>Ga0068857_100001470_pt1 | contig 18747 bp, 17 predicted proteins | sample KBSCornC72_FD_66591 | JGI IMG/M metagenome (GOLD analysis project Ga0068857, IMG submission 66591) | Corn rhizosphere microbial communities from Kellogg Biological Station, Michigan, USA - KBS Corn C7-2 | ecosystem: Host-associated > Plants > Roots > Rhizosphere > Soil ...
ACCCTACTCAAGAACGCGCTCGATGAAGTCGAACTCTCCGACCGCAGCGGGTTCGATTACGTCTGGGCCACTGAACACCACTTCCTCGAAGAATACGCGCACTCGTCCGCTCCCGAAATCTTTCTAGCAGCGTGCAGCCAGCGGACCAGGAACGTCCGCATCGGTCATGGCATCATCCAGATGTCGCCCTACATCAACCACCCGGCGCGCGTTGCTGAGCGCGTCGCCACGCTCGATCTGATCAGCGACGGCCGTGTCGAATACGGCATCGGCGCGGGCGCGACGGAAACTGAGTTGGGCGGCTTCAACGTCCCGCAGGATGTCAAAAAGGACATGATGCTCGAAGGGGCACGGGCTGTCGTCGAAATGTTCACACACCAGCCTTTCCCGGGCATCGACGGCAAGTACGTGAAGATGCCGGCGCGCAACGTCATCCCCAAGCCAATGCAAAAGCCGCATCCGCCCATGTGGCTGGCGTGTTCCAACCGTACGTCGATTCTGCAAGCCGCGCGGCTCGGCTTGGGAGCACTGACATTCTCATTCATCGATCCGGGCCAAGCACGCCAGTGGGTAGCGGACTACTACGAGACCTTCGAAAAGGAATGCGTCCCGCTGGGCTATTCGGTGAATCCGAATATCGCCATCACCTGCCCGTTCCTGTGCGACCGCAACGAACCGCGGCTCCAGCAGATCGCCGCTGAAAGCTACGGCTTCTTCATCTACGGCCTGGGGCACTACAGCTTCTTCGGCGAGCATGAGCCGGCCAAAACCGACATCTGGGATGAGTTCAAGAATCGTCCCAAGGAATTCGCGATGCCGGAAGGCCGCCCGCTGGACTGCGTCGGAACCCCGGAGCAGCTCCGTCAGCGGCTGCGCGACTTCGAAGAAGCCGGCATCGATCAGGTGATCTGCCTTTCGCAAGCCGCGAACATCTCGCACGACATGCTGAGCACATCCATTGAGCTGTTCAGCAAAGAAGTGTTGCCGGAGTTTAAAAATCGCGATCAGAAGCGCACCGGACTCATTGCCGAGCGGCACGAGCGCCTCAGCGAGATTTGCATGCCTCGGCGGCCCAAAACAGCAGCGCCCGGCCCACCCACGATCATTCGGGCAGCCGGGCACCACTAAAAGCCCCTACTTACTTTCCCTTGACGCTCTCGACCGCGATAGTGCCGTCGTGAAGCTTGCCCGATACGGTGACGTTTACGTCCCGATCGTGGTCGGCCTTGACGGCCCCGCCATAAATGACGGCCAGCACTTTGCTATTGCCCGGAGCGTCCAGTTTGTAAATCTTGTCGCCGTCGAGAACGGCAAACGTGCTTGTAGCGGCCGTGGGGGCACAATCTTTGTCGAGCTTATCCAGATCAGGCGCCTTTTTGCCGGCACTCGCAGCCGTCGAAAAGCCCTCAAAACACGTCGCGTCGATCAGCTTGCCGTGCCAGGTCTCCGCATAGGCGAACATCCCGGCCATGCACAGAATGGTTCCCAGTTTGGTTGTAGTCTTCACGGGGGATCCTTTCAATCGAGTTTCGAGCCATGGCGGCTCGATACTCAACAGGCAATCTCTCTGCCAAACCGACGTCAAGCTAGTTTCAACAATTTGAAAACTAGCCACGGCGCATGAACAGTAGAAATTACTTCAGGGTCCGGTCGCGGATTCGTAGACAGTGTAATAGCCGGGCGCGAACCCCGTCAACGCGCCGACGCCTGCCCCTACACCAAACCCGATCGCCGCGCCGGCTCCAATCACGGCCCCCCCGATCGTGCCCCTCGTTCACCGCTTGTACGCCGAAAGGAGCAGCGCCTGCCATCCCCGCCCCGAGTCCGATAAGTCCGCCGATGATCGTTCGCCGCCTGAAATTACTCTTGCGAACCTTAACCTTCCTGATTTCGGACTGCGAGAGACTTACTTGAGCACTGGCCGTATTTATGGAGAGGCTCGCGGCAGTAACCGTGCTCAACGTACCGCGATGCTTTTGCACCTTTCATCTGTACTTCGATCTGCGTGCCCGGAGCGATGCCTTGAACGATCGACCAAAGTTCATTGCCGGCCAGTGCCGGAACCGCTGCGAGGAGACAGACGCCAAGAAGCCGCCAGGACGTCGTCGTCATCAACCTGTCGCCGTCAGCCTATCGCTGCGCTGCCTCGGCCTTCATCTTCTTGCCGTCGGACTCCGTATACCACCCGGCTTTCACCAACTGATCGACCGACTGAGCGAACTTCGTTTGATAGTTCTTGTCGCTGCCGTAGAGCGAGTCCATGCGAGCTTTGTCGAATGAGACCGTATGTCCGAACTCACGGCATGCGGCCGGAGTAGTACCGGTGAAGTAGGTCGCGGCGGGAACGTCCACCCAGGGGCTGCGAACACCGCCGACGCCGTTGCCGGCCGCGTCGAGCACCACCGCCCCATCCTTCACCTCGATCATCGGAGCCTTCAGAGCCGGCTTACCTTTGCGCGCCCATGCATCCAACTGCACGAGAGTGGAGTCGTACACATACTTCAGCCGCGTATCCGTGCTGAAGGTAAACGGAGGATCGCACTTGGCGTTCAACGGAAACTCCGGAGTTCCCTGCGGGTTACCTCCCGTGGCGGCTTGATCGGCAAAAGTCGGGAACCCGCGGTCGTATGCCCAACGGTCGATGTGCGATGCCCCGGCGACTTCGTACCGGCGAAAGCGATTGCCGGGCTCATCGCTATCGGGACGCCGCTGCGCCAGTGAGCCGTCCACCTCGCCTTGCGCGACAACTTCAATCACCGGAACGTCCACTTTCGCGACGATCCTGCGCGGGTCATTCTGTCCAGGGGCCGGGCCGCACTGGCTGATGCGTGACGGAGCGCCAGGATTGCGAAGCAGGTAGCCGTCGTACACAGGCTTGCCGTTGGCCGTCCCATTCGTCAAGCGGGCATGCGAATGGATGGCGTCGAGATAAGTTACCACATCGGGGAACTGCGAGGTCATGTAGATGCCTTCGACGCGGAATCCCGCGAACGGGCTGCCTGCTGGAGCGGCCTTCAGCAATGCGCCGACCTGACTCATCATGTCCCAGCGCAGACCCTCTTCGGTCGCCGACGGACCGCCCTTCGCGCCGGGGCATGCTCCGCCCGGATCCGGATTCGCGAAGGATACCGCGGCGTAGCGCGTCGGGTTGAACTTCTTGAGACCATCCGCCGATGCCGGCATGGTGATCCCGACATACGCGTCGCCGCGCTCCATCATATGCTCATTCAGGTAACCGTACATGATCGCCCAATCGAACCGGCGCACCGCGCCCATGGGTTCGACGACGACTGCGCCGCTAAAGCGCGCGGCGTTCGCAGGACGACGGACCAGAATGCGGGTCGCGTAGGGAGCGTTCGGCGTCTTCACCGTCAGAGCGCCATCGGCGGCCCAGTCGTACACGTTGGCGGTTCCGCTGACGATGTACTCCTGCTCCACGTATCCGTACTTCGCCAGGTCGAACGGCACCAGGCTATGAGCCGCATCCATGAATGGATAAGAATCGGCGGTCACGGGAATGGGTCCAGTGAATTTCGGAACCGGAGTGCCCTGCCCGGCAGCCATTGCAGCGCCCAGAAGCGCGAATAGAAACGTTTTCATGGTTCTCCTATCGAGGTTGTTTGTCATCGAGGTTGTGTAACGACGTCCACCAGCGCGGGTTCTCCGCGGCGGACAATTTCAACGGCCCGTTTCAAAGCCGGGCCCAAATCCTTAGGATCGGTGATGGGACCTTCGGCGTGGACGCCCAGCCCCTCGGCGATCTTCGAATAGTTGATAAACGGATCGTCCAGCGTGGTGCCGATCACCGCGCGATCGATCCCGCGATTGTGACGGTTCGCCATGCGCTGCACATGCATCAGCTCCTGATGATACGCCCGATTGTTGTGCATCACGCTCAGCAACGGGATCCTGTGATGCGCTGCCGTCCATAACACCGCGGGCGCGTACATGAGGTCGCCATCATTCTGGATGCTGACGCTCAGGCGTCCGCGCTTACGATTGGCCAGGGCCGCGCCAACGGCAGCGGGAGCGCCGTAACCCACACCCGCGCCGCCCGACCCGCCGATGTACTGATAGTGCTTGTCGAAATTCCACAGGCGCAGCGGCCAGCGGCTTACAAACGGAACGTCGGAAACGAGAGACCAGTCGTCGTTCTTGATCTGCGCCCAGAGCTCGGCCGACAGGCGAGCCGTGCTGATGGGGCTCGCGTCCCATGCGTAGGTCGCTTCGGTGCGTGCGCGATCCAGAGCATCATGGCCGGCAGCGGCTAGCTTCGTTCCGCGATCATCGAATGCACGCTTGCGATCGGCCGTAGTGAGACGCTTCACGGCTTCGATCAACGACGGCAGCGTGGCCTCGGCATCGGCAGCCATCGCCATATCCAGTTCCGGGTAACGCTGGAAATCCTGATAGTTGCTGTGCAGAAACAGATCGCCCGCGGTGATGCTGATCAGCTTGGCGCCGGGCTTGGTTGTCGGCTGCGACGTCCGCACAAGCTGATCGCGATAGGAATGAACGGTCCCCCAGAAGTCGGTCAGCTCCAGGCCCAAGATTACGTCGGCACTCCCGATCAGCACACGAGCGCGCTCAGTGTGATTCAGGGGATGACGCGTCGGAAAATTCATGCGCCCGCCCTGATCGATCACCGGGGCCTGCAGCACTTCTGCGAGATCCACCAACAGCTTGAGTCCCGCGGGCGTGCGGGCAGCGCGGTCGGCGACGATCACCGGATTCTCCGCGGCGACTAGCATACGTGCAGCCTCGGCGATAGCACCCGATTCCCCCTGCGGAGGCGCGGACAGAGTCAGCTTGGGAATACTCAGCCGTGCATCTGCTGCAATCGCGTCCTCCTGCAGATCGCCATCGGCCACCAGCACGATCGGCATGGTCGGAGGAGTCATTGCGATCTTGTAGGCGCGTACGGCGGATTCAGCGAAGTGCGTGAGCGAGGCGGGAGCGTCGTCCCACTTCACGAAATCGCGCACCAGTGATGCTCCGTCCTGGACGCTATGCGCCCACTCGACTCCGGGTCGTCGATTGGTCGCGTTGGCGATATTACCGAAGATCACGTACACCGGCACGCGATCGCAGTAGGCGTTATAGATCGCCATGGCGGCGTGTTGCAGTCCGACCGTGCCGTGCGCGAATACCGCCAGCGGCTTGCCTTCGATCTTGGCGTAGCCGTGGGCCATGCCCACAGCCGATTCCTCATGGCAGCAGGTGAGGAACTCGGGATTGCGATTGCCGCCATAGTTCACTACCGATTCGTGGAGAGCGCGAAAGCTGGACCCTGGATTCGAGCAGATGTATTCGATGCCCAGCGACTTGAGCACATCGACCATGAAGTCGGATCCGGGACGTTCATTGGTGAGGACCTCGACAGCCGATGGCGTCCCAGTTTCGGCCTCGCGAGCAGCAGCGTTTGGTGCGGTAACTCGGGGAGCTGGCGTTGCGGGTTGCTGAGGTGTTGCGGAGCTTCCTGTGGCCGCCAATACGGCAGCTCCGGAGCCTGCGCTCCGAATGAAATTACGCCGATTTACCGTGGTTTTCTTGGACCGGGCCATGACTCTAGCTGCTTAGGATAGAGTATCAGTCCGGTGCAGGAAGCGCACAGGCTGAAGGCCTGTGCCACGGACAGAACAATGTGTCACAGGCCTTCAGCCTGTGCGCGAAACTATTCTACTTGGACGGCAGACCGAATTCGACTTTGCGTTCTTTATTGATCTGCTGGCTGAATTCGCGATCCACCAGGTCCAGAGAAGCGCTGTTCTTGTTGCCCTGCACCGTGATGTAGTTCAGGGTGTCGCCTTCCACCCAATATGCGACCGCCGGCAAGATCGTGTGGTCTTTCATGGCGATCAGAAACATAACCTGGGACTCGGTCGCCTGACTCTGTGTCTCGAACTGAGGACCGGCCTCGGGGAGAGGCACATTCGAGTAGTCGCGAATCACGGGATTGGCGGAATCGGGACGGAAATATTGATTGATGATCACAACCGGAGGCTGCGTCATCTGCTCGTAGCCCGGCACTTGATAATCGGAGGGCGAATACTGGCCACCCACGGGCGCAGGCGGAGCGTCGTAATCGTAATATCCGCCGCCGTAGAACACCGGATACGGCACTGCGACCGGGACAGAGTGCGCGCCGTGCCGAACCTGTGGAGGCTGGAACGCTGGCTGCAGCGAACTGGGATTGCGGGGAGTGCGAACCACGGCCGGGGCTCCGGTGCCTGGATAAATCATCCTGCCAAAGCCTGCGCCGCCCGTGGTGCCGACTACTCCTGCGGGATTCGACATCCGGCCGAAGCCGGTGGGAGAGTAAGCGCGCTGGGCCCACGCAGTGGAAGCTGCCAAAACCAGCAAAGCCGTGAAGAACCTCATGGAGCCGCCCTCCTAACTACATTCTAGACGCATTCCAGCCCGGGGACGTTTAAGCTAATACAACATCAAATAGACCAGTACGCCCGTTACGCTCACGTACAGCCAAATGGGCAGTGTCCAGCGGGCGATGCGCCGGTGGCGGGAGAAGTTGCCGGTCTTCTCGGCCTTGAGAGCGCGGCGTAAAGTGATGATCGCCAACACGGGCACTGCGGCGGCTAGAGGCGTGTGGGTGTACAGAATGGTGAAGTAGACGTATCGAATGAATCCGATTTTCTGATAGTAGACGATGCCGGAATTCGCGTGATAGATCAGGTATGAGATCAGGAATACGACCGATACGGTGAAGGCCGCGATCATGATTTTCTTGTGTTGTTCGCGTTTGCCGGAGCGGATCAGAAAGTAGCCGCGCACGAGAAGGATCGCCGCGGTACCGTTGAGAATCGCGTTGACCGCGGGGAGCTCGTGGACGTCCATCAGGACGTTTCTTTCAGCAGAGCCTTGGCATCGGCGATCACGCGCTTGATCGCATCGGGTTCGGAGGTCAAATAGAATCCGCGGATCTGCGATTTGCGATCGACCAGTGCAAAGCGCGTCGAGTGGTCGAAACTGCCGTCCACCGGGTTGAGCTTGAACACGTCCTGTCCCAGATGATTCAGGGTATCGCGCGGGCCAGTTAGAAAAAACCAGACGCCGGGAGTGGCGCTATAGAACGCCGCGTACTTGGCGAGCTTTTCCGGAGTATCGCGATCGGGATCGACCGTCATTGAGACGAGCTTTACGTCCTGCCCTGCTAGAGCTGTCTGCACTTCCCGCATCTGCGAACTCATGCGCGGGCACGGCCCCGGGCAGTTGGTGAACATGAAGTTCGCGACCCACACGTGGCCGGCAAGGGACTCACTCTTGAACTGGGCGCCGGACTGGTCAGTGAGCGTAAAGGACGACACGCGCAAGCCGGTTTCTGGCGGCGGGTGGGAGCATCCGGCGCATACAGCCAGCAGAAGAATACTAGCTATCGAGCGCCATGAGGCCATAGAGCAGAGGAAGGTATAGGACGCTCGCCAGCAGCACTCGGCGAGCCTGGACGCGGGTTTGATTCGAGTTCGCCTGGAACCCTGCGTAGAGCACAATGGTTCCCAGAATCGACGCGCCGAACAGGTACAGATTCCCAGCCATATCGAAAAACTTGGGCGCCAGGCTCATTGGAACTAATGCCATGGAGAACCATACGATGCGGCGGGCTGTGGAATCGACCGAAGGCTCAACAACGGGCAGCATGCGTATTCCGGCACGAGCGTAATCCTCGCGATACATCCAGGCGATGGCGTAAAAATGCGGGAACTGCCACAGGAAGAGAATGGCGAACAGAATCCCGGCTTCGTAATTCAGATGGCCGCTGGCGGCCGCGTAGCCGATCAGCGGAGGCATCGCGCCGGGAATCGCACCGATGGTGGTCGATACCGGCGAAACACGTTTCAAGGGCGTATAGACGAACAGGTAGCTGGCTAGCGTGAATAGCGCCAGAAGTCCGGTGAGCAAGTTCACACCCAGGCAAAGTTCTACGAAACCAATTACCGACAGTCCTGCGCCAAATACCAGGGCGTGGTTCGCGGTAATGCGGCCGGAGGGAATGGGACGAGCCTTGGTGCGGTTCATCAGGCCGTCGCCTTCATGCTCGTACCACTGATTCAGAGCCGCAGTGCCGCCGGCAATCAGCAGTGTCCCCAGCAGCGTGTGGAAAAGCTCCATCCAGGTCCAGGGACGGCCCAGATGACTGCCGAACATGAACCCGATGCCCGTGCTCATCAGGATGAACAGAGTGATGCGCGGCTTAGTGAGTTCCAGATAGCGGTTCACGAGGTCACCGCCTGCTGGTGGGTTTCCGCGGCTTCAGAGCTACGGACCCGCACGTTGCGCCGAATCTGAATCGCCAGCACGACACTGGCAGCCAAAGTTAGGCCGCCGGTGGCCACGTGAGCGACCGTGGTCAGCACCATTGCCAGCGGATACTCGGCGGCATTGATGCGAGCTACGTAGGCGATGATTCCTAGAAAGACCTGGACCCCGGTGATCGTCAAAAGCGCGACGGCGGCCGGACGGAGCGAGCGATGCTTAGGAAATTGCTGCAGCACGAAAATCCCAGTCAGAAGGATCACAAGCGGGACCAGCATCGCGCCGATTACGTGCGGGAGAAGACCGAAGGCGCGGTGGCGAAATCCTGCGCCGAGGGCAATCTGGACCAATATCAAGACCGGCGTTAAGATCCCCAGTGTGCGCAGAGATGGCCAGCCGTAGTCTTCAACAGGCTCGGGCCCTTCCTGCCATTTTTTCGACGTGAAGACGGCGATTGCTACAGTGACGGAGAAGAAAAGCTGCGCCAGGCAGGCGTGGGCCATGCTGATCGGCGCGGGTTGCAGCAGTAACACCGTCGCGCCGCCTAGAAGACCCTGCGCGACCACTAAGCTCACGGCAACCCAGCCCAGCCGACGCATCCATGCGCGTTTTTCAATGCGGGCGATCCAGATCGCTAGAATGACCGTCAGCATCCCCACGACGCTTGCAATCATGCGATGGCCGGTCTCGAAAAGCACTCCGCCGGTCATGTCGGGGATCACTTGACCATAGGACAGCGGCCAGTCGGGAACGGAGAGGCCGGCTTCCTTGCTGGTGACCGACGCACCCGCCAGGACCAGTAATAGTGTGCACACGGCGACCAGAATCGCGTATCGGTGCAGCCAAGAGGATTTCATTGGGTTCGGGAACAACGGTGTACACCTCTAGTTTAGCGCGTAGAATTAGATTCTTGTGAACTCTTCCCTTCATCAACCCATTCACACCGTCTATGGCGGCGCCCACCTATTTAAGTCAACTACTTGCAGTAAGTTAGGCGCGCTGGCCCAGAAAGCGTTTAGCGACTACGCTCCCGACGCCGCTACGATGGCGAAAGTTTTCGGCATCAACGGCCTCGAGAGCCTGGTCCACAGACGCGTCACTAAAAAGCTGGGGGGCGCGCCGATCGAGGATTACCGGATCGATTTCGAAGACGGATTCGGCGTTCGCCCCGACAGCGAAGAGGATTCTGCGGCGGATAATGCTGCGCGAGAGGTTACCGCAGCCGTTCAGGCCAATTCGCTCCCGCGCATGTTTGGAATTCGCGTGAAGTCCTTTGACACGGAGCCTTCGAAACAGCGCGCGCTGCGGACACTGGATCGTTTTCTTTCCCACGCCACTCTGCCCGAGAACTTCGTAGTCACACTGCCTAAAATCACTAAGCCAGAGCAAGTCTCTGAATTAGTACGTGCGCTTCAGCCGTATCCCGAGGTGGGTATCGAGATTATGATTGAGACGCCGCAGTCGATTTTCGTACTCCGTGAGTTGCTGGATGCAGCGCAGGGACGGTGTGTCGCTGCTCATTTCGGAGCGTATGACTACACTGCGAGTCTGGGCATTTCCGCAGGGGAGCAGAGTCTTCATCATCCCGCGTGTGACTTTGCCCGGTCGATGATGCTGGCGACGCTAGCAGAGACCGGGGTGTGGCTGGTGGACGGAGCGACGAACCTGCTTCCCTTCCCGCCCGAGGTCAATCGAGCCTGGAAGCTGCACTTCGACAATATTTACCACTCTCTCTACAATGGCTTCTACCAGAGTTGGGATCTGCATCCGGCACAAATTCCCGCACGCTTGGTGGCGGTGTACAACTTCTTCCTGGAGGGTATTGGGGACGCGGAAGAGAGGGCGGGCAATTTCAAGGATCCATCCCAGCAGGCGACCCGCACTGGTGCGATCTTCGACGATGCGGCAACCAGACGCGGGATCGTCAATCTCTACGAGCGGGCAGTTCGGTGCGGCGCAATCGACTAAGCGCGTTTTCGAACGGAACTGATCAGGCGCTCGGAGCGGACAGGCTTGGCTAGAACTTCGTTCACCAGAATCCGCTCGGGGCGGCCTTCCAGGTCGGCGCTCCAGCCCGCGAGTATGACGATCCTAAGCTCCGGCGACGCATCGCGAAACTCACGAACCAGTGCGAGGCCGTCCTGAGGCTCGGGCAACCGCAAATCGAGGATCACACTCTCGATCGCGTTCTGGCGAAAACTCTCGCGAGCGCTGGCCGCGTCTGTTGCAGTGAGCACCTGGTGCCCTTCGCGCTCCAGTAGCATTTTGCGGATTTCCAGGCCGCCCGCGTCGTCATCCACAAGAAGAATAAGCGACATCAGTTGAACTTGACGCTGGCGATCACCAGCAGAGGCATCTTTTGATTCCAGGCTTCGGGCAACTGGTCGAAGGGCAGGCGGAAGCTCTTCGTCTCGCCCGGCTTGAGTCCGCCCATTTTTGGGCTCACGATCGGAACGCGCTGCCGCAAAGCCATCTGGCCATACGCGTCCTGGAAAACGCAGTTGATCTCAACCGTATCCAGGTTGCGATCACCGGCATTGGTAATATTTCCGGAGATCTCCACCACCATCTGGCTGAAGTAATTCTTGGAGCCCTTCATGTTCACGTCGGCCAGCTTGAGGTGTCCGACATAGGCGCGACCCTCCGGGCTAAGCGGTGCATCCGCGGCGGGTGCACGAGGGGCAAGCTCCAAATACGCAACCACTCCGCCCCCAGCGATCACGAGCGCGGCCAATATGATCAGTGGAACTGCGGGCAAGGAACGCTTGCGTGGAATGGCGGCAGAGAGTGGAAAGTCACTGGCCACTGATAGTCATCTCCCCGATTAACAAAGCCGGCGACGCGATGGAACTGCGGAACTCGAGATTCGAGCCGACCTGCTCCAGATTCATTAGCATCTGCTTGAGATTTCCGGCGATAGTGATCTCGGAAACAGGATACGCCAGTTCGCCGTTTTCGATCCACAGGCCGGCTGCGCCCGAAGAGTAATCGCCAGTGACGGTGTTGGCCGATGCGCCGATCAATTCCGTCACGTAGAGTCCCTGGCGGACCCCCGCGATCAAATCTTTTTCAGAGCGCGATCCGGCTTCGATATAGAAATTTCCCGGGCCGACGCCGGCGCTTCCGGCCAATCCCCGCGACGCGTTAGCAGTGGTCTTCAGCCCGAGCTTCCGAGCCGTGTAAGTATTCAGCAGATAACTCTTCAGCACGCCGCGCTCGATCACTACAGTCCGGCGCGAAGCTATGCCTTCGTCGTCGAAAGGCGAGCTTCCGAACAAGCCAGGCATGGTGGCATCGTCGATGATGGTCAGCGTTTCGGATGCGATTTTCTCACCCAGCTTGCCCGCCAGGAAAGACGCATGGCGATAGATCGCCCCACCGTTGACCGCATCGAAGAGATCGCCCAAAAGATTCCGAGCCGTGCGAGGCTCAAAGATCACCGGGACTTTCTGCGTCGGCACTTTGCGGGGATTGAGGCGGCGAAGGGCGCGTTCGGCAGCGCGTCTGCCGACTTCTTCCGGGCTTTCGAGACCCGAAGCCTTCCGCGCCGAACTGCTCCAATAGTCACGTTCCATCGAGCCGTTCTGCTTGGCGACCGGGACCACGCTCAAGCCGCAGGATGACGTCCGATACTCCCCGGCGAATCCCAGCGAGTTGGCGAACACGCGCGACCCCAGGTAGGAATCGAACGAGGCTCCCTCTGAATTGGTGATACGGGCGTCGGCCGCCAGGGCCACCTCTTCACCTTTCATCGCCTGCGCGATCTTCCATTCGGTTTCCATGCGGGAAATCGAGTCGTCGTACAACCCCAGATCGCCCTGGAACTTCCCGAGGTCGGCCTGGTCGGGAAGTCCTGCGTGCGGATCGGGGGTGGTGATACGAGCCAGATCCAGAGCGCCGCGGACCATTGTTTCAATACCTTGCGATGATAAATCGGATGTTCTGGATGAACCCGTGAGATTGTCCACCAGGACGCGAATGCCCGCCCCCCGCGATCCGGCCTGCTTCAGGTTTTCAACCTCGCGCATGCGGACGCTGGCGGAGAATTCCTCGCCTTCGGCGATGGTGCATTCGGCGCCGGTAGCGCCCAGTTCCAGGGCTCGCTTGGTGGCGGCGACTGCTATGTCGAGTAATTCGCTCATGCTGCGGTTCCGCCCACGGTCATCTTGTCGATCTTCACAGTGGGGATGCCGACGCCTACCGGGACGCTCTGCCCTTCCTTGCCGCAGACGCCGATGCCCTCGTCGAGCTGGAGATCGTGACCCACCATGCTGACGTACTTCAGCGCTTCAGGACCGTTGCCGATCAGCGTCGCGCCCTTCACCGGCCGGGTGAGTTTGCCATTCTCGATCAGGTAGCTTTCAGTCGCCTGGAAGACGAAGTTACCGCTGGTGATGTCCACCTGCCCGCCGCCGAACGTGGCGCAATAGATTCCCTTAGGCACGCTGCGGATGATCTCTTCCGGATCGCTCTGGCCGGCCAGCATATAGGTGTTGGTCATGCGCGGCATGGGGATGTGCTGGTAGCTTTCGCGGCGTCCGCTCCCGGTGGATGCTGACTTGAGCAGCCGGGCAGAGAGCGTGTCCTGCAGATATCCGCGCAAGATGCCGTTTTCGATAAGCACGTTCTTCTGCGTGGGAACTCCCTCATCGTCCACGTTGAGCGATCCGCGCCGGCTACCGATGGTCCCGTCGTCGATCACGGTGCACAGAGGACTGGCTACCTGCTGGCCGATGCGTCCACTGAAAGCGGAAACTCCCTTGCGGTTGAAATCGGCTTCGAGGCCATGGCCGACAGCTTCATGCAACAGGATGCCGGGCCATCCTGGACCCAACACCACGACGGATTCACCCGCGGGGGCATCGACTGCCGAAAGCTGAACGATGGCCTGACGCGCGGCTTCCTTGGCGAAATGTTCGGGCGTCTTCTCGTTCAGGAAGAAATCGAGAGTGACGCGACCGCCGCCGCCCGAATAGCCTTGCTGCGGAACGCCATCCACTTCGCGAGCCAGCGCCGCGACGCCCATCCGCGCCATCGGCTGACGATCGAAACTCAGCCGGCCGTCGCTCGATGCCATCAAGACTTCGCGAACGCTGTCGGCATAGTTAGCAATTACTTGAAAAACGCGGTTGTCGTACGCGCGGGCGGCGGCGTCGGCGCGCTTCACCAGATCCACACGCTCGGCCAGTCCCACTTCGTGGGGCGCCTTCAGCATGGGATAGAGATTGTGCTTCAAGGACTCCTCGAAACCTGTTTTTACGATGGTGGCGGGGCCGTGAGCGATCAGCGCGGCCACCCGCGCGGCTTTACGAATCTTCTCCGGGCTGAGGTCGTCACTATAGGCGTATCCAGTACGCTCGCCGGCGATGACGCGAATGCCGACGCCCAGCGTGACGCTCTCGCTGGCGCTTTTGACGATTCCTTCATCGATGCCGATGGAGCTGGTGGAGAGATATTCGAAATAAAGATCGGCGTAGTCTCCCCCGGCTGAGAGCGCTTCGCTCAGGTATCCTTCCAGATCACGTTCCGTGATACCGAATTTCGCGGCGAAGAACGAAGGTGATAACCCCATGCTTTGAGCCTAGCATGCGGTCCTGTATACAATAGTGCGGAGAAGAGGAGAGTCTTGAATGAATCGACGTAAGGCAATCGGATCCTTGGTAGTAGGCGCTGCGGCGACAGCCGCGACGGTGCGTGTCGCGAAAGCCGCGGACGCAGAGATCGACTTGCTGGTGGAACATTGGAAGAAGTCGAAAGATCTGACGCTGAAGACGGCCGAGGCGATGCCGGCGGAGAATTACGACTTCAAACCTTTCCCCGAAGCTCGCGTGTTCGGTGCGGAGCAGCAGCACCTGGGACAAGCGGAAGGCTTCTATCTGGGACGGCTCGGCAAAGGCATGGCTCCGGCGGCCCCGATGAACGATTTCAGTAAGGCTGCGACGGTGAAGTATCTGACGGCGCTATATGACTGGTCGATTGGCGTAGTTTCGCAGCTTACGTCCGCGGATCTGACCAAGTCGTTCGGCCAGGGAAAACAGGCCGCAACTGGATTGGAACTGCTGTACCAGGCGATGATCCACACGGCGCACACGCGAGGATACGGCGAAATGTACCTGCGCATCAAGGGCGTGGTGCCGCCGACGTACAACGTGTAACGAAAGAAAAAGGGGACAGACAGCTCTGTCCACTCGCACGCTTGTCCGCAGAATCCGAGTTTCAGCTGGAGGGACAGAGTAGTCTGTCCCCTTTTTTTACCTGTTAACTAGGGATTCTTGGCGCAGCGGAAGCCGACGTTGCGAGCTGAGAAGCGTTCAGGAATGCTGACGGCATCGTAGGCGAAGCTCGGTTCGAGTGCGCGATCGAAGGCGCCGCCACGCATGGTAATCCAGGGCTCCTGCGCGGTCGCTGGAGGATTCATCACAGCGGCGAACATCGCGACGGCGGTAGCGCTGGGCGTAACCGTTCCATCCACCATCTCCCAGGCGTTCCCGATGATGTTAAACACCGGACCCGTCATCGAACGGACCGGCATCAGCTCATGCGATGCGGCGGGGTTATCGCTCACATTCGCCTTGGAAGTGTCTTTTTGATCGCCCCACGGAAACAGGGCTCCCTGCGTTCCTCGTACTGCGCGCTCCCATTCGAGTGACGTCGGAAGGCGCTTGCCGATTTTCTGGGCGTACGAGCGAGCATCGGCGACGGTGATCCCGACTTTGGGAAGATTCTCCTGGCCCGGATCGACGCTGCATCCCATCGTTTTGCAAAAGTCGGCGTTGGATACTTCAGTTTCGTCGATGAAGAACGCGGCGAGGTCTGTAGGTTTCTTGCTTTCGCCCGCGAGGAATGTTCCGGAAGGAATGTAGACCATTCCGGGAATAACCGGCGCGGACGGTGAGCGCATCATCCATGCTGCGATTCCTGCGGCAATGACGACGAGCGCGGCTATGCCGATCCACATTGGCATTCGGCTTTTCTCTACTGACGCAGCGGCGACAGGCTTGGGAACAGGTTGCGTAACTGATTTCTTTTCGCCCGCCAGTATGCCGCGAAGCTCTTCCGAGATAGCCTGGAAGCTCTGGGGCCGATCCTCGGGCTTCTTAGCAGTGCAGCGGAGTATCAGATCGCGCACGGCGGGTGGCACGCCGGCCTTCTCCATGGCTTCAACTTCCACCGTCTGATTCAGAATCTGGAAGAAGACCTGCTCCATGGTCTCGCCGCGCACGCCTCGCACACCGGTGAGCACTTCATACAGCAGGAGCCCGTAGGCGTAGATATCCACCAGGTGCGAAGTCGGATTCCCCGAGATCTGCTCGGGCGACATGTAGTACGGCGTGCCCATGGCCATGCCGGTACGCGTCAGCGAAAGATCGGCGGTCTTGGCGATGCCAAAATCCATCAGCTTCACGCGGCCGTTCGGATCGATATGAATATTCTCCGGCTTAATATCGCGATGGACGATGGCGCGGGTGTGCACGTACTGCAACGCGTCGGCGATGTGGAGGGCGATCCGCAGGCGATCGTTCATGCTGCCCAAGCGGCTGCCACGAATGGCTTCTCTCAGGTCCTCGCCCTTGAGATACTCCATCACGATGAAGGGCTTGCCGTCGAACTCGCCGTAATCGAAAACGCTGACGATGTTTTCGTGCTGGAATCCACCGGCCATCTTGGCTTCCTGCAGGAAACGCGCTTTGGCGTCGGCATCCTTGCAGGAATCGTCGGTAAGAATCTTCACCACTACGGCCCGGTCAATCACCGTATCGCGGGCGCGATAGACGTGCGACATACCGCCGCCCAGAAACTCGAGCAGCTCGTACTTTCCAAGAGTGGCAGGAAGTTCCATCTATTCTTATTAGCCCGTGCTATTCGCCGAGACCGCCGAATTCGACGACCAGAAAACGTGCCGCCGCCTTGCCGGTATTGCGGATCTCTGTAATCTGATCGGCAGGAGACCGCAACACATTAGCTGCGGTGAGGGTGCGCCGGGAGCCGCTGCGGGCCGAAGCTCCATTGGCACGCGTAACTGCCTCCGCTTCCGTGCCTTCGAGCGCGATCAGCAGAGGCGGGATATCCGCCGGGGGGAGCGTCAAGCTCGAGTTGGGCGCGATTTGGAGGATACCGATGTGCGTCTGATCAGTCTCGAATTGAATTTGCAGGTTCGCCCCGAGCCATTCCGCGCCGGGCTCATGGCAGTGAAGATACTCGCCCGCCAGCACCTCGCCACAGACATTCTTGGGACCGGTTTGGCGCTGTAGCAGATCGACCACGACATCACGAAAAAGACGATCGCTGTCGTTGCGCGCGACATGATCAAACGCGCCGCGCTTGAAATGGATGCTGCCATCTGCGGCTTGAATCGACTTTCCCGGCTGGCCAGGAACGGTATCGACCAGCCGGCTGTCGCCTAGAGATACCCAAACGTAATCGGTATCGTGGCGATGCAAGAGCGTCGACCCGCGCGATTCAACCTGCACGTCGAGTATCCGAACGCGGGCGTCTTCGTAAATGACGTGATGATGCGGTTCGCTGACAACCGGCACGGCCTGCTGTGCGGCCGCGCAACTCACGACCAGCGTCAACAGGATGAATCGCATCAGCGCTTGTATCCGATCTTGCGCAAGAATCCGTGCCGCCACTCGGCGCCCGCGGCGTCTTCCACTCCTTTGGGCGAGCTACCGTCGATCACGCCCAAGACTCCACGACCTTGTTCCGTCTGAGCCAGGATCATTTCAACGGGATTCGCGGTGGCGCAAAAGATGGAGCATACTTCAGGAATTTCGCGAATCCGCCCGAGCACGTTGATCGGGAAGCCATCGCGCAGGGACACCACGAAGACATGACCGGCAGCAATGGACTGAGCGTTCTTCGTGGCGTTGGCCTTCAAGTCGTCGTCGTTGCCATCGACCCGTGTCAGGCAGTGGCCAGACGCCTCATTGAATGCGATGCCGAACTTGATCCCCGGGGCCGTATTCACCATGGCCTCGTAGAGATCCTCGACGGTCTTGATGAAGTGGCTTTGGCCGACGATGACGTTGCCGCCTTCCGGAATTTCGAGTCTTACTGTCAGCAGCTCCATCCACACCAATATAATGGATCGTGGCAATCTCCCTGATCCAGCACATTCGCAAGCTGCCACAAGGCCGCACCACGCTGAAGCATCTGCTGCGTGAGCGGTCGCGGGAAGGCGCCACGCGGGCGGATCTGGAGCAGGAGATCGCGCGTCTGATCCAGCGTGGAGACCTGATTGAAACGCGCTCCGGGCACTACACCGCGACGGGCGTCAGCCGCGAGTTCGCCGTAGGCAGGCTCAACGTTCATCGCGACGGTTACGGCTTCGTGATTCCTGACGTGCCCGTGCCCGGCCTCAAGGGTGACGTCTATATCCCCAAGGATTCGGCTGCCCGCGCCATGCATGGCGATCGTGTGGTCGCGCGCATTTCACGCATCGAACGCGACGGCAAGGCAGACGGGGAGATCGTGCGAGTTCTGCGGCGCGCGCATCTCACTGTGGTCGGCGAATTTCGTACGCGGCGCACGGGTTTCTTCGTGGTTCCCCACGAAGACCGCATCAAGCAATGGATCGAAATCCCGGAGGACATGGCCCTTCCCTCCCGCCAGACGACAATCGACCGCGTCGGCGCCGCGCCGATTACCATCAGCTCCATTGAAGATTTGGATGGCCTGGTGGTAACTGCGGAGATCCTGGATTTTGGCGAGGACGGCGAGCGTCCGGTGGGTCGCATCATCGAGATTCTTGGCCGGCCCGGAGATTTCGGCATCGACGTCGAGATCCTGATCCGCTCGCATCACATACCCCATCGATTTCCAGACGACGTGCTCGCACAGGCGAGAGCGATTCCCGGATCACTTTCGCCGGACGAGATCGCCCGGCGCCGCGATTTTCGAGAGCTGGATATCGTCACCATTGACGGTGAAACCGCGCGGGATTTCGACGACGCCGTGTGGGTTGAGCCTCTCGCCAACGGGAACTGGGCGCTGCAGGTTCACATCGCCGACGTGAGCCACTATGTGCGTCCCGGATCGCCCATCGACCGGGAAGCGGCTATGCGCGGCACCAGCGTGTACTTCCCCGATCGCGCCGTTCCCATGCTGCCGGTGGAGCTATCGACTGATCAGTGCTCGCTGCGTTCGCACGAAGACCGGCTGGTGCTATCGGCACTTCTGGAGATCGATCCGCAGGGCGACGTGGTGTCGCAGGAGTTTACCCGCGGCGTGATCCGCAGCGCCGAACGGATGACCTACACGGCGGTGCACGGCGTTCTCGAAGGCGACGCTGCACTGCGCGAGCGCTACGCGAAACTGGTCCAGCGCTTTACGTGGATGCAGGAACTCGCCAAGATCCTGAACCGCAAACGCGTACGGCGCGGATCGATCGATTTCGACCTGCCCGAGCCTTTGCTCGAATTCGACGAATTCGGTGAAATGACCGGCGTCACACGTGCGCCCAGGAACTTCGCG
>Ga0068857_100001473_pt1 | contig 18732 bp, 13 predicted proteins | sample KBSCornC72_FD_66591 | JGI IMG/M metagenome (GOLD analysis project Ga0068857, IMG submission 66591) | Corn rhizosphere microbial communities from Kellogg Biological Station, Michigan, USA - KBS Corn C7-2 | ecosystem: Host-associated > Plants > Roots > Rhizosphere > Soil ...
GTGCCCTTGGGGTCCTTGGGGTCCTTGGGGTCCTTGGGGTCCTTGGGGTCCTTGGGGTCCTTGGGATGATACTGCTGCGCCCACACCTGGCGCAGGGTCACCACCGCGGGCAGAGCGCACAACCACGCCGGTGTGGCGGGCTGCGCGAGCGCTTCCAGGATCCGCCACCCATCTGCCCCCACCTGGTTGGCATACTGTTCCCGCTCGGCTTTGCCCTTGGGCAGGCGGTACTCCGCGATGCGTCGGCCATAGCGCCCACCCCAATCGGCGGGAAGGTGCAGGGAGTGGCGCCCGACTGGCTCCACTCCCGCCAGCACATTAAGCGTATGTCGTAGCGTCTCGCCCACCACTTCGACCCGCCTCAGTATGCGGCTGGCGGCGAGTACATGCGTCGAGTCGGTCCGCTGCCGGCCGCGTTCTTTGAGCCAGCCCTGGGTGGGCTTGAGCATGGGCGAGCGCTACATCGAGCAAGCGCTGCTCTGCGCCTCCTTGAAGCAGGCGGGTACGGAACTCGCTCAAGACCGTGTGGGCGAAGCCGGGATCGGTCAGGTCCAAGCTCAGGGCATATTTCCAGTCTAAGCGACTCCGCACCGCGTCGGCAGCCTGCCGGTCGGTCAGACCTTCCACAAACTGCAGCACACTACACTCACCAGAGCTAAGCGCCAGGGCGCTTCAGCCGGATGACCATGAGAGGGGAAGAGATCGGCAAACGTCTCATCGGTCTAGAGCGTTCCCAGGTCATCGCGGATCTGGAGGAGCAGGGTTCCGTGGGGAAAGGCGGCATGGGCGACGCGGACCGTCTCCTCAGGAATCGGCGGAATCGGCATGATTTTGAGGGACATGCGGCAGACTCCTTTTGGGCAAGCACCTCCAGCGGTCTTTTGTCCCAAGCCTACCTCCTCCGTCGTCCTTGCTCCCTGTTCCCTTTGACTTCGCCACCAGTGTCAGAGTTGGTGTCAATCTACGCACATTGCTTTTGCTAAACCATTCTGTGCAACAAGAGGCCTTACCATCGACATTTGGCTGTCTCCCATTTTCTCTATTTCTGTCTCGGACACTGTGTGGCAGGTCCACTGGGAACCCTCGTGCAGTGTTCTCGTCACTCGGTTCAGATGTGGAGCCAAATGGCTGTGTCATCTGTGCCAAATCGGCATATGGCTGCTTATTCTACCTTGCCAGCAATTGCCGGAGCATATGATTCGGCCTGCGCGGAGCGGGGCGTCGTGGTCAATTGCGGCACGAGGGGGCATGGCATCCACCTAGACACATCCTCCGGGCCAGAAAAGTATTGGAGGTTCGAATCCTCTGAGACACCATCCGAACTCCTCTTGAATTCATATTTTGCACATTTCCAGGCACGCGCCGATATCGTCTCCAATCACAGTCATGCCTAAGCGATTCAATTCCCCAATGGCATCTCGAATCAATCCGGAATGCATTTGCGGAAGGTGGTCCCGCAGCTAATCACCAGACTTCATCACCAACATTCTGACCTTGTCAGATGGCGGTTTCTTCTTTCTGCCAGCTTGCATGATGTGGGTGAATAAGCCATGAGACTCTACTGAGGTGATGGCGACTGCCAGCGTACTCGCTGGCAGTCGCCATCGATCAAGTGCGCTAGAGTCGCCGCGTCGCGACTCCTTCGTGCGCCGAAATTTCGTCGCCGATAAGGGCTTCTTGGATATGCGCCAACTCGCTTTGCGAAATCAAGCCACGATCGATTTGGCGGCGTTGTACAGTTGTTGTGCGTGCCAGGGTGAGTCCCAGCGCGGCCTGTCACGCCGTGCGATGTCTCCTACACCACAAACGCTCGATCTCGATCCAGGTTGCCATGAAAGCTCAAGGCAGGCTTATCTGCTCCGGGAAGTGTGACGGTCAGTACCAGATGCTGGCGCGACTCAGCCTGGTGCTGGAATACCAGGTGGTAATGCCAGATGCCAGCACTATCTTTCGTTGCCGCATGCGCCTCCGTCCAGGTAAAATGCAGCGAATAGGGCGTCCCGTCCTGCACGACGACATAGCCGCCCCACATCTGGCGGTCAGGTTCATCGCTGACATTGAGTTGAACCATGCCACCGTTGAAGCCATCGTGCGAAAGCAGTTTCGCGTCGCTCGATGTGTAGACCCGCAGGTATGTATGATAATTCGACCTGCCATAGAGGTAGTGTGTCATGCTCGGGAGGCTGGCGCTGTTGAAATTATAGGTAATGGTGAGGTGATGCGTCGCGGTCCCAGCAGATGCGATAGTCACCGCGTCGGTGTAGTTGACGGTCGTAAAGAGATTCGCCTTGTTCCCTGTCGTGTTCGAGTCAACTATGGTGATGCCATCCTGCGGGCCACGGTAGATCGAGCTGTCGAGGCCACGCGCCGCGAGCAGCCCCTCCGCGGAAGGATCGCTCAAATAGATCTGGAGGTCCTTCGTAGGAAGACTGGAAAGAAGAATCTGAGCGATTGCCGATAGCTGCTTGGTGCTCGCGCGATGGAGCTTGTCCATAAATGCGCGACCTAACAGGGCGGTGAATCGCTCATGCAGAGTAGTCAGCTGGTCGCTCGGTGGCAAGTCGCTGCCAGCATTGGCGGCCTTGGTCTCGGTATAGAGGCGAATGAGCGGCTCGAGGTTGTCGGCTGTCACCGTTACGCCATATTGTGGCAGTGCCACTGGTCCAATCACGTTAATTATCCGCTGTATAATAGGAATCGTAATGGCAAGGACACCCTGAACGTCGGGGCCTCCCTCGGTTTTGAGCATCTGCATGCCGTATTTGGCGCTCGTCGGGAAGTCGAAGGAGAGGTTCGAGTCTCTTAGCCCGTAGCCCGGGAACGGCCACCACGCGTACTTGCTGGGCGCTGGCAGTTGTCCCACGCGGTGAACGTAGGGTAAATCCAGCGCGAAGACATCACTGAGAGTAAACGGCTGTATCTGGCCCGACTGGATCGTCAGGACGCCATAGGAACCAATGAATCCGCCGGTAGAGCGTATCTCGCCGCGGTCAAGCAATTCGACGAGGTAGCGCTGAGGCCCCGTCACACCAAGAAGCGCAGGCGCTGCACCTAACCAACTCTGCACGTTCTGCAGTTGCCCGCGCATGGTGGGCCATTGTGTGAGCAAGTCGCTGAGACTCGCGCGTGTGCTGTCACTCACCAGGCTGGTTGGAATCACTGTGAGATCTACCGTCTGCACCAGCGCGACTGCGGAATCGAAGTGGCCCACCGCTGTCTCAAAGTTGTCTGTGATCTGGGATAACATCGCTTCAGTCAGCACTGGCGTTGCGGGTTTCGTCTCGGAAGCAAGGAACCCCGCATGGAGCAAGGGCTGTGCGGTTTCGACGGCATTAACGAGAGCAAGTCCACCCAACGATGCCTCATCGGCGGCAACAATCAGGTTCACTCCAGACGAGACCGTGCCACTGGCTATGGGCATATGTCCGGCCAGCGAAAAGCTCCAGCCGCCTAAAATGCCACGGGCGTCGGCAAAGTCTGCCTCGGCAAGGGTCAATTCCCTCTTCACTGATGCCAGCAATGCCGGATCGGGGATCGCGGGCTGCTTCGCAAGCGGCTTCATGAGTGACTGAACCTGTTTGAGGTGCTTGATGCCATCGACGGCCTCTGCTCGTGCGGTTGAGTACTGATCATATGTCTGAACGGCGCCAACCACTCCTGCGAGGGCGAGCAGTAAGATGCATGCAAGTAGCGTCACGGAGAGGACGCGGTGGGCGCGCATCAACCCCAACAGGCGACCGCGTCGTTCCATACCGCCTTTGGTCGGCTTCCGGAGCACGGTTGGCTCCGCGCTCGGTTGCGTTCGCGCGTCCCCGCTTACCTGGCGTGGCTCGGTTTCCCACGCGAATGGGACTGGCACAGTCGAATGACCTCCCGATGGTCGAGAAGGGATGCTGTCTTGTGCCTGCGGCTCGTTCCATGTCATCTAATCGAACGCTCCCATTCCTACCATAGAACTCAGTTCCTGATGCCTACTCGGCAGAGACTACGGCACTGATGATGGAGAAGGTTCCGGCGTCGCAGTGGGCGTCGGCGTTGCGGTCGCCGTTGGTTTAGGCAGCGTCGCGGTGGGCACTGGCTTTCGTGGAGCAGTAGGCACCGCCGTTGGTGCGACGGTTGGCGCCGCTGTAGGCGTCCCGGTCGGTACCACCGGCGGGGGAGACGCGTTGCCCGCATCAACCACGCGATAGACGGTAATTGTCTCCTTGAAGCCCTCGAAAACCACGACTCTTTCCGCCCCATGTAGTAAGACGTAGAGCTGCGGATCACTTGCCTGTGTTGGCAACTTTTGGGTCAGGCTTGTATAGGTCACGATCCACTTCACATTAGGACATGTGCCTGCGGACTCCAGTTTGCAATAGGGTTGAGGAATCATGACGCCGACCGGCTCATCCGCCAGCACCGTATCGCTTGCAGGGACATTGGCAGTGACATAGGTGGCGACCTGCAAAAGAGCGTTGTCATTCTGATCGACGATGCGCAGGTAGAACGCCCCAAGGTCAGCGGCAACAGCGAACGCGAGCAGGGCAATCAGCCCAATTCGCAGCAGGCGCGGATGGCGAGCCCCACCCGCGAGCCAGCCAGAAGCAACATCACGGATGCGCATGCCCAGATACACAAACAGCGGGATCATCAGGTAGATGAAGTAGTTGGGGAACTTGATCTGGACGGCGATGAAGACCACGATGCCCGCGATGATCCAGCTGGCTTCGATGCTGTAGCGGTGCAGCCATGACGGGTCGCGGCGCCGAATACTGCGGGCGATGTCGATCACTAGCCAGACCATTGATACCGCGCACAGGAACACGGTGAAGGCGAAGATATGGTACTGCCCCACGAGCGCGGTGATGACGTCTTGCGGGCTCACGACGCCCCGCGAGGTGACGGTACCACTCGACCGGAAGATTTGTGACATGGTCTGCCGCACGAAGGCATCTTTGTAGACGCTAAACATGTAACCCAGGTAGAGCATGAAGCACACGACGATCGTGCCTAACATGACAAGATGGCCACGTGTGCGCTGACGTGAAAATATCCAGTTCAGGACCGGAATGGCGCAGAAATAGATCCCAAGCTGCTTGAAGACCAGCGTAAAGCCGAGCGCCAGTCCCGCGACGATGTAGGTTCGCGTCGTATTGCGTTTGAGCGCGTGGAAGTATGCCCAAATGCCCAACACGCCAAACACGACCACCGAGTTGTCAATCCAGCTAATGCGGTTGGCGAAGACGATCCAGCCGTCGAAGGCAACCAACACGGTTGGCAGCAACGCCCACGCGCCCATACGCTGGCGCAGGTAGAGAAAGAGGATCGTGATTAGTAGTAAGGACATGATCGCAGAGAGCACGCGCGCCTGGGTAATACCTGTACCAACCATACGGAACCATTCGCCCAGCATGATGAAATAGAAGGGGGGATGTGACAGATAGACGGTAGGCCGCGCGATCGGCGCCTTATATGTCACCGTGCCGAACTGCGCAAAATGGGAGGCGACACTGCCGTATACTGGTTCATCCCATTCGTATCCGGGGCGAGCGCCCAGATCCCACAGACGGAGCCCGGCGCTCACGATCAGGATTCCAGCGTAGAGAGCCGCAATGATTACCTGCGAACGTTGTAGGCGCAGGTGGAGTGCCTCCAATCGCTGTACCACGAATTGTTGGGTAAACTCGACGGCCATGCCGTAGGAAAATGCCAGACCGAAGATGAGAGTGATAAACGGAAATACGACTGCGCGCGGCTGGCGCACCGTAATGGCGTTCGTGATGCCCAATCCCAGGAGTCCCACGATAGTCAGTAGTGCAAGGGCAAATGGGTCGAGCACATCAAGTGGGAGTGACAAGATCGACGCTTGCGCGAACGCGGTTGGGATACCGAACAAGCTCGGAGTGTTCGTAGCAACCACTCCAGCCAGGATCAGCCCGATGGCGCCCAGCGTTGTAGCCCACACTAACATCCATTGGAGAAGGCGCAGGCGCGACAACGGTGACTCAGGATACTTTATGACAAAGTCAGCGCATCCTTTGCCTGCCCGAATATACTGATGCAACAGGCGTTTCCAGCCGCGCCGGTGATAGTGGTCGGCCTGAAGTGAGGGTGTACAGAGTATTGGAACTCCCACCTTGCAGGCAGCCCAGAACCACGAGTAGTCCTCATAGGAGTGAATAAAGGTAGCATCAAAATCGCCAGCACGCTCCAACGCCTCGCGCGTCATGAAGACATTTGCTGTAATTGGCGGCTTATGCCTCGGCCGCCCGTACCGCTCGACATCGAGGACGCGGTTGACCACAAATCGAGGCGTTTTGCTTCCCAGGCTTACTAAGTCGGCATACGCATCCCAGAAATTGCCAGTGGCCCCACGCATTGGACCAGCCACGCATGGCCAGCCGCGCAAGATATATTGGATGCCTGTCGCAATCCAGTGTGGCGGCAAGATCATATCGCTATCGGTCAGCGCAAGGATGTCACCACGCGCGGCCTTGAGGCCGATCGATCGTTTCGCATTTGCGTCGCGATTGGCGCTTTGGACCTCGGCCTCCAGAATGCGCACGCGCCCGAAAGCGATGTCATCTCGTATGGAATTCCACGTTGGATCGTTGATATCACCGACTAGCAGTATCTCGACGGAGCCTCGGTAATCCTGGTTGAGCAGAGATCTGACCGTGGCGCCGATTGTCGCTTGATTCCTTTTGACCGGGATAACGACACTCACGCTTGGCCACGCCACAGATGGAATCAATCGCGGACCTCTGGAGGGAACCACTGCTCGCCTGCGCATTGGGCCGGGTGGCATGGTGGCCATTGGCCGGGTGAAGGCCTCCTCCGAAGCATGAGTGGTGACGAATCGCGGAGCCTTCTGCTCAGCCGTTGTAGTGGTTCCAGAGGCGCGGCGAGGACGACGTAGCACACCACCGAGTCTGCCGAGACTAACGTCCCATGCATAGACCAGGCGATAAAGAGGGGCCAATACGGCCCCCCATTGCCCACTCTGTTCCACATCGATCAGCTTCGACGCAGCCTCTAGACCCGCTGCGCACACGGCCGCAAGCAGTGCGATGACGAATCCCGACGGCACATTAGACAGGACGGAGGAGAGGTTGGGCATGCCCGCAGATCCGAGAAATGCCTGGCGGCCGGGCCAATCGAATATGATGGCCCCAGCGACCAGGAGGGCCGCTGCCAGAGTTACAGAGGCCAGGCCAACGATCACGCGTGCCCGTCGACGCGCCCGCCAAGGTGTGCGCAGGGATTGTCGCGAGCTTACGGCGAGGACGGCGCCAGCGTCTGCATATCTCCGGGCTACCTGGCCCGCGTGGGGCCTATAGGCCAGGCCCGCGGCGATCGTTGGCGTTTCAAAGATAGCCACATCGGCCTGTGCCAGATTCCAGATCCAATCAAGGTAGTCCTTGTCGGCTGTGTCTCGTTTCGTTCTCGTAGAGAGTACATGAGGCAGGACATCGCCAGCGATAAAGAGATTGGCTGCCAGCGGCGGCACATAGTTGGCGGCGAGCAGGCGCTCTGGATCAAGCACTTGTCCTGGCAGAAACATGTCTGTGCGAAGCGTGGATGAGGACGCCAACCTGTCAAAGCCAGCTGTTGGCCCCACGACACATGGCCATCCATCACGGATATAGTCGACGCCCGAGGATACCCATGTGCTGGGCGGTACAAGGCCAGGGTCGAGCGTGGCAAGTATTTGGCCACGCGCGCGCCCAATGCCCGCGAGGCGCTTAGTCCCCAATGGCACGCTTGAGCCAGGCGCCTCGGATTCCATAATTGTCACGAGGCCATCGTCGATGTACCAGTGGATGTCGTCCCAGGCGCGGTCATCCTGGTCGCCCACGAGAATGATCTCGATCTCACCTGGGTAATCTTGCTGTGTGAGTGCGGAAACCGTAGGCTCGATTTCATACCGAGACCGTCCAACTGGTACGATCACACTTACCGTCGGCCATCCTGTAGCCGGCAACGCACGTGGACCTAGGATACTTCCAAGATGTGGCTCTGTAATCACCTCAGGATTTATCAGATCGGAAGTCAAGACCTCGACCTGGCTCGCGGCGGTCGAGCGCGAACGGAAGACGAATCTATCTCCAACGAGGAAGTTGATGATCATTACGATGACGATGCAGAGACCGTTGGCGACCAGGTAGTTTATACCGATATAGACGAATGCCCCAAAGAGCACTTGATTGAGCACTACCGTTACAACACGGGTAAGGTGAAATCGTGCCCACATGCCGAGAAATGAGCCAGGGCCCGCGCCACGGCGATCCCGCCAGGTGACTGACCGGTTGAGGAAGAAATTCAGCTCAATCGAGACAACTGCTTGAATGAAGTATGCGAGGTTTTTATTGAGGCCGAAATACTCGACCAGCACATAGAGTATGACAAACCCAACAAGTGCGACGAAACCACCAACCAGGCCAAAAGAGACAGCCCGCCTCGCTATGAGCGGCGCGGTTGGTTTCGTAGCCTTCTGAGCATGACGCGATGAAAGTTGTTGCGTGCTGCTGGTAAGCAGGGCATCATGATCGCCAATCGTTGGAGAGGTGCGACGTTGGGGCGTATCTTGCAGCGATGTCATAACCTCTTTGCTTGAGTTGCTTGAGTTGCTCGATTGATCCGTATCGGGCATTATCCCCAACCCCTCGAACTAGACACTTCGACTCAAGCGGCACGCTGTAGAGATCCCGCATACTCTTCGCTCAGATCCATAACCGCCGAATGCATGTTGCAGCATGGGTAGTCATTGCCGGACGAAAGGTATTACGTCTCACTACCATGATAGCGAATGTTTGCCAATTGAGTAACACAGGGGGAATTCTGGGCATCGAGTGCGTCATTTGCGCTGAAAACGGCGATGCGCTTTCTTGGTCAATGTAGCACACGCTAACCGATCGATGAGCATGTCTGGACAAATGGCGTTCAAATAACACCTGGGTCGAAGGGCTATGGATGTTGCCGACGTTCCAGATAAGGGGCCTCAAGCGATGAGGCAGAGGTATTAATTGGAGTTGCCTCACCAGACGCCAAGTCTGGCAATGGGTCTTGCCCCAAGGCATGCGTGGTGGCTTCTTCGGTCGAGGTATCTCTTTGATGGAGAGCCCGCACCGTACCCCAGCACACTAAAGCGTTGCGCGCGGCGACACTGAGCAAGACTACCCAGTGGGTGTTCTCGCTGTAGAACGTCCTGATTGCTGCCGTGAGAAGAGGATACTCGACCAGTGTCATCAGCGCGGCGAGCAACCACAGCACGATGTCAGTTCCTGCTTCAGCTGCAATGGGGAGTATCCAGAGCACGTACTGCGGGCTGAACACCTTATTTGTGAGCAAGACAAGGCCGAGGCAAAACAGGAATGCCTTCGCCAGTGACAGCGAGCGCTGCCAAACTTCCCAGTAGACGACCAGTAGACCTACTCCCATAAGGAGGGCTGCTAGGGGACTCAGGGTTACAGAGAGTGGTCCGACCCAATTGTCGCTCCCAAAGGTGTACTGTATTTTCGCAGGTATACCAATCAAGGTTCCAAGCCACACTACCGTGCCAGCTGCCGACTCAACCTGGACAGGTCTCCCAGATTGATAGCCCAGGAGCGAGGTGAGAGAGGCAGGGTTGAGCATGAAGGGAATCAAGACACCAAGCCCAACTGTTACCAGGAATACCACCAGGCTTCCCAGCACGGGTCTAATCCGCCGACTAGACCAAGACCACTGGTCAATCAATACAACCGGCAGAACGAACGCAGGGAATATTTTGAGTAAGGCGCCAATCGCGAGCAAAAAACAGGCCCACTTCCACGAACGCCGCTGGGCTACCCAAAGCGCTCCGACGCAGATGAGACCTGGTACCAAGTCGAAGCGTGTGAACACGATATTCTGAAGCGCGAGCACAAGCACAGCATATCGCCACGCTGCCGCACGCCCACTCATCCGGTAAAAGAGTCCCCAACCGAGAAAGAAGAGCAATGCCATCCAGCCTTCAAAGTTCATGATTGCGCTGGCTGCAGTGGTGTGAGTTGGCAGGAGCGTGAGCCCAAAGATGAGCACCGTCAGCGGAGGATACTCCACTGGGAAGGAGTGGAAACGATGAGGGCCTTCCCAGAATTGAAGCGCGTAGGCCAGGTATGCCTTGGGATCAGTGCTTGATTTCAGCCAGAGGGTCTGGGTGAGCCCTAGCGTGATGAGAAGTGCCCCAACCATGAAAAGGGTGTCAAGGAGTGGAAGCCATCGCGAGTTGTGCAACACGCTCCAAGGCGTAGATACGGTGGTTTTGAACGTCGCACCTGTCCTATCGCCATACAGCTGGGCCTGCCGCCTCGGTGGTATGGGTGGCATGGGTGATGTAGAGCCTGGCGTGGCCCCTTGGTCCTGCTCATTCCAGTTGCCTTCGGTCATATCTCGTGCCAATCTTGCTGTTTCGTCGGTCACGTCACTAAACTCTCGCATGTTCCGACGGCCGCGGGCGCAGAGAATCAAGCTCATGCCTGCAATCGCCAGGGCTAGGGCATCACGATCTCGTATGCGATATATGACCCATTTGACGCTCGGATGACGAAAGCCTTAATTCTGGCGCCAATTTGTAATTGGGCTAAGGTTGCGGACTGCCACGGTGGGAAGTGGAAGAATCTGGTATCGTTGATAGTGGTAACGGTGGCGGGTTCATTCCCAGTGAGGGTGACGTTTACCACTTGACCTGAGATACTGGCGACGGCGCCTTCAATCATGCTATCCAGAATAAAGATTCGTCCGGCTTGCAGCGTTCCGTTATGCAGAACGCCCTTGATCTGCACCTTCTCTCCGACTGCAACTTCACCGAAGGTCGCTTCCCAATCATCACGTTTGAAGGTTGTCGAGCTTGAGATAATCACGGTAAGGGTTTGGGCGGTATCTGTTCTCATGACCGTAAGGGTTGAGCTATCAACGGACTGGACAATATACGTTTTTGTGCTAGAAGTAGCAGATGTCCCCAAGCCGGTCGAAACCCCAGAAAGTATATCTGCGCTGCTGAAGTACCCACCCACAGCGCCAACGAGCACGCCGAGCACGAAAACGACAAAGAGCCTTCCTATGGATGGTGGCCTTTTATCGCGGAGCTTAGAACCTAAACGGCCAGACCCTAGGGGCAGCGGCGCAACATCGGTAGATATTTCTTGAGCAGGGAGATCGGGTGTGTCAGATGATCCTGCTGGTTGAGACCATGCCCAATCAGAGGAGTGTACCGCTCCTGGAGCCGGCCAGGCCGCTCCGGAGTTCGGTATGGTTCCGGGCTTGTTGTCGTCGTTGCTCGGTGTTGTACTGCCCACTGCTACTCTCCTTTGATCACGCTTGGTATGTATCGGCGCGGCATTGTACGCTGTTCGCTTCTGCCGGCGCCTACTCGACATAACCTAAGGTTGGCCACTTCCTAATACGTCCCCACTGCCTCTAATTGCTTCAGCAAGGTGTTGCAAGTGCATTGGTCTGCTCAGGTATAGGAGGACCTGCCGAGTACAACCGGACTGTAACGGTCAACGCTGTGCATGCCGCCACCAATCGCTCGTGAGAGTCGAGCCAGTCGCGCTCCTGCTGCCACTGCGCCAACTGTGCGGCAGACATGCCGAATGTTGCATCGACAAAGAACACACGGGGAGTTCGCGCACTGAAGGCTTCTACATGCGCCGGATCGGCGCTCACCTGGGCTTGTGCAGCCCACAGCCATGCTCCAGGGGAGGACGCGTTGAGTTGTGCAGGTCCGGGATAGGTGCTCAGATAATATTCCAGGGGTGCCGAGCACTGTCTGCTTGGAAAGCAGATGATGCCATCGCCCGCTTGATAGTGAGCATTGAGCCATGCCGCCGGAGATCGGAAGTCTGACACCTCTGCTATCGCGTAGTAGCCAACTGTCTCTGGTAACACCAGGGCGAGCAAGAGCAATCCCAGGACGATTTGGATCAATACGCCTCTGGCTACCGACACGCGGATGAATGATGCGCCGATGCCTACCATGAGGCATAGCGGAGGGAGCACTACTATTAGATAGCGCCAATAGAACAGGTGCAGGTTGAGGTACGGCTGAGTGGCAAGGAACGCGATCGCCATGGGTATCAGTAGCCATGCCGCCAGAGCAGCCACTCCCGGTGGCATGTACGTTACCGATGCCACGACAGGGCGCGCTCCATGGCTCAACTGGATGGGGCGAAGCAACTTCGACGTCCGAGGGAAGGTCCACAGCGCGGACGCACCGATGGCGAGTGCTACCAGGATGCCCTGCTCGATGGCGAACATATAGGCGTACTGGCGTGAAGGAACGGCAAGCTGTGACCGAATGAAGAACCAGGGGACATCCCCAAGTTGTGCGATAGACACGAACTGATTAGGCTGTCCATGAAGCACGTAATCCGCAGTAAGCGGTAGTGCCAGCACGATGACCGCACAAAGCGCAACAATGGCGCGGCGTACTGCCGCGCGCCCGGGAATTCCTTTAGGTCCGCTAGCCATCGCATACCAAACGAATGCCACGATTTGGCTTGCAAGCACCAGGGCGCTATAGGGCTGTGCGTAGAGGGCAAGAACCACCGCAGCCACATACGCGGCCCAGACACGTCGGCGAGTATCTCTTCCGGAAATGACAAGAAAGAGGGCATACCAGGAGATGATCAGCAAGAGCATCTGTAACGGATATGCACGTGCCTTCTGAGCATGGAAAAGTTGCAACGTGCTGAGCATATAGAGCATGGCAGCAATCAGGCCCGCGGAACGGCCGAAAAAGCGCAATCCTAACCGATAAACAGCTACCACCGCCAGCGCGGCGAAGATGATCGACGGCAGGCGCACGAGGAATTCCGAAGCGACAATCCCGAGCGCGTCCAGCAGGTGCAGCCATACCGACAAAATCACGTAATAGAGGATCATCTCGTTCTGGTTGCCCCAGAGATAGCTGGCAAGCACCGCTGGCGATTGACGTGCTGTCTCGACAGACATGGCCTCATCGAAATACAGGCTGGTGGATGCAACGAGGTGTAGATTAAACACCAAGGCGGCGATGAACAACACCAGCGTAATACCGCCGTCCAGCGTGAGCACGGAGGTCAGCCACGACCGCATGCCCTGTGTGGACCGCACCGTACTTTCGGGGGCGAGCGACTCACCTACCGGGTTGGGTGGTTGTGCGGCTGTTGGCTGTCTGATACGACTCCTCCTTACCGATTACGGCTCCGCGTACTGTCATCCACCGCTCCCAAAATGCCTGTCGCAGTGAGCTCATACGCGTGCGCGCTGGTAGAATCGCGTGCCATAAAAGTCCCTGTCTCGCGAAGGCAAGCTGCGCCGCGATGCCATCCTGCACCCTCAGGTGCTGATACATAGCCCTTATTCCGTAGCGGCTGGCCTGTGCCGCTCGCCATGCCATTCGTTCCTTCACATGAGATGCGGCGACACGCAGTTCTAATGAAACCCTGGCAGGTATCTTGACATCGAGTACACGCTGCGCCGTATCCAGGGCCACTACAACAGGTGTTGCCAGTCCTCGCGCGATCGTATCTGAGACAAATTGCGACCAGTCCCAATTGGACGGAAGCGAACGAAGTATCTCGGCAATATCTACGAGCCAGATCTGCCGCTTGTCCTGATGCTGCGCCGCATAGTGAAAGCAGAGAAAGCGTAACTCATCAGCTGTTGAGAGCCGCTTAGCTGATGGCCTCCCAGGGTCAAGGTTCTCAGCGCAGTTCCAAATCTCTGCCTGAGGAAACGCGGAGACATACGGTGGCAGGCTTGCCAATGCCCAATGGACATCAATGGTAATTCCAGCGTTGCCACGGTAGGCCAGGGCGCGATTCACGAGCGCATGCCACTGCGTTGGCCTTTCTCGTCCGGGCAACGATGTATAACCGCATGTTGTCAAGATGTGTCCACAGTCCGCGGCGTCTTCCGGGCGCACCAATAAATCAATATCGCCTATTGGCCGCAACGCGATCTCGCCATAGTAGCGCGCGGCAAGCGTTACCCCTTTGACGAGCATGACGTCGATGCCACGAGCGAGGATGGCGTCAACGATACGACGCTGTTCGCCGCGAAGGCGGCGGTTCCAGATCCAGTTGGTACGGTACGTCGCCATGAGCGCTTCGGCGACATCTGTAGGCATGACGGGCAGCAATCCTGCCTCAGTGGCATGAGCAAACAAGAGCGCATCCATGCCTCCGGCGCGGCTACGCTCACGAAGCGCCTGCCAGGCCGCCGGACTCAACCGTTTGCCCAGGTCATACAACTGCGTCAGGTCGGATCGGCCGAGGGAGCGCGCCCCGCACCGCCACAGCACCAGATCAATGAACGTGACGCTGCTCTCGTCGAGCCTATCATCGTGATGTCGAGGCGCGCCGCGCTCCTGTTTGGCTAGGCTGAAAATCACACACTACCTGCCAGTCTTTCAGTATGCCACGGTATCTACGACTCAGCACAGGGTTAATATGCCTGGTCAGTGATAACCATAGACAAGGCCAGCATGGTGGTCACATCAGTACGGACAGTTGGCGTCTGCGATCTTCGCGTATCACGCCGAAGATGGGGCAGGTTCAGGCGCCGTAGCCGATGATTGCCAATGAAGGCATGCTCTTTACCATCTTTAAACGTGCAGGCAGTCCCGACATAACACGGTCCTAGCCAGTGGAGTTGAGCATCACCTTTCCAGACCAGCATCAGCAAGTACCATCATGATGTACATGTCCTTGATAAGCTTTCGATAATTCGGTATAGTTGTGCTATTCGTATAAGCGTCACGTTGGTTCACTATAATTGAGCACATATGCCGCCTGGTTGACATCTGCAGCACATGAGAGGCTACTCGCCCACCGCTGAAATGTGGTCTCTTGTTACGCCTGTGCGCTTTATCCGTTACCCATAGGGGGTGAGTGGGCCGAGACTGGTGTCTCAATAGCCTGCACGTGTTCGACGTGAGTAACTCGACCTTTCAGTGGTTCGATACGAGAGGGGCATGGGGAGGGGCATGATACTGGGGTCAATGTCTACTCTTTCGGTCATCCGCGTGCATCATATTGCGTATTCATGGACGTGAATCGGCGGCAACTCGGAGCGGCCCCCAGCCGACCCGAGTTGCCCTCCAACCCTCTGCATGGGAAATGCAGAACAGTGGCGAAGTGAACGCCATCAGGAGGTATCGCGTGGCCGAAGACAATGGTCAAGGCGCCAATCTAGAGCCAGAGCAGCAATCTGGAGGCATGCTCAAAGATCCTCAAAGCCGACGCCGATTCCTGCGCGCGGCGGCGATTGGTACCGCCGGGGTGGCCGGGGTGGCTGGGGCCGTAGGCGTGGCGCAGGCCACTGGCGCGCCAAAGGTTCTGAAGACCTTTCTTGGGGTACATCCAAACGCCTCAACCCCTCCCCCACCACCGACCATCGACGGATTCTTCGAGGATACGGGGCCAGGGCCGTGCCTCGACCCGAAAGAGTACGGCGGCGGCAGCGGCCAAGGCCCACTCAATCGGTATGTCGTCTTCTACATTAAGAACCTGCCACAGGGCACCTACTCCTTCAATGTGACGCAGGACATTGGGGCAGGGCCAGTAGCTATTGCGGCGTCGGGCGGCGGTACCAATACCCAGCCGTGGGAGTTTGCGCCGGGTAACCCGATCCATGTGGTGGTGTATGCTGCCAATACCGAGCCATCCTGCCCGACAGACTTGACAGGACTCGGAACACACCCGTTCAGTGCGTTCTCTGTTAGCATTCCCTCCACTGACTTCACCACGTCGAACAACGATGTGGCGATCTTCGTACACGTCGAAATCGACAGTAAGAAGGTAGGAGATAGCATAACACTTCCCAGTTCGACGACATTCACAGGCACGTTGTCAGGCGACGCGTCTCAGTCACAGACCGTCGTCGCTAATTTGGCCTAAATCTCAGGCGGGCCGGAGATCAGCGCTCAGCCGCTCGTTTCCGGTCCGCTTTTTATGAGGCATACAAGCCAGCATAGAAAAAACGCGAGCAGCTCAGTTGGCACAGAAGACCCCGGACACCGTCCTGACCTATTTACTCCTTGGCCACGCTGTCGCAGTCTACGGGGCCGCGATCTCCTCAACGTTACCAGATCGGCTCGATGCGCTGCTGGGGCCGCGTGCGTCCAACAACGAGCGACGAACCCAACGACCTACAATCCTGATGGTTCGCCGCGATGAGGCCGGATGGCAGCTTGTGAATCAGAGCGACGACATCTCATCTGACTCGTTGCGCTCGGAAGAAGAGGTGGCGCAGTACGTGGAATGGATGGCCTACAGCGCAACCATTCGCCATGCCAAGCTGCCACTCCTCCTGCACAGCGGTGCTGTCGTCCGCAATGGGGTCGCCGTCTTGCTCCCAAATGTTTCAGGTGCGGGCAAGACAACCCTCACCCTCGCTCTGGCCGCGCGAGGATGGCTGCCGCTGACCGACGACGTCTGTCCGCTCGTCGAGCGTGACGGCGAGTTGGTGGCGATCGGTTGTCGGCGGTGCTGCCACCTGACTCCGCACAGCCTGGCTGTCCTGCGCGCTCAAGGGGTAACGCTGGAGGGGCCGCTTGGTAGCATGAGCTTCTACTTCTATCGGCCGCGAGAATGGGGAGAGTCAGCCCCGATACGCGGGATCGTCATTCCACGCTATGTCGCCGAGAGTCCAACCTGCTTTGCACCGATCACCCAGGCAGAGTGCCTGGGCCAACTGATGCACATGATGTTCCCGCAAGAAGTCACTCCAGCAGATGAGCGACGACGCACGGCGGCACGACTGGCGGCGAAGGCGTCGGGCTTCACGCTTGCCTATTCGGCGCTCGATGAGGCGCTTGACGTATTTGAGACACTGGAAGCACGTATCGTCGCCGCTCGTCCGACGGACGTGTCTCGCATCCCCATAACTACTCGCGGCAGAACGTCCGCATGACAGAAGCGGGCTTAAGCCTACCGCGGGCCAAGGGGTTTATAGGTGTAACTCAGCAGGCGATTCGGCGGGTTGTGGCGTCAGACGCAGCGCCTGCGCAGGCGGTTCTGTGTATGGCAATATGCCGTAGTCACTCTTATGAGGAAGCGCAGAACAATTTGGCTGGATTAAGCCGAGCGGGCCGCACTAGCAAAGGTGCGTGCGCGCTATGGGGTGGCGAGCGACAGCGATGCGATCCGATTAGCTTTATGGCTCCTTGCCGGCGCGAGGCGCGTTACCGTGGAAACCGGTGCAGCCATGGAAACGGATGATGAGAGGAACCGCGCCCGTGAGTGTTGAGGATGTGAGTGAGGTACTTTGCCTCCGCTTGCACAAAGCCTACAAGTACAAGCTCAAGCCGACGCCCGACCAAGAGCGCCAACTTGAGGAGATTGTGTGGCAGTGTCGCAGGCTCTACAACACCGCCCTGGAGCAGCGCATCACCCTCTGGAAGCAGCGGAGTATCTCCCTATCGCGTTATGAGCAAGAGGCCGAGCTGAAATACCTGCGCGCCGAGATGCCCGACTACGCAGCCATCCACAGCCATGTCTTGCAGGATGTGCTGGCGCGACTGGAGAAGACGTATCGTGCGTTCTTTCGACGGGTGCAGGCTGGACAGACGCCGGGGTTCCCACGTTTTCACGGGCCTAATCGCTTCAACTCGTTCACCTACAAGGAATTTGGCAACGGGGCGCGGTTCGATAATGGATTCCTCGTGTTATCCAAAATCGGACGCGTGGCAGTGCGGTGGAGCCGTCCGAATGGACCATGGGAGGGGACACCCAAGACCGTCACACTCGCGCGTGAGGCAGATGGCTGGTATGTCTGTATCTCGTGCGCAGATGTGTCCATGCAGCCACTCGCGTCAACTGGATGCGAGACAGGTATGGACTTGGGGTTGGAGTCATTTGCCACACTTGCCGATGGCACGATGATTCATAATCCGCGCTGCTATCGTCGTGCTGAGCGTCGTCTCAAAACGGCACAACGCAAAGTCTCGCGGCGCAAGAAAGGGAGCAATCGCCGCAAGAAAGCGGTGAAGTTGCTTGCTAGGGCGCATCAGCAGGTGAAGCGGCAACGGCAAGACTTTCACCACAAAGAGACGCTCAAGCTCGTGCGCCAGTCCGACACTATCTATCATGAGGACTTGCAGACGGCCAACATGGTCAAGAACCGCTCCCTCGCCAAGAGCATCAGTGATGCCGGATGGAGTCAGTTCTTGCGTATCCTCGCATGCAAAGCAGCATACGCTGGCAAACGAGTGGTAGCCGTGCCGCCTGCCTATACGAGCCAGATATGTTCTGGCTGTGGCGTCCTGGTCGCCAAAGGCTTATCCGTTCGCTGGCATGCCTGCCCAGACTGCGGCGCGAGTCTGCACCGCGACCACAACGCCGCTAGAAATATAGAGAGGGCCGGGCAGGCCCTTCGGGGAGAGGTGGCGTAGGCCGCCCCAGAGAACCGAGAATCCATCAGGCTTCGTCCCATGCGGAATGTCAAAGACGAGGTTCACATGATCGAGTCAGTCTACCTGCTTCACCGCGCTGATATTGAGACGCACATTATGCCAGATGGCACGTGCTTGCTCTTCGACGTTATCAGCAACGAGGGGCGTGCCCTCAATGCCGCCGGAGCGCTCACCTGGGACTACTGCGACGGTACACTCTCGGCTGGCGAGATCGCCGATGAGCTTGCGGCGCTTCTACCGAATGAGCCGCAGGTTCGCACCGATACGCTGGCGCTGCTGGCAGAGCTTGCGCAATCAGGCTATCTGGTCACGAGTGAGCATGCATTGAC
>Ga0068857_100001477_pt1 | contig 18702 bp, 17 predicted proteins | sample KBSCornC72_FD_66591 | JGI IMG/M metagenome (GOLD analysis project Ga0068857, IMG submission 66591) | Corn rhizosphere microbial communities from Kellogg Biological Station, Michigan, USA - KBS Corn C7-2 | ecosystem: Host-associated > Plants > Roots > Rhizosphere > Soil ...
ATCGGTCTCACCCTTGATCGTGGGGTCGAACACCCTGCTCGAATGCGGGTCGTCCTTGTTGGCCAGAAGGGTGCTTTCGGCGTCCAGTTCGAAGCCTGCGGCTTCCACTTCCGCGCGCACCGATGCGGGGTCGATCCGATGCAACGACTGGGCGTCGCTCGTGCCCACGCCAACGCCGGCGGCGTGATCCACGATGACGTAGTACCCACCGGGTTTGAGTCGCTCGTGGACGGCTCGATTGAACAGCGCCGCTGTCGCGCCCTTGGCTTGCATGAGCGCCGTGTGGAGGTCGTGGTAGAACAAGTGCAGCCAGACGACATCTGCCGGTCGAGTGACCTGTGGCATCGCCGCGAGGTCTGCCGAAATGACCTCGACGTTCTCTCGGCCCGGCTCCTTGGCGAGCGTCCGCATGAGACCGACGGGATCGTTCTTGAAGTGGGAAACTTCGGCCGGAACGAAACTGTAGACCCGTCCTGCGGGTCCTACGACGCCCGAGAAGAGACGGGTCCAGTCGCCGGCGCCCGGGTAAACGTCGATGACGGTGGTTCCCACATCGACGCGGGAGAAGCGGATCAGATCCGCCAATTTGGGTTGGTCGTACATGCGATCTTCTTCACGTGGGGTTTGCGACGAACGTCATGACGTGCACGCCGCGGTGTCAAGGTGGACCACCGAAAAGGCCGCCGGGGCGTGGAATTGCGCTGGCGCGGACCCATGCCCCTGTGCGACCCGCGATCAGCCCTGCGCCATGCCGCCGTCGACGGGGAGGTCGATACCGGTGATGTAGGAGCTTTCATCGGAGGCGAGGAACGTGACTGCCGCTGCGATCTCCTCGGGCATGCCCCTGCGGCCCATCGGGATCTGCGTTGTGAACTGGGCGGCAGCTTGCTGGGCCTGTTCAGCGGTAAGGCCCGTCGTCGTCGCCAGGGCCGGGGTGTCGATTGCACCCGGGCTCATGCAATTCACGCGAATCCTGCGGTCTTTCAGTTCCAGCGCCCAGCCACGCGCGAAGTTGCGCACGGCCGCCTTGCTCGCGGCGTAAGCGGTGAATCCCGGAAGCCCGAGCACGTTCGAGACCGAGGAGTTCAGGATGATCGAACCGCCGTCCTTGAACAGGGGAAGGGCCTTCTGCACCGTGAAGAACATTCCCTTCACGTTCACGTCGAAGGTCTGGTCGAAATGGGCCTCGGTCGCGACGGCGAGCGGCGCGATGGTCCCGGCGCCGGCGTTCGCGAAGAGAATGTCGATGTGACCATGTTTCTCCCTGACGACAGCAAAGAGCCGGTCCAGATCTTCCAGGCGCGACACATCGCCCACGACCGTCGTGACGTCTTTCTTGATGAGCGAGGCGGCCTCCTTCAGCTCCTTCTCTCGTCGTCCGGTGATCACGACATGCGCACCCTCTTCCACGAAGCGCTTGGCGGTGGCCAGGCCAATCCCGCTGCTTCCGCCCGTGACGACTGCAATCTTGCCTTCCAGGTTGTTCATGATTTCCATATTTCGTAATTGAAAGCGGCGTACCGCGATTGGCGGACCCGAAGTCCCGCGATGGAACGACGCCCCAAGCTCCGCGCCAGAAGCGTGAGAGCTTGCGAATTGGCCTGCTGGCCGAACAAGAATGGTAGGAGTGCACCGGCCTCCCGAGAAGACGGCATATTGAGATGCGATCCATCTCTCAAGTAGATGGACGCCACCGGCTGGCCCTGACGAGCCCCGCGTTCAAGCGCCTTCAACGGAGGGTTCAGGGCGCCCGATTGCTGCGATCGCCCGTAGCTCGCCTGGAGCAGACGTCGCTGGCGCACCGTGTCCCGTGCCTGATCCGCTTCAGAAAACTACGGACCGGTCATCGCTGGCGAAGGCCCCTGAGGAGCGGAAAGCAGCGGATTCAGCACTTTCGTTGCTGGCATCGCGCGACTGCTTCCAAACGGTGAGCGGACACGTGGCAAGCTGGGGCGCGAGGCGGTTGCCGCGGCGACGCCCTAGTGAAGCGCCGACACAACCGCATCGCAGATCGCCTACCCGCTGACGTCGATAGCTAGCGCGCTGATCTAGGCCAGCCACAGCAATTGCCCGCAACCACTTGACAGGTCTCACACGCACTGGGAAGGGAATCTCCGACGACCCTCGCAACCGCAGATCGCCCGGGGTTACCTCCCAATCGGGGCGGCAATGCTGCTTGCGCGGGACACTCGGGTCACCCAAGGGGCGTCGGTGCCCGCGACGAGCGGCACGCCAGAGTCCCGAAGCGCGCGCGAAGCGGTGCAGGAATCAAGGCAATCTCAACGTCTGTGCCAGATGCGTGTAGACGGCACCGACCCCGCGCAAGTGCCGCGATTGCGGATGCGTGAGCAGCCATAGCTCGGTTTCGCACTCGTCGAGTGGCTCGGTCAGGCGAACGACATCGGTGCGGCGCTCCGCCAGGAAAAGCGGGACGATGCCCACGCCCAGGCCAATTGCCACAAGCTCCAGCACCGAGAGGATGCTGGGGACGCGGTAGCGGGGCGTCACCTTCGGGAAGGCGCGCTTCCTCCAGACCACGGACGGATGCTCCGGTAGCGCGTCGTCCGGCGCGATCCAGTCGCATCGACCGGCCTCCACCTCCGCGAGCTTGCGCGCGCCGCCACGACGTGCCGCATAGATCGCGACTCGTATCGGACCGACCTGCTTGCCCACCAGGTGCTGCGGCGGGCGCTTGGTGGCCCGCACCGCGATGTCGGCGTCGCGACGGGTCAGGCTGGCGAGTTCATTGCCCGTGTGCAGTTCGAAGTCGAGAAGCGGGTGCAACTTGACCAGGCCTTGCAGGGCCGGCGCCACCAGGCCATGCAGGACGGTGTCGGTGGTGGTGATCCGCACCGTTCCAGAAACCTGCGAAGGATTGGACTGCATCGATGAGCGCGCCGACTCGACGGCCGCCTCCATCAATTCGGCGTACTCGACCAGGGCCAAGGTGGTCTCGTTGGCGCGGTAGCCCGCACGCGTTCGCTCGAACAGCGCACGTCCGAGGCCGCGCTCAAGACGCTGCAGCGAGCGGAACACCGTGGAAGCGTCCACGCCGAGGCGCTCGCCTGCCAATGCCAGCGTTCCTCCTCGCACCAGCGCCAGCGTCACTTCCAGGTCGCCAGGGGTCAGCTTGTATTGCGCTTTTGCAATCGATGCTTGCATATCAGTCTATTCACGGTGCGATTCGGCAATCCTACAGTGGTCGCAACGACCAACTCCAGGAGTTCGCGAATGGCCGCGCTTCCCTCGACCGCCACGCAGCTCGGGATCACCGTGCTGCGCCTCAGCCTCGGAGCCATGTGGACTTCCCACGCGCTGCTCAAGCTGCTCGTCTTCACGCTTCCGGGGACGGCGAAGTATTTCGCCAGCATCGGCTTTCCGGCCATCCTGGCCTATCCGGTCTTCGCCGCCGAATTGATGGGCGGCGTGGCACTGATCCTCGGCCTCTATGCGCGTCAGGCCGCCCTGGCCCTGGTGCCGCTCATGAGCGTCGTGGCATGGGTCCATCTGCCCAACGGCTGGGTTCACACGAGCCCGGGCGGGGGCTGGGAGTATCCGGTCTTCCTCATCGCGGCCTCGCTCGCGCTCTGGCTGCTGGGAGACGGTGCGGCGGCTCTCAAACGAAGCTCGTGGCTGGCGCCGCGTCTCGAAGCGGCCCGAGCATCCGCCCCGGCCCTTCGCCCTCAAGCATGAACAACATGAAGGTCTTCTACTCACCCGGCGCGGGCTCGCTCACCGTCGTTGCGGCATGAACGCGCCCCTCATCCTGGTGTCGCATGCGCTGTGTCCCTATGTGCAGCGCGCGGCGATCGTGTTGTCAGAAAAAGGGCTGTCCTTCGAGCGTCGCGACGTCGACCTCGCGCACAAGCCGGACTGGTTCCTGCGAATCTCGCCACTGGGCCGGACGCCGCTGCTCCTGGTGGGCGACGAGGCGATCTTCGAGTCCGCGGTGATCTGCGAGTACCTCGACGAGACGACGCTGCCGCGGCTGCATCCAGCCAACGCGCTGCTGCGGGCCCGTCATCGCTCGTGGATGGAATTCGGCTCGTCGTTGCTCCAGCTCATCGCCGCGTTCTACAGCGCCGCAGACGAGGTCGCCCTGCAGGCGCGCGCGGCGGATATTCGCACTCGCTTGACGAAACTCGAGGGCGCCCTTGGCAGCGGACCCTGGTTCGAAGGCCCCTCCTTCTCCATGGTGGACGCGGTGTTCGGGCCGGTGTTTCGATACTTCGACGTGTTCGACGCGATCGGCGAACTCGGATTCTGGCGCGACCTGCCGAAGGTGACGCAATGGCGGCGATCGCTGTCCGCGCGGCCATCCGTGCGTGACGCCGTGCATCCGGCCTATGGCGACCTGCTTCGTGCATTCCTCGCCTCTCGCGGGTCGGCGCTGGCCGATCGCCTTGCGCGACGGGCACCGATCGAATGACGGCGCGAACGATGACGTCGCCGCCTGCATGCCAGCCAGGAACGACCGTGCTTGGCAAACGCCGACGAGTTCAGTCCGTGCGTCCCGCCACGGGCGCCGCCGCGTCCCGATAGTCCTTGGTGACGCCCGCCAGGAGTTGATCCAGCCTGGCCTTGTCGTACCAGACGCCGTGCGACATCACGCCCAGTGGCGCCCTCAGCGTCGCGAGATCGTCGATTGGGTTGGCGTCCGTCAACACGAGGTCCGCCCGAAAGCCGGCTGCGACCTCGCCGAAAGGTATCGCGCCGGGAACCGTGTCGTGGATGAAGCGACCGGCGTTGCGGGTGGCGGTCGAGAGGGCCTCGTACGGAGTGAAGCCGGCGTCGCCCAATGCGCGGAGATCCTCATGCAGGGACTCTCCGGGCACCATGCCGGGCACCGACGGCGCGTCCGTGCCCGCGACGAGCGGCACGCCGGCGTCCTGGAGCGCATGCGCGAAGCGGTGCAGGAACGCGTCGCGCGCGTCCAGGCTGCCGCTGCGCGTGACGTAGTCCTCTTTGCGCCAGGCCAACCGCTGGCCGGGCGACAGCCAGGCGATCTCTGGAGCCTTCAGCCAGCGCTCGAGCACGTGGGGCCGGCCCCATTGCCGCGCGATATGGTCGTAGGTCGCGAGATCGGCCGTGACGAAGGCGCCCGACCGCTTGATGAACGCGATCGCGGGAGGCACCTGCGCCCAATCGGGCGGTGCGTCGGGATCATCGGACGTTGCCGAAGCGAAGGTCGTGTAGAGGAACTCCTCCGCGTGCGCGACGAGCTTCTGCCCGAGGGCCAGTTGCCGCTCAAGGCCCACGCGCGTCAGGCCATGGCCGACGACCGCCATGCCCTGGCGCCGCGCCTCGTCCAGCGTCGCCTCGAAGCATTCCGGCGAGAGGTTGTTGTAGACCTTGATGAAGTCGTAGCCGTTGGTCTTGGCGAGCCGGGTGACCCAGCGCGCCTCGTCGGGCGTGCGCACCACGAACTGGCCGTACTCGGGCGTGCCGTCGATGCGAAACGCGGCGTAGACGTGCGGCCCGGGTCGCGCGCCCGTGTTCAGCAGCGGCCGGCGCTGGTCCATGAAGTCGCTGCTGGCGCCGCCCATGTGCAGCACGCTGGTGACGCCGTAGGCCAGGTAGAGCTTCATGTCGCCGGAGCTCTCGGCGTGCGTGTGCATGTCTGCCAGGCCCGGCGACAGGAACAGGCGCCCGCGTCCGTCGATGATGCGTGCGCCCGGCGGCGGCGCGAGTGCATGCCCGATGGCCGCCACGAGGCCATGCTCTATGACGACCGTCTCGTCCTGCAGCACGCGCGGGCTGTCGCCATCCATGGGGACGACGTTGACGTGGACGAAGGCGGTCGCGCCGGCGGACTCTTGCGCGAGCGCGGGCGCGAGTGCGGCCAGGCCGAGCAACGCAGCGGCCAGGCACCTTGCGACGGAAGAGGGCGAGCGAGCGGGGATCATCGGCTGGATCGGAGAGGACATCGACGAGCGATTCTTTCAAGCGGTGCGCGGCCGGGTCAACGGCGATGCGACGAGATGGGGCTGCATGCGACGACACGCATGTCCTGCACGGCAAATGGTCGACACGTGTTCGTCAACGCTGCGCCGCGAGGGCCCGCCGCAGCCTGGGTGCCTCGCTTTGCAAGTGCTCCCACAGTCGGGTGGACACCGGCCCATGCGGGCGATCGCGCCGCCGCGCCACGACCAGCTCCTCGATGCGGCCCGGCAGGTGCCGGCCGGCGATCGACAGCAGCCGGCCGTCGGCCAGTTCCTCCTCGACCAGGAAGCGCGGAAGATGTCCCCAGGCGAGCCCTTGCAGGATGATTTCCTTCTTCATCCCCTGGTCGGGCACCATGCACCGCGGCGCTTCCTCCATGACGAAGTAGTCGCGTCGCTCCGAATGCCGGGCGGTGTCGCGCATGACGCATTGCGTGTGACCGCGGAGGTCTTCGGGCCGGACGGTGCCGCGGGGCGCATCGGGCAGGAACCCGGGCGCGACGACCGCGACCAAGGGCACCTTGCACAGGTCGATCCAGTCGAGCCGCGGGTCGGACTTGTCGACCCAGTGCAGGATGAGACCCGCCTCGTCGTCGAGGAGCCGCTCCAGCGGCCCGCCCACCGCGTCGAAGTGCAGGTGCAGCCGCGTGCCCGGACAGCCTTCGAAGAAGCGCCCCAGCAGGCCCAGCACGTGAGGCAGCGGACACAGGTCTCCGATGACAACGTGGATGTCGCTCTCCGCGCCCGCGGACAACTGCGCGGCGTGCAGCCGCAGGTCCTCCATCTCGCGCAGGAGCTTGCGCGCCCGTTGCAGGAACGACGTCCCCGCCTCGGTCGGGCGGACGCGGTAGCCACTGCGATCGAGCAGGACGAGGTCCAGCTGGCGCTCGAGCTTGGCGACCGCGGCGAACACCGCGGGATGCGAACGGTGCAGCACTGCGGCGGCAGGCTGGAATCCGCCAGCCCGGACGACGGCGTCGAAACACTGGAGGTCGTGCAGCGTGAATTCGGACATGTCTCTTTTTACTACAGACATCTTTCTAACTTTGTAATTTCAACAAAGTTCACCAATGTCTAGCATCGAGTCGTCGATCCAATCTTGAAGGAGAAAGTCATGACCACCAACGAACTGTCCCATGTGCGCGTGGGCGACGGCACTCGCATCGCCTACCGATTCGACGGCCCGGCCGACAAGCCGGTGCTGGTGCTGTCGAACTCCATCGGCACCACCTTGCACATGTGGGATCGCCAAGTACAGGAACTGAGCCGCCACTTCCGCCTCCTGCGCTACGATTTCCGCGGTCACGGGGCATCGGACATCCCTGCCGGCGCCTACTCGATGGACCGGCTCGGCCGCGACGTGATCGAACTGCTCGACGCGCTGCACATCGGTCGCGCGCACTTCCTGGGCCTGTCGCTCGGTGGATTCGTCGGGCAGTGGCTGGGCGTCCACGCGCCCGACCGGATCGATCGCCTGATCCTGAGCAACACCTCGTCGTACCTGGGCCCGGCACCGGCATTCGACGAGCGCATCGCCAACGTGCTGCAGGCGCCCGACATGTCCGAGACTGCCGAGATGTTCCTGCACAACTGGTTCCCCGCGGCGATGTTCGAGCAGAAGAGCCCGGTCATCGACGAGTTCCGCGCCATGCTCATGGCCGTCGACCGGCAAGGGCTGGCCGGCCTGTTCGCGGCCGTGCGCGATGCGGACCTGCGCCGCACCGTCGCGCTGATCCCGCGACCGACCCTCGTGATCGCCGGAGAGCACGACACCGTGACGGCGCTCGGGCACGGCCAGGCCATCGCGGATGCGGTGCCCGGTGCCCGTCTGCTCGTGTTCCCGGCGGTGCATCTGACCAATGTCGAATTCCCGGCGGACTTCTCGGGTGCGGCGTCGCAGTTCCTCTCGAAGCGTCCATGAGCATCGGCAGGCGTGGCTCATGACCAGGAGCACCGATCGCCTCCGGCAATCGGCAACGCTGGGTCGTGGCCCGGTGAACCGGATCATCGAATTGGCCGGGGCAGCCCGCGGCGGCGCGAGGGTCTTACACTCTCTGCGCTTCCGCTCATACCCATGCACCTCCAACTCGATGGCAACGGCTCCAAGCACAGTCAACTCGCACGAGCGCTGAAGCGTGCGATCCTGGGCGGGCAGATGCGGCCGGGGAGCAAGCTGCCGTCGACGCGCTCGCTGGCCGAAGACCTCCGGCTTTCGCGCAACACGGTACTCCGTGCGTACGACCAGTTGCGGGTCGAGGGGCTCGGCATCGTGCGCGACGGGGCGGGCACCTACGTCGGCGACGTCAGGACGCGGCATGAACCCGCTGCCATGGCATCGTCCGCCGAGGCGCAATCCGCCTATGCCGCGCGCTTGCGCGACCTGCCGCCGTTGACGCTCGCCGGCGGCGCGACGGGCATGCGCTACGACCTCCAGTATGGCGCCCCTTCGTCGACGCGAAGGTGATCGGCGCATGGCGTGCCGCGCTGTCGGCGGCGGCCGAGCGCACCCACACGAGCTACGCCCACCCGCAGGGACTGCTCGAGTTGCGGGAGTCGATCTGTCGATTCCTTGCAATGTGGCGCGGCGTGATCGCCAGCCCGCAGGACGTCGTCATCGTCAGCGGGGCGCAGCAGGCGCTGTCGCTGGTGGCCCGAATCGTGCTCGACGACGGCGCGACCGCCGCCATCGAGGACCCGCATTACCAGCTGGCCCTGCACGCCCTGCGCGCGCACGGCGCGCGCGTCGTGGGCGTGCGCACGGACGTCGAGGGCCTGGTCGTCGACGAGGTGCCCGCGAGCGCGCGGCTCGTGCACGTGACGCCGTCGCATCAGTTCCCCTCGGGCACGACGATGTCGTTGAGCCGCCGCCGCCGGTTGCTGGACTTCGCCGCGGTCAATTCCAGCTGGATCCTCGAGGACGACTACGACGGTGAACTGAGCTACGCCGCAAAGCCGGTCCCTGCGTTGCGCTCGCTGGACAAGCGCGACCGGGTGATCTACGTCGGCAGCTTCTCCAAGGCGATGTTTCCTTCCCTGCGCCTGGGCTACGTCGTCTGCCCGCAGGGCTTGCGTGGCGACCTCGTGCGCGCGAAGGCGCTCGACGACCTGGGCTGCCCGGCCATCGAGCAGGCCGCCTTGCACGCGCTGCTCGAACGCGGCGCGCTGGATCGCCACCTGAAGACGTCGGTTGTCGAGCTGCGGCGGCGACGGGCCGCGCTGTTCGCCGGACTGGCACAGCACGCAAAGGGCCAGGTGCAGGCACGCGATTCGCAACTCGGGATGCACGTCGTCGGATGGTTGCCGGGCCTGGACGCGCCCGCCCTGGCTCGCCTGATCGAGTCGGCACGACGCCGCGGTCTGGGCCTGCATTCGATCCTGCCCTACTACCAGACGCCGCCACAGCATCCCGGCTTGCTGCTGGGGTTCGCGAGCCTGTTCCCGCGCCAGATCGAGGCGGCGACGAAGATCCTCGGCGAGTGCCTGCACGACGTGCTCTGAGCCGTCGCTACGCGAGCAAGGCCTCCTTGGCGCCCGTGGCTTTCGGAACTTGCTGCTGCGGATCGTAGAAGAAGGTCTCGTCGACGATCCGCTCGCCTCCCCAGCGCTGCAGCGCGATCTCCTCCAGGCGCGTCATCGTGCCGTCGGGCCAATCGAACTCGAAGATCCAGCGGATCGCGACGTCGTCGCCCGCATGGAAGATGGGCAGGATGCAACGCGACCGGACGGCCAGCGCGCGACCCAGAAGCGCGCGCTCCCGGGCGAGCTGCAGGTCGCGTCCGCGCCTCGGCTCGGACTGGTTCTCGCGAAGCGCGCAGTCCGCGGCATAGAACTCCTGGACAGCCTCCACGTGGGCGTTCGATTCGACCCGCGCGATGAAGCGATGGAGGGTTTCCTTTGTTGGCATTCGAGATCTCCTGTGAGCCTGCACCTTACCGTGCAGGCCCGCAGGATAGACACGCGCCACCCCGGACATGGGGCCAATGCCGCCAGCCTCATGGGTGCCACTTTCGAGCTGCCCAATGCGACGGCCCCGACGATGCGCCGGAAGCGTGGCACCTGTCTCCCACGCGAAGGTGGCTCCCTCCACGGCGACGGTGCTTCCTAGACTGCATTGCATGGCCAAGTCGGCCGCAATGAACCAGATAACGTGGAGCGTCGAATGCTTTGGAGCAAGTGGAAGGCCGGCCCGCAAGCCGATGTGAGCGGGCGCGTGCTCGTGAGTTTCACGGACTTCACGGCCAACGGATTCCTCGACCTGCCCGGTGCGGTGCGCGCCGGCTTCGCGCTGCGTGCGGCCTGGCCGAGAATGCCGGGCGCGGTCGGCATGTGGCTCTGGACCGCACCCTTGCAGAAGCGCTGCGGTTCGCTTTCGGTCTGGACGGATGAAGCCGCGCTGCGCGCGTTCGTGAGGACGCCGGCACATGTAGCCATCGTCCGTGCCTACCGCGGGCGCGGGACGATGCATTCCCGGATGTGGAGCGTCGATGCCAGCTTGCATCGCAGCGAATTGCGCGACCTTGCGGAAGAAGACATGTCATTGCCGCCAAATCGGAACTGCTGCCCCTCTGATGCATCTTCCGCCGCGATGCATCGACGCGTCGGCGGCCCGGCGTTCGTCCGGGACGAGCTGCCGCCGCGGCCGGGCGGCGCTGCGCCGGTCACTTCTTTTCAGACTCCCGCTTCAGCGTCGCAAGCCACAGGTCATGACCGCGATGCATGAGCCGATGTCGGCTACTCGCAGGTGCCTGGCCGTTTGATATGCCCGTCTCCCCGGCGCGCAGCCAGCTTCACCCAATCGGCTTGGGGTCTTGGCCGGCAACAGCGCCTGTCGCGCCTCGACGCGACGACGAAGCCGCCGAGTCCCGCAAGAACCAGCGCGATCGTAGCGGGCTCCGGCACCGCCGATGACGCAGTAAACGTCGTCAGGAAAGTGTAGCCACTCGCGCCGAAAATGCCTGCCAGCTCATCGCTGCCATCGTTCGACAGCGACACCGACAGCAGTCGCTGCGCCGAAGCGCTGTCACGGGTCCCCGGCGACCCGATGCCCGCATCGACGAGGAGCCTATCCTGGTCTTCTCCAACGAGCGTGCCATCAATGCCAACAAACAGTCCCACCTGCGAGAATCCCTGCGATGCCATCGGCACGCCCAGTGCTACATCGACCGTGGCCAGGCCGGACGCAATCAGTTCGGTGTGCGGTGAGAGCCGGAACGGCAGCAGCTCACGCTCGAGAACATCGTCGAAGTAGACTGCGACGTAGCTGTTGGCGTATCCCACCACCCCGCTCGGAGACCTCGAAGCGCCCTGCAGGGACATGGTGCCGGCGAAGATGTCACCGGACAGCGACGACGACGCGGCGAAGCCGTCGATCCTCTCGCTCACCGACACCGGATCGAACGCGTGCTGACCCCGCACAACGTGAAAGCCGGGCGCGGTCTCCCCGACGGCGAGGCTGCTGCCGTTGGACCCCTCGAAGACAACCGACGGCGCGATGCCATCGCCAGGATCGAGATCGATCAGATGGATACCCACGCCCGTGAATTCCTGCGTGGCGGAGTCCGCAAGCGCCGCAACGGTGGCGAAGGCCAACGCGGCGGCAATCGCAAGGCGGGAAATCGAGTGTTCCATATACACCTTTCGCAAATGCGACGAACGGCATCGCACCGGCGCCATGCGCGTGTGGAAGCATAGGCTTCGATCATGCGATCTTCAACCCACCAGCGATCGCTCCTGGCCGTGTGCCGCCTGGTGCCGGTCGGCGCAGACGTCATGCTGCCGACCCGTGAGCACTTCCCGAACCCCGAATACGCAGATGAAAAGCAGCCGTTCAAACGGTAGGCTGGCCCAGCTCCTACGCGCCTACTCTGCCTACGCCTGCATCCCATCAATTGCCAGGCCGGCGAACGATCTCAATTACCCGCGACTATGGCCTTCCGCGATAGCGCCAGGCCACATCGTTCGCAGCGCTTCGCAAGCAGATCTACGCCCTTGGACATAGAGGCCTCGCTACCGACAGCGTTTCGCGTTGCCTTCGGTCTCGCGCCACAATTCGGGCATAGGTAGAACGCTGTTGTCCAGAACGCATAGAAGAAGAATGCGAACAAGGTTGAAAAGAAGATGAGGACGTACTCCGAAGGATCTCAATTGACGCCCGGGTGCCTTACGTGGAGAGCGATAGCGCGCGAACAATGGTGATGCGACTGAAGAGAAGGGGTGTGCTCTCAAGCGAAGCTGCTGACCTCATCAATGAGTTGACCAATCTCCGTAATCGAGTTGCGCACTCACTCTTTGAGCCAACCAGACCAGACGCCGAGAGCTTCGCAGCGACATGCCGAAAGGCAGTGACGCGCCTTCAGCAGGAATGGGCAGTGTGGGCACACACGGGAGAGCCAAGGCGGACACGAGCGGGTACTGAAGTCGAGAGACTTGCAGCTCGCACAGGGCTTCGTTGCCGGGAGTGCAGATGATGTGGACGTCGATCATCCGCTATTTAGCGGCGCCCAGACGCAGAAACGCCCCAATGAAGGGGCGTCGTGCCTGAGTGCTTCAGGAACCCAGTTCAGCGGACAGCCAGTAGTGTTCGAGCATCGGCATGCGCCTACAACGCTGCCCGGTACTTGTCTGCCAAGGTGGCTACGACAGAACTTGCGGAGGATCCGTCACGACTGCCCCAATCGGAACCGCACCAACCCATGTTCCTGCAGCCCTGTAAGCGCTCGAACTCACTTAGTGGCCCCCTCGTAAACTCAGGGCCAAGCGCCAGCGTGAACGCGTTCTGTCTGTCCATTCCCCCAGGCGAGTTGGAGTCGAACGCCGCGAGCACCGCAAAGAATGCAGTCCTGGCCACGATCGGATCCGGGCTGTAAAGAGAATCGGAGATCAGCTTGGCCTGATCACCACTCCACCGATCTCCGTCGATCGCATGAAGTTGCCCCAACACGCTTTGGTTCCGCGCATAGCCTTCGCTCAGCGCTTGCTTCATCGCCCGACGATCGTCAGCACTGAGCTGATCAACGCCCTTGCAACGCGCAGCGAGTGCCTCAGTAGCGCCCTTCTTCAGCGCTACAAGCTGCGGATCTTCAGCCTTACTGGACACCTTCTGCAGTCGCGGATCCTCATCAGATTCAGGCTGCGCAGGCTTGGCGAGCAACTTGGTGCAAGACGTCAAGAGCGAACTAGCCCATCACCGGGGGTCGCGATGCAGTCATCTCCAGAACAAGTTCCACCGCCAATGATGCCACCGCCACCGCTGCTTCCACTGCCCCCACTACTTCCACCGCCACCTCCGGAGTACGTACTGGAGCAGAGGTCGCAGCCACCATCGTATTGAATGATAGTGATGGTCCAGGTCGGCGTGGTCAGCGTCGGCGCGTCTGACATCAGCAAGCTCGGGAACGGACTCATCTCATGCACACTGACCGGCGAAGGCGCCTTGCCTTTAACCAGCCTTCGGGGGCGTGAAGCCCTCCCGGTTGGCCGCATCCGCCGCCTGGCCCGCGGCCATAAGCGTCTTGAGAACACTTTGGGCAATCAGGATGTCTTCGTACTCTCCGCCTTCAGGGTCTTCATCGCCCTTCTTTTCCAGTTGTCGCATATGAACTCGCAGCGCGGTGATCGTGTGCGCAATCTGCAGCGGGGTGAGGGTGACAGTTTGTGGTGTCCGGGACATTTCAGCCTCCTGTGGGCGATTCATTTCAGTTTGCCGTAGTAGTCCGTCCCCAGACTCTCAAAGTGGACGAGCGCAACCAGCGCTAGGAAGGCGGGCATCGGCATTGGGCGTTCTACCGTAAGTGTGCAATGGCCAGGCGGAACCCCGTCAAAGACAAGCTGGAGACCGGCAGGGAGCGTCTGGCCTTTCTCAATCTTCCACCAGTACTTCTCCTTGAAGGGATCGTATTGCTTCTTCAAATCAGACTTCGGGGGCGTGCTGGGAGCGCCTTGAGTACCGAGGTGGATCAAGCCTTCAGCGAGCATCTGCTTGATGAACAGCGAAATGCCAAAGCCAGGCTCGACTACAAAACCTGCCGCCTGCTCCGGAGGCACCCTGCCCTCATGCTCTGGGCTGCTAGATAGGTCGCTGTAGCGAAGGTAGTCGATCCCTGGCGCGTTCTTGCGCCGGAGCGAAACGCATCCTCCACCAGCGGCTTGTCCGAGGCCCAAAGCAACGTCCCAGGGACGATGCCGCGGGAGGCAGCGTAGGCGTTGACATCTTCATCTGTGTAGTGCGTCATACCCCGCGCTGTATTTGTCAGTCGCTGCCCCACCAGCGCCCGGGACGAAACGCTTTGTCACCTAGGGGGCAACGAGCGAAATGAGGTGATCCTGACCGAAGTTGAAGACCGCAAAGAAAAAGGCCCTGGACAGCTTCGCCGTCCAGGGCCTTCTCTTAGTCGTTCAAATCCGAGTAGGTGACTCGGATTCCAAAGTATTCAACAGGTATTCAACACTGACCGATTCTGGGGAAGTGCGAGCCGGTCAGACTTCGCTAGGTACCTGATTTTATTGAATAAATTGGTCGGGGCGGCGGGATTCGAACTCGCGACCCCTTGCACCCCATGCAAGTGCGCTACCAGGCTGCGCTACGCCCCGACTGAGCCTCGCAGTATAGCCCGAAAAAACGGGACATCAGGAGGCAGCGCGAAGAAAGTTGTCAGCCGACCAGCAGCGCGCGGATCGCGAGCAGCTCGGCGCGCAGCTGATCCGGTGTCGCGGCGCTGCCGGGGGCGGCCATGGGCGTCGCGCTGGCGCTGGGCGACGCGCGCCGCGTCTGCAGTGCGGCCGCGCGCACGCCGGCGTTGCCCGCGGGAATGCTGGCGACGGCGTGTGCGTTCAAGGCGGCCGACGCGAACTCGCCGACGCCGCGTTGCGCGCGCTCGATGATGGCCAGGTCCTCGCGCGCCATCGCCTCGAGCGCGGCGTCGTCGAGCTGGGTGAAGTCCGCGCGGGCGTCGCTCGCGCGCGTGCGCGCGGCCGGGTCGCGCGAAGGCACGGCCGGCGGTGCCGACTGCGTCGGCGCGGTGTCCGCGTCGTCCTCGTCGAGGCCGGCCTCGAGCGGCTCGTCCGCCGGTGCGGCGTGGGCGTGGCTGCCGGCCGAATCGGCCAACTGGTTGCGCGCGCCGCTGATGGTGAACCCCTGCTCGTACAGCAGGTCGCGGATGCGGCGGATCAGCAGCACCTCGTGGTGCTGGTAGTAGCGGCGATTGCCACGGCGCTTCATGGGCTTGAGCTGCGTGAACTCCTGCTCCCAGTAGCGCAGCACGTAGGCCTTGACGCCGCACAGCTCGCTGACTTCGCCGATGGTGAAGTAGCGCTTGGCGGGGATGGCGGGCAACGGCTTGCTGTTGTCCAGGCTCATCGGCTGACCTCTTTGGAATTCGTCATGTCCGCTCCCCCTCCTGATGCCCGGCGCCTGCGCCGTCGCGTTGTGGATCAACGGTCTTCAGGGCGGGGCTCAGACTTTACTCGAACTCCTCGGGCGGCGGGATGTCGCCCTGGACGATCGCCTTGAGCTTGTGGCTCGAATGGAAGGTGACCACGTTGCGGGCCTTGATGGGCACCGCCTCGCCCGTGCGCGGGTTGCGGCCCGGCCGCGAGCCCTTCTCGCGGATGGAGAAGTTGCCGAAGCCCGACAGCTTGACCTCGGTGCCCTTGACCAGCGCCTCGTGCAGCAGCTCGAAGAAGGCCTCGACGATGTCCTTGGACTCGCGCTTGTTCAGGCCGATGCGGTCGAACAGCAGCTCGGCGAGCTCCGCCTTCGTGAGGGTGGGCGTCTCCAGCGAAGGCAGGATCACGGGATCGGGGCGCGTCGGTTCGGTCATCTCGCCGGGGGGTCGCTTCTCGAGGGTCGGGTCATCCATGTCCGTCATCATCGCAGATGCGTCAGGCGCGCAGCCGGGCGCCGACGGCGGCGGTAGCGCGCGCGATGGCGGCGGCGACGGCGGCGTCGATGATCTCGTCGGTCAGCGTCGCGTCGTCGGACAGCAGCTCCAGCCGCACGGCCAGGCTGCGCTCGCCCGGCGCGAAGTCGGCGGCGTCGGCCTTCGGACGGTAGACGTCGAACAGCGTGGCCGAGCGCACCAGGCCGGAGGGGTCGTCGCGCAGCGCGGCCATCAGCGCGTCGTGCTTCACCTGCTCCTGCACGACCAGCGCGAGGTCGCGCCGGGCGGCCTGCTGGCGCGGCAAGGCCTGCGCCTGCGGGACGCCGCGCGACTGCACGGCCGCGAGATCCAGCTCGAACACGATCGGCGCGCTCGGCAGCTCGTAGGCCTGGCGCCAGCGCGGATGGAACTCCCCGACGTGCCCGATGGTGCGTCCGTCGACGATGACGGCGGCGCAGCGGCCCGGGTGCATCGCCGGATGCTCGGCGGCCACGAAGCGCACCGCGCGCGGCGCGAGCAGCTGCTCGACGTCGCCCTTGACGTCGAAGAAGTCGACAGCGCGCTCGGGCTCGCCCCACTGCAGCTGGTCGACCGGGCCCCAGGCCAGCCCGCCGATGCGCAGCGGCTGCGCGACACCGGCCACGCTGGCCAGCGTCGATTGCACCGACGCGTCGCGCGCGAACACGCGGCCGATCTCGAAGATGCGCACGCGCGGCGCCTTGCGCGCCAGGTTGTTGCGCAGGATCTGCACGAGGCTGCCGACCAGGCTCGAGCGCATCACGGCCAGCGGCGCGGCGATCGGGTTGAGCACCTTGATCGGGTCGGGGTTGCCGGCGAGCTCCTGCTCCCAGCGCGCCTCGACGAACGAGAAGTTGATCGTCTCCTGGTAGTCGAGCGCGGCGACCGCGCGGCGCACGGCGTGCGTCGACCGGCTCTCCTCGCGGCGCACGCGCGCGGTCACGGGCGCGATCGGCGGGGTGTCGGGCAGTCGGCCGAAGCCGAGCACGCGGATCACCTCCTCGATCAGGTCTTCCTCGATCTGGAGGTCGAAGCGCCACGACGGCGGCGTCACGGTGATCGTGCCCTCACCTTCGGTGTGCGACAGTCCGAGCCGCTTCATCACGCCGGCGCATTCCTCCTGCGTGACGGGCATGCCGATCACCTTGGCCGCGCGCGCGACGCGCAGCGTGACGGGCTTGCGCTCCGGCAGCTTCGCGACGACGTCGTCGAGCGGGCCGGCCTGGCCGCCGCAGATCTCGAGGATCAGCTGCGTGATGCGCTCCATGTGCTGCGGGATGGTCTCGGCATCGACCCCGCGCTCGAATCGGTGGCCGGCGTCGGTGGCGAAGTTGAAGCGGCGCGAGCGGCCCGCCACGGCGGCAGGCCACCAGAAGGCGGCCTCGACGTAGACGCTCCTGGTGTCGTCCGACACCGCCGACGAGTCGCCGCCCATGATGCCGGCCAGCGACTCGGGGCCGGCCTTGTCGGCCACGACGCCCACCGTCTCGTCCAGCGTCACCGTGCTGCCGTTCAGCAGCTTGAGCGTCTCGCCGGGCCTTGCCCAGCGGATCACCAGCTCGTCGTGGATCTTGTCGCGGTCGAAGATGTGCGACGGGCGGCCCAGCTCGAACATCACGTAGTTGGAGATATCGACCAGCGCGGACACCGAGCGCTGCCCGCAGCGCGCCAGGCGCTCGACCATCCACGCCGGCGTCGCCGCCTTCTGGTTCACGCCGTGGATGACGCGGCCGTCCCAGCGGCCGCACAGGTCGCTCGCCTCGATGCGCACGGGCACCCGGTCGTCATGCGACGGCGTCACCGGCGTGAAGGTCGGCGACTTCAGCGGCGTGCCCGTCAGCGCCGAGACCTCTCGCGCGATGCCCAGCACGGACAGGTTGTGCGCCAGGTTGGGCGTGAGCTTGAGCGTGAACAGCGTGTCGTCGAGCTTGAGCGCGTCGCGGACGTCGATGCCCACCGGGGTATCGGCCGGGAGCTCCAGCAGGCCGGCGTGGTCCTCCGACAGCTTCAGCTCGCGCGCGGAGCACAGCATGCCGAAGCTCTCCACGCCGCGCAGCTTGCCCACGCCGATCTTGAACGGCTTGCCGTCGCCTTTTTCACTGTCCGCGGGGGGCAGCTCCGCGCCCACCATCGCCAGCGGCACGCGGATGCCGGCGCGCGCGTTGGGCGCGCCGCAGACGACCTGCAGCGGGCCGTTCGGCGACAGCGCGCCCGCGTCGACCTTGCACACGCGCAGCTTGTCGGCATTCGGGTGCTGCACCGCCTCGAGGATCTCGGCGACGACGATGCCCGAGAACGGCGGCGCCACGGGGTGCATCTCCTCGACCTCGAGGCCGGCCATCGTCAGCAGGTCGGCCAGTTGCTCGGTGGAGATGGGCGGGTTGCAGAACTCGCGCAGCCAGGATTCCGGGAATTGCATGATGGGGACTCGGATTCGTATTCGGGGAGACGGGTCGACGTGGCGCGCGCGCTCAGCGGAACTGCGACAGGAAGCGCAGGTCGCCGTCGAAGAACAGGCGCAGGTCGTTGACGCCGTAGCGCAGCATGGTCAGGCGATCCGGGCCCATGCCGAACGCGAAGCCGATGTAGCGTTCCGGATCCAGGCCGAAGTTGCGCACCACGTTCGGGTGCACCTGGCCCGAGCCGGCCACCTCCAGCCAGCGTCCCTTCAGCGGGCCGCTCGAGAACGCGATGTCCACCTCGGCCGAGGGCTCGGTGAACGGGAAGAACGACGGGCGGAAGCGGATCTGCAGGTCGTCCGTCTCGAAGAACGTGCGGAAGAAGTCGGCGAACACCGAGCGCAGGTCCTTGAAGCTGACGTTCTCGCCGATCCACAGGCCTTCGCACTGGTGGAACATCGGCGA
>Ga0068857_100001479_pt1 | contig 18696 bp, 16 predicted proteins | sample KBSCornC72_FD_66591 | JGI IMG/M metagenome (GOLD analysis project Ga0068857, IMG submission 66591) | Corn rhizosphere microbial communities from Kellogg Biological Station, Michigan, USA - KBS Corn C7-2 | ecosystem: Host-associated > Plants > Roots > Rhizosphere > Soil ...
TGATGGACACTTCGATGGGGCGCATCACCTGTCAGTTCTTCCAGAAGGAGGCGCCGAAAACAGTTGCCAACTTCATCGAGCTCGCTCAAGGCACAAAGGACTGGACCGATCCGCAGAACCAGAAGAAGATGCACAACAAGCCGCTCTACGATGGCACTATCTTTCATCGCGTCATCCCTGAGTTCATGATTCAGGGCGGCGATCCTACAGGCACAGGAATGGGCGACCCCGGCTATACCTTCGAGGATGAGTTCAATCCAGATCTGAACTTCGACGTTCCCGGGCGGCTGGCGATGGCAAACTCAGGTCCCAACACTAACGGAAGCCAGTTCTTCATAACGGAAGCTCCCACCGAACATCTGAATCAGCATCACACCATATTCGGCCAGTGCGATGAGCCGAGCCTCAATCTTGTAAAGGCGATCGCCCGCGTGGAGCGCGATCCGAACGATAAGCCGGTCACGCCGGTGGTGCTGCAAAAGGTGACGATCGTCCCCGAGGGCCAAGCGCCACCCGCCGCTCCTGCTGCTCCAGCACAGCCACCTTCCACGCCACAGCAATGATCGAACTTGCCTCGAGTTGTGAGGCTGACTCATTTCAGGATTCCCATCAACAGACAGGAGTATCTATGGCACTCGCACCGGGCACCTACGCAACCTTCAATACAAGCGAAGGCAAGATTGTTACCCGCCTCTTTGAGGCCGACGCACCGATCACGACAAAGAACTTTATCGAACTAGCTGAAGGCTCGAAGGAGTGGACTCACCCAGGCACGCGCCAGAAATCATCCAACAAGCTCTTCGACGGTACGATCTTTCACCGCGTAATTCCCGACTTCATGATCCAGGGCGGCGATCCCACAGGCACAGGTATGGGTGGCCCCGGCTATCGCTTCCAAGACGAGACCAAGGGCTCGCCGCATCGCTTCGATAAGCCAGGCAAACTCGCGATGGCCAACTCCGGTCCGAACACAAACGGATGCCAGTTCTTCATCACGGTCGCAGCCACACCCTGGCTCACCGGGAATCACACCATCTTTGGCGAGGTCGTTGAGGGCCAGGATATTGCGGACAAGATCTCCAAGCTTCCGCGCGGCGCACAGGACAAGCCGAACAAGCCCGTCGTGCTCGAGTCAGTGACAATAGAGCGCGTCGCCTGATTTCGACTAATCCGTTACACCGACTACTTGGCTCCGCAGATCTTCAGGATTGCGGGGCCAAACTTTTCGACCTTGCGGGGACCGATTCCGTCGATGGCAAGTAGTTCGCGGAGATTTGTCGGACAGCTAATTGCAAGGGAAATCAGAGTGCGATCGTGAAGTACGCAGTAGGACGGCACGCGCAAGCGCTTCGCCTCGCTCATTCGCCACTCTCTTAGCCGAGTTGCGAGGGCCTCTCCGTCAGAAGACAAGCTGGCCGGAACAGCCTTGGGTGAGTCTTTCGGAACCTTCGGAAGTTTTCGGGAACCCTTTTGCGAGGTTAGTGTCGCGAATTCCTCCGCAATGCCATCGCTGATCAGCAGATCCACGTGCGACGCCGAGCGCGAAGCCTTCAGGTTCTCGCTGAGGCTCACCTTCTTGTAGCGCCGTACCTCCCCGTCCTTCTCGTACACAGCGTCTTCGACGGTGATCAGACGAGCACGCGCCAACGCGTCTAGTACAGCATCAAAATGATCTCGCCTGATTCGGCCAGAGGGATCAATCGTTTTCTGCAGAGCGCCCGCGCCTTTGTGATCGACGGATCGCAGTTCGTCGATGATCAGTTCGGCGGTTGCGCGTTCAGCGTTGGTGGCACGGCGGAACATCCGAAGCACCGCCCCCGCAGGATCACACACATCGCACTGGCCACACGGCTGCGCCGAATCGTCCTCATCACCGAAATGACGCACGAGTGCGCACATCCGACAATCGCTAGATTCAGTGAAGCGCAAAACCTTGTCGATCTGCTCGGCTCTGTATTGCGCTTGAATTGAATAGGTCTTCTTCCACCCCGGTGTCCCGACCGTGACGTTTCCGGCATAGTCGACCCGCGCGCCGCCATGAATTTCCAGCTTCTCCAGCGCTTTGTCGAACTCTTCTTCTCCAAGCTTCGATGCAGTACGCAGATCATCGATCGGCCGCGGTTGTTCGTTCAGCATCCGGAAGACTTCGTGCAAATTCTCCGTCGGCGGGTAGTCGCGGTTCAGAAAAAAGTCATGCGTGCGCTGGTCAGCATAGGAGTGCATGAGAAATGTCCTGCTCGGCACACCGTCGCGTCCCGCGCGACCAATCTCCTGGTAGTAGCCCTCTACTGTCCCAGGCAAACCCGCATGGATGATGGTGCGAATGTCGGGCTTGTCGATTCCCATTCCGAAAGCAATGGTGGCAACGACCACTTCGAGTTGCCCGGACAGAAAGGCCCTCTGTACGCGCTCCCGAGTCTCGCCATCCAGTCCTGCGTGGTATGCGGCGGCCGGCATCATTTGCGATAGCTGCCCGGCGAGGGCTTCAGACTGCTTGCGCGACGTTGCGTACACGATCGCCGGACGATGCGCGCGCTTTGCAAGCAGTTTGCAGATTGCGAAAGGGCGCTCCGGTGTAGGAACTTCCACGACTTCAATCGCAAGGTTATCGCGACGGAAGCCGTGAATGAAGCGGGCTGGATTCGTCATCCCGAGTTGCGCGACGATATCCGCCTGCACCGCTGGGGTTGCCGTAGCAGTAAGCGCGAGCACGGGAACAGACGAACCGTTACGGAGGGCTGGCAGGTGTTGCCCGATCATCCGGTAATCTGGACGGAAGTCGTGACCCCATTGCGAGATGCAGTGCGCCTCATCGATCGCAATGAGGGCAGGCGGGCGCTTGGCAAGCATCTCCGGAAATCCAGGCACGCGAAGCCGCTCAGGCGCGACGAACAGGAAATCGAGCTCGCCGCGAAGGTACTCGACGCACGCTTGTCGCGAAACCGCGCGATCAAGACCCGAGTGGATGCGCGCTGCGCGAAGGTTCAGAGCAGCGAGCTTTGCGTATTGATCCTCCATGAGAGCGATCAGTGGAGAGATCACCAGAGCTGTTCCGCCAAGTGCGATGGCCGGAAGTTGATAGCAAAGGGACTTCCCTGCTCCGGTGGGCATCACCAGCAACAGATCCCGTCCATCGATCGCGGCTCGGCAGACAGCCTCCTGATTGGTTCGAAATCGATTGAATCCGAACACCGAATGGAGAAGCTGGGCAAGGTTGTCGAGTTTGGAATGAGTAGCCAACTGTGGATACGATCTCTCTTCAACTTTACTCAAGCAACTGCAACGGCGTCTCAAGAAGGCTCAAGGCTTCGTAATAGGTCTGGTACTACAGAGGCGAAGACAGCAACGTTGGAGATCACATTGCGCGGGCAGACAAACGGTCATGGAGCCGGGGTAGCCAAAGCGGCATCGGACCAACTTGCAGGTAAGCGCATCCAAAGGCGCATGGCTGCGCCGATCTTTTCCCTTGCGGGCAACGAACATACTTTACAGATTGCCGGGGTGCGCCTGCTGGGCGTGAATGCGGAGAACGGCCGCAAATTACTCTTCACCATCGTTTTCCTTATCATTCTGTACCTCCTGCACAGAATGCTCTGCATGATCTCCAGCAAATTGGGTGGCGATCGAAAGCGTATTGCTTTCTGGACTCGGCAGGGCGTCAGCCTTATCGTGTTCGGCATCGCGGTCCTGGGTCTGGTCTCAATCTGGTTCGATAATCCTTCACGCCTGGCAACTGGCGCAGGGCTGGTGGGTGCAGGGCTGGCGTTCGCCATGCAAAAGGTGGTCACGAGTTTTGCCGGGTACTTCGTCATCTTGCGCGGAAAGACCTTTAACATTGGCGACCGGATCAAAATGGGCGGCGTGCGTGGCGACGTGATATCGCTCAACTTCATCCAGACCGTCATCATGGAGATGGGCGAGCCGCCTGCGGTACAGGAAGAAGATCCGGGAATGTGGGTGCATAGTCGCCAGTACTCCGGCCGTATCGTCACCATTTCAAATGCTGAGATCTTCGAGCAGCCGGTCTTCAACTACTCGCGCGACTTCCCATACATCTGGGAAGAGATGCATTTTCCGATCTCTTTCAAGGACGACCGCCGGCGGGCAGAGGAAATCATCGTGAAGGCGGTACGCGATCACACACAGGATATTGCTAATCTGGCGCAGCCCGAACTAGATCGGCTCAAAGAGCGGTTCTTCGTTGAGCAGGCCGACATCGAACCCAAGGTCTACCTGCGGATCACTGATAACTGGATCGAGCTTGCGGTGCGCTTCCTTTGCGGGACACACCAGGTCCGCGGATTGAAGGATCAGATCAGCCGACAGATCATGGACGAGCTCGATGTGGCAAAGATTGGTATCGCGTCCAGCACCTACGACGTGGTCGGATTTCCGCCAATTCGCGTCGAGGGTCCGCTTCGGATCGAAAGCGGGAACTTCGATTCAGCAGAGCGCCGGAGTGCATAGGGGGTTACGACCGTGTGACGTAGATCACATGCACTGGCTCCGCTGGATGGGAACATCAGCTATATTTCAGATAAATCGGAGTAGGCTGCAAGCGAATCCCTGACTCCCCAAGGACGGCTTGCATTGAATCAACCCCTTTCTGAATGTGTGGCCGACTGCGAACTCGCAGCCGCTATCGAAGCTCGCTCCCAGCTTCATTGCATCTCCAACAAGCGCCATCTCTTCCGGCAGGGGCAATCCCCGGACAAGTTGTTCCTTCTGCATGCCGGCGAAGTCGTGCTGACATCACGGCAGGCTGACGGTTCGGTCCTCGGTTTCAGGGCACTTGCCGGCTCTCTCATCGGCCTGCCCGCGATCGCGGGTAACCAGCCCTACGCGATGACTGCCACCGTCAGAAGGTATTCAGAGTTGTACTCAATCCCGGTTTGGACATTCCGAGAAATTGTCGGAAAGAATCCGCGGCTGTCATTCAGAGTGCTGGAGATCCTCGCCGCTGAGGTCAGATCTGCCCGCCTGCAAGTCTCGCACGCGCTGTCCACCGTCCGAAGCCGCGCGGTAGCAGCCCAGGCAACCGCTGCCCCGCAACTTGAGGATGCAATTGGCCAATAGTTCAGCTCAAACTTGCTGAGGTGTTTGTACCTCGATCAAGGTATCCCATTCAGATGATTTTCTGCAGCATGGACTGCAGGACGCTCGTCGGCTCGGGTTGATTGCCGGTCGGGACGCCCGAGGGCGTGACGTGGTTGTTCGAAATCATATGGTGGATAAGAAGCGGCAATACGATCGCAAGTCCGCCCCGAACCACGCCCGGAGCAAGCCCTGTGCGCTGCGCAATGCCGTCGATCAGACCCGTCCCGTGAATCCCGTTCTCTATCGCGGTGGGATTCGGTTGAGTATTGCCCTGCGACCACTGCTCAACGGCGCTGCCCATGCCATTACGCTGAAACGCCTGAATAAGAGAGCCAACTCCGCCCCGCGCTGCAAGCTCGTCCATTAGGCCTCCCGCTACCTGTGCGTGTTCAGGAGCTGCCGGTCCCTTTGCCATAAATGCAACGGTGTTGAGAATGCTCATCGGTTCACCTCGGGTAATGGTGGGATGCGCTGTCGCCGCAGAGGGGTGGTCCGGCATGACCCGAGCAGGCGAATCAGACATTTTGGGTGATTATCCGAACTTTCGGATTGAAAGATTCAACGACTGCAAGGAAACGGGCTGGAACGGTGAGCGCTCCAGCCCGAACTTGACAGCGGATTTATTGGTGGCTAATTTCCGGCAACAGGTTCAGCGATAGTATGTGTCTCAGCGGCCGGTGGTTTTACGCCTTCCTGGATGAGGTCATAGCGGTCGAGATTCATCACCTTCGTCCATGACTTCACGAAGTCCTTTACGAAGTCCGCTTCCGAGTCTCTGCTTGCGTACACCTCGGAGATGCCGCGAAGCTGAGCATTCGAGCCGAAGATCAGATCGATCACCGTGCCGGTCCATTTCGGCTCACCCGTCTTCCGGTCGTGTCCTTCCAGCACATGCTCCGAGCCTTTGGTCCTTTGCCATTTCGTGCCCATGTCGAGCAGGTTGATAAAAAAATCGTTGGTCAGAGTTCCGGGCCGCTTCGTGAATACTCCATGCTTCGAGGCTCCGTAGTTCGCACCCAGAACCCGCAGACCGCCGACCAGCACCGTCATTTGCGGAGCCGTGAGCGTCAGTAACTGCGCTTTATCCAGGAACAGATTCGCTGCGTACTTCTCCAGCCCTTTAGCGACATAGTTGCGGAACCCGTCGGCTTTCGGCTCAAGCACCGCGAACGACTCAACGTCGGTCTGCTCCTGCGTGGCATCCGTGCGGCCCGGCGAAAAAGGAACCTTCACGTCATGTCCAGCCTTCTTGGCGGCCGCCTCTACTGCCGCATTGCCTGCGAGCACGATCAGATCGGCGAGCGAAATCTTCTTTCCACCCGACTTCCCGTTCCCGCCGGCCTGAGCCGAGTTGAACTCCTTCTGGATGCTCTCCAGCTTCGAGAGCACCTTGGCGAGTTCGGCAGGTTGGTTCACTTCCCAGTTCTTTTGCGGCTCCAGGCGTATACGTGCACCGTTCGCACCTCCGCGCTTATCGCTACCACGGAAAGTTACCGCGGATGCCCACGCTGTCGAAACAAGCTGTGCGACAGAAAGTCCAGAAGCCAGCACCTTGGCCTTCAGCGTCGCGACATCCTTGTCGCTGACCAGCTCATAATCAGCAGCCGGCACAGGATCCTGCCACATTAACTGCTCCTTCGGAACCAGTGGGCCGAGGTAGCGAGTGATTGGGCCCATGTCGCGGTGCGTAAGCTTGAACCACGCACGCGCAAAGGCATCGGCCAACTCGTCAGGGTTTTCGAGGAAGTGCCGCGAAATCTTCTCGTATGCCGGATCGACGCGAAGTGCAAGGTCCGAAGTCAGCATCGTCGGGTGATGCCTCTTCTTCGGATCGTGCGCGTCAGGTACGGTGTCTTTGCCAGCGTCGCCCTTCGGCTTCCATTGATTTGCGCCGGCAGGGCTCTTGTAGAGCTCCCACTCATACTTGAACAGTGTTTCAAAGAAGCTGTTGTCCCACTTCGTTGGAGTCGGCGTCCAGATGCCTTCCAGTCCGCTCGTGATCGCGTGCGCGCCCACGCCGGTCTCGAACGTGTTCTTCCATCCCAGCCCCATGTCCTCTAGCAACGCACCCTCGGGCTCGGGACCGACATAGCTCGCGCTCGCTGCACCGTGAGTCTTGCCGAATGTATGTCCGCCTGCGATCAAGGCAACGGTCTCATAATCATTCATCGCCATGCGGCCGAACGTCTCACGAATATCGCGAGCCGACTGTAACGGGTCAGGATTGCCGTTCGGACCCTCGGGGTTCACATAAATCAGACCCATCTGCACGGCTGCCAGCGGATTCGCGAGTTCGCGATCCCCCTTGTACCGTTCATCGCCAAGCCACGTGGTCTCCGGACCCCAGTCGATGTCCAGCTCCGGCTCCCAAATGTCCGCGCGACCGCCGCCGAAGCCGAAGGTCTTGAATCCCATCGACTCGAGCGCTACATTGCCGGCCAGAATCATCAGATCGCCCCACGAAAGCTTGCGCCCGTACTTCTGTTTGATGGGCCAGAGAAGACGCCGGGCCTTGTCGAGGTTGCCATTGTCTGGCCAGCTGTTCAGAGGAGCGAAGCGCTGTGCGCCTTTGCCTCCACCGCCGCGGCCATCGTAAATACGATAGGTACCAGCCGAGTGCCACGCCATGCGAATGAACAGAGGACCATAGTGGCCGAAGTCCGCCGGCCACCAGTCCTGCGAGTCGGTCATGAGCGCGGTCAGGTCCTTGACGACTGCATCGAGATCGAGGGTCTTGAACTCCCGTGCGTAGTCGAACTCAGCCGCCATGGGATTGGAAAGTGAGGATTGCTGATGAAGAATCGCGACATTCAGTGAATTCGGCCACCAGTTGCGGTTGCTGTCTCCGCCGGCAGCGGTGTGCTTGAGCATGTCGCCCGAAAACGGGCATTTGGATTCGTCAGACATCTGTTCTCCTTGATTCTGGTTGGGAGGGAGAGGATTCCGGGGGAATTCCCGGCAGATACACGTCGCGTCTCAGGTAAAGGTAGAGGGAGGGGCCTTGATAAGGCAAATCAATTGTTTCTACGATGATGATTGTCGCGGTCTATGATTGGACCATGAGTTCATGGTTCTCATCAGAACTAATCAGAGTGTGAACTGACGTTATGAATCTCCAGGAACTCCGCTACCTCGTCGCAATCGCAGAGCATCGGCACTTCGGCCGGGCAGCGGAAGCCTGTCACGCAAGCCAGCCGACGCTCAGCAGTCAGATCAAAAAGCTGGAAGAAGAGCTGGGCGTCACTCTGCTCGAGCGCACCAACAAGCGCGTTGCGCTTACGCCTGCGGGCAGCCAGATACTCCTCCATGCCCGACGCGCCCTTGCCGAAGCAGCCCAGATCGAAGCCGTCGCGCGCGCCGCGCGCGACCCGCTCATCGGCCCTCTGAAGTTGGGCGCCATTCCTACACTCGCGCCTTATCTGCTGCCCCTCATCTTGAAGCCATTGAAGCAGGGCTATCCTGGCCTCACGATCGAACTTTGGGAAGACCAGACACGTGTCCTCGTGGACAACCTCCGGAACCATAAACTCGATGCTGCGCTGCTTGCCACCGAGACCGATGCACCTGAGATCACCGAGATCGTCCTTTTTGACGAGCCTCTTCTTGCTGCCCTGCCCAGAAATCACCGCCTTGCCACCGCAAAGAAAGTAGATGAGCAATCCCTTAAAGAGGAACTGCTCCTCCTGGCCGACGGACACTGCCTCGCCAATCACGCACTTGCTGCCTGCGGAATGAAGCATGGACACACCCACATCCGGGGTGGGTTGCAAGGCGCTATGCAGGCTGCCACACTCGAAACGCTGGTGAACCTAGTTGCTGCCGGGTACGGCTCAACTCTCATTCCTGCCTTAGCCGCCGATTCACTCAAGACACGGGGTATAGTCCTGGTCCCCCTCGCAGGTCGCTCGCACCGGACGATCAGGCTCGCAAGCCGACCGGGATTCCCGAGAGGTCAGGCACTCAGGGCCGTCGAAAAGGTCATCCGCAAGGCCGTCAGCTTCGCCTGAACTCGCACTGTCCGGCCCGATCTGTCAGTTCGGCCGGGTTCCAGAACCAGTCTCGAAGGGCTTGGACGGCGATTACACCTTAGATAACTCCGCAAAGTTTTTGCCCCATTCGGGTTGCATTCTTTCCTGTGGAAAAATCCGCCTAAACGCAAGAAAACTGCCCTCATTACCGAAAAAAGCCTAAGATAAACGGAGAATGTGGATTCGGGCCCCCCTTATCCACAAAAGAACCCCCTGATGAGATTGACCCTGACTTTTGGGGTCAATACAGTCTGTAATCGAAGAGGACTAGTCCCCTTCAAGGCGTGAAGTCGGCGCCGGTCCACCATTCTCCACAGGCAAACCGCCTTGTCGGAACCATGGTCCCAGCCGACTTCGGTAATCCCGTTCGTATTCTGCTGACCCGGAGAGAGCATGCTGAAACTGAAAAAAATCCACATCCTCGGCTTCAAGAGCTTTTGTGACCGTACCGAACTGACGGTGCCGGGGACAGGAATCGCCGTCGTGGTGGGGCCGAACGGGTGCGGAAAGTCCAACATCCTCGATGGTGTCAGCTGGGTTCTCGGCGAGCAAAGCGCAAAGAGCCTCCGCGGCGGCAGCATGCAGGACGTCATCTTTGCCGGAACCCGCGAACGCAAGCCGCTCGGCATGGCCGAAGTCACCATCACGATGGTCGACCCTGACGCCTATGACGGCCCGATCCCCGTCGAGCCCGAGGTTACCGTAGACCACGAGAGTCCCGCTGACTGGGACGAAGAAGAACTTCGTCGTCAGAAGGCCGCCGAAGCCGAAGAGATTATCGCCGCCGAGCAGCCGGGGCTGGTAGAGGAGGACGAAACTTCAGCGGATGACACCGCCTCGGTGCCGCCGATCGTGGAAGCAAACGCCGAAGTGAGCGCAAACGGTCCACAGCCGGTTGTCCTTAAGATCCGCCGGCGCAAATTCAACCGCACTCCTCAGAAGGGCGAGGTGGTCATCACACGGCGACTTTTCCGCACAGGTGAAAGCGAATACCTACTGAACGGCAAGCTCTGCCGCCTGCGCGATATCCAGGACATCTTCATGGGCACCGGCCTTGGCCCGGAGAGTTACGCGATCATCGGCCAGGAGCGAATCGGCCAGCTGCTCAGCTCCAAGCCGCACGACCGTCGCGCGATCATTGAAGAGGCCGCCGGCATCACGCGCTTCAAAACCAAGAAGCGGCTCGCCGAACTTCGTCTCGAAAGCTCTAAGCAGAACCTCGCTCGAGTTGACGACATCTTTGAAGAAGTCACCCGACAGATGAACAGCCTCAAACGGCAGGCATCCAAGGCCGAGCGATTCGCCCAGGTTCGCGATGAATTGCGCGGACGCCTTCGCGTAGTTCTATCGAGCCGCATGGCTTTGATGGACGCTGAACAGTCGCGCCTCGAGCACGAGATCGCGGCATTCGCAGAACAAATCACAGCCGGTGCACTCGAGATCGAAACTGCCGAAACCAGCCAGCACGCGCTCACCGAGCGTGGATATGAGCTCGATCGCGCAGGCCAGGAGGCGCAGAACCGAGCCAACTCCTCCGCCGTCGAACTGGAGCGTGCCGCGGCCCGCCAGCGCAGCAACGGGGAGCGCGTGAGCGAGCTTGAAGCGCGCATCGTAGCAGCCGCGGGCGAACTCGAAACGACAAAGACCCAGCTCGGTACGATCGCTGAAGAGCGCCAGCAGCAGAAAGCCTTCCTCGAGACCGCAGCCGGCGAGGCGCACGCCTTCCATGAGAAGGTTCAGGCTCGCCAGCACGAAGCGCGCACGGCTGCAGAAGAAGTTTTCAATGCCGAGCGCCAGCTTGAAAGTCACCGCCGCCACGCAATGCATCTGCTCACCTTGGCCGGCAATGCCCGCAACAGCACTGCTCAGGCGGAGGAAAGCCTCGCCGCCCTCGATCGGGAAGCCGAGCGGCTCAATGCCGAGATGAATCAGGCGCGTAATGAGCAGGAGAGCCTCGGCGTACAAAGCGGCCAGGCACGACTGAACTTCGAGTCTGCTGCCGAGACGCTCAAGAATTTAGAGAGCGAAATCGCCGAACTTCGTGAGACCCTGCAGGCCCTCCGCTCTGAGGAAGCCACCGTTCGCGCCCAGGCGAACAAGCTTCGCAGCGATATGGCCGGCGTTGCCGGTCGGCGCGACTCGCTGCAATCGCTCATTCGCGACCACAGCTACTCCACCGAAACCGTCCGCAAGCTCCTCAGGCCCGGGGCACTCCAGAACGGGTCTACACCGGTTGGGACCTTGGCCGACTTCATCGAAGTCGCCGGCGAGCACGAAGGTGTCGTCGACGAGTTCCTTCGTGACGAACTCAACTACGTCGTCGTCAAGAGCTGGCATGCAGCTGAAGAAGGCGTGCGCGTACTCAAGACCAGTGTCGATGGCCGCGCTACCTTCCTGATTCATCCCGAAAGCAGCCACGGACACGGAGGCAACGGATACACTGACAAGATCAATGCTCCGGGCGTCACTCCCCTGCGTGAACAGGTCCGGCTTCTCAACGGCTTCGGCCACACGCTCGAGACGATCCTTCCCAAGCTGCGCGATGGCTATCTGGTCGAATCTGCCGAACTCGCACAGAACATGGCTAACGACCATGCGCACGCCTACTTCCTGACGCCGGAAGGCGAATGCTTCCACAACGCCACGGTGACAGGCGGCAAGCCCGCAAGCCAGGGTCCGCTCGTCCTTAAGCGCGAACTTCGCGAAACCGAGATTCGCCTCGCTGCTATCGAGAGTGACCTGGCCAAGGCCGAATTCGAAGCGGCAGCTCTAACCAGGCAGATCGAAGAAGTTGCTGCCCGGCTCGAAGCACGCAGCGAAGAACGCCGTAATGCCGAGCGCGAAGCAGCCGACCAGGGCGCGGCGCTCAAACACATGGAGAACGAAGCGCAGCGCATCGAGCGCCGTCTGCAGGAGTGGATGACTCAAGCCGAGCGTAACAAGGAAGCGCGCCAGGCCAAACACTCCATCATCGAGCAGAAGCGTGAAGAAGCGGTTCGCCTCGAATCAGAGCACGCCGCCGCCGAAGTTGGCCTTGAAGAACAGCAGAACCAGCTCTCCACGATGCGGCAGAATCGCGAAACGCTCCAGCAGGACGCAGCCCGGCTCACCGCCGAGCTCGCAGGCCTTGAAGAGCGCCGTCGCGGCGCCGAGGCAGCTTTTCAGCGCATCGACCGCCTGCACGCTGATCTCGAGCGCCGCGTGATGGCGATCGAACAGCAGCGGGCATCTGCCGAGTCCGAGCGCGAGCAGCGCATCACAGAGACGGCTGCCCTTGCCCAGCGCGAACAGGAACTCGCCACCCAGAAGGCAGAAGCTCTCGCGCAGGCCGAATCCATTGCTGCGCAAGCCCATCAAGTTCGTCACCAGCTTGCCGAGATGGAAACGCGGCTCAAAGCAGCTCGCGCCGCCCTCGACCAGTTGCGCGATGAGCGCAGCGGGCGCGCCAGCCAGGCGGCCAAGCTGAGGTCAGACCTCGAGCACCTGGAAGCAAGCTGTCTCACCGAGGTCAATGTAGAAGCTGCCGAGCTGCGCGCCGACCAGGAGATCGTTCGAATTGCCGATGAGCCGCTGGCGGTCGAAGAAGACACATGCCGCACCTTGAAGCAAAAGCTCGAGCAGATGGGCCCCGTGAACATGATGGCCCTGGACGAGTACAAGGAGACAGCGGAGCGCCACTCGTTCCTCGAGACTCAGCGCAAGGATCTGATGGAGTCCATCGAGAATACGCAGCAAACCATCAAGGAAATCGACCAGATCTCACGCGAGAAGTTCGACGAAGCGTTCGCTCGTATCAACGAGAACTTCGGCCACGTGTTCACCAAGCTCTTCCATGGCGGCCAGGCATTCCTGCGCCTCACCGATGTGGAGAACCAGGCCGAAAGCGGCCTCGAAATCGTCGCCTCGCCTCCGGGCAAGAAATTGCAGAACGTTCTGCTGCTCTCGGGCGGCGAAAAGGCCCTCACCGCTATTTCTCTGCTCGTCGGCATCTTCCAGTTCCAGCCGAGCCCTTTCTGCGTACTCGACGAAGTCGACGCCGCTCTCGACGAAACCAACGTCGGCCGACTCGCCGATCTGCTCCGGACGCTGAGCAAGGAAACGCAGTTCCTCCTGGTCACCCACTCCAAGCGCATGATGCACGCCGCCGATATGATTTACGGCGTCACCATGCAGGAGCCCGGCGTCTCCAAGGTGGTAAGCGTAAAGCTCGGGCATGAGCAGCAGCGAGCAACGGCTTAGGCGGAAGCTATTTGGGCGACCAGTGGGTGCCAAGGTAATACGGCCAGATCACCACAGCCCAGACGCTCTTCCAGAACGTCAGCTTGAGAAATCCAATGGTAAACAGCCAGGCGGCCAGCCAGAGGCCGCCTGTTGTTGTGTGCTGAACAATTCGGATCTTCGGCTGTTTGTTGCAGTGCTTCTCTTGATCCACGATTCCTCCAAGAACAGGACTATGCAGCTTCCGCGGAGTGCACGGTTGCGAAGCTCATCATCGTTGGCTGCACCAGCTTCTTGTAGTCTGCCCACGACATGCGAATCAGCTCTCGATGAGTGCCGGCATTGAATGCAATCACTGAGTCCTTTTCGAGCGTCATATCGGCGTACACGGGAACACCGAATAGATTGCCAAATGGAGGCATTGCGCCGGTTTCGCATCCGGCAAACCGGCTCTGGAAATCCTCTTCCGACGCGAGCTCAACCGTCTTCGCCTTCGCCCGTTTTCTCAGCAGCATCAGATCGACGTGATACTTGGCGGGCAGCACCGCCATCACCAGCTTGCCGTCAAGCAGCACGATCACTGTCTTGGCCAGCTCCTGTCCGGGGATGTGCGCCAGACCGGCGATCCCCTGCGCGGTATACGCCGGAGAGTGATAGAGGATTACGTAGCGGACTTCGTTTTCATCCAGGTAATTCAGCAAACTAGCGAGTGCCATTTGATACCTCCTTTGCTGGGCCGTATTGTTGGCCAACCCTCTGCGCCGAGCGGGGAAGAGGGCTAGCGTTTATAGCCGAACTTGCGAAGGATCTCGTGCCGCCAGGCGACACCGGTTTCGTCTTCCACTCCTTTCGGTGAGCTTCCGTCAATCACGCCCAAGACTCCCCTTCCCTGCTCACTCTGCGCCACGACGACCTCCACAGGATTCGCGGTCGCGCAAAACACCGTGCATACCTCCGGGACATTGCGGATTGCATGAAGCACATTGATCGGATACGCGTTTTGTATCAAGAGAACGAATACATGCCCTGCGGCGATCAGTTGCGCGTTGTGGATTGCTGCCTGACGCAGATCATCGTCGTTTCCCTCACTGCGTATCAGGCATTCGCCCGAGCTCTCGTTGAATGCCAGCCCGAATCGTGCCTGTGGCGTGTGGACCATGGCTTCATACAGGTCCTCGACTGTCTTGATGAAATGCGACTGGCCGATGATGATGTTTGTGTCTTCAGGAATCTCCATGCGTACTTCGAGCAGTTCGATCATCGCTTCTCCTTCGAGCTAAGGCATCGCTAAACGATCTTGTGTGTCGCCGCCACGCCGAGGCCGGCCTAGCTCCTGACGGCGAGTGGCGATTGGTGGCACACCCAGTTTGGGCCGACGGGGTGAGGTCTCAGTGATTCCGGTCACTAATGGGTGTGTCGGACAAGATGGGGAGGGAGGAACGCTCGAGGAAGGGAGTGCGGGCCGATTCGAGAGGCGACCCGCTAAGGATTATTTCAGTGAAGAAGGTGCCAGCAGGTTTGACGGCGGATGCCTCTCATTGCGACGGCAAGGCCTGTAGCGCCGCCTCAGAAACAAGGTTGTGGCCCCGCGTGGTCGGGTGAAGGTCATCCCAGAACAGATACGTATCCGGGTTCACAGCGAAGTTATTCTGCGCTGAATCGGTGATATTGCCCAGGGAGACCGCGCCGGGATTCGCCACGATCTGCGTGAACAGCGAAAACACGTTCACCTGATAAATCGCAACATGACGCCAGCGGTAGAAATCTCTCAGAACAGCGGTGCCGGTCCCCAGCCATGAGTTATAGAGTGCCGAAGCGGCGTTCGCAGTCTGCGATGCTGTCAAAGACCCATTCAGACGGGGCGTGAGGCCCAGCGGCGGCAGGTTCAGCACAAGAATCTGCGTTGCCCCCGCGGCAATGAGCCGCTGAATGTCGAGGGTCTCCTGGATGGCCGCAGTTACCACCTGCGTCGGCGACGTCGCATTGAGCACGTCATTTGAGCCGCCCCAGACCACGAACAGGGTCTTGCTGTTGATCTTCGGATGCGTTGAAAGGTAATCCGTGATTTGCCGACCCATATTTTCGACGTCAACCGTGACTTGCCCGCCCGCGAGTTGCAGAGCGCTCGTGCCACCACCCGTTAGAGCAAACCCGTAAGAGTAGTTCGTTCCTCCATCCAGCGAGTTCGTCACAGCTGGATGCGAAGGGATCGAGGCCGAGAGCTGCTCGACCCACACTCCGAAATAGTTTTGAGCGGCGGGGATAGTGTCATAACCGTCGGTAAACCGGCCAAGGGTATAGTTGCCGCCGATGGGGCTAGGAACAGGAATTCCATACTTCGCGAAGGTGAGATGCGCTACGTTCCCGGTATCAGAAAGCGAGTCGCCAAAAACTACGATTCGCGTGTAGTCCCGGACCTGCGCGATTGCGGCAGTTGCAGCGAGGGTGAAAACGGCTATGGCAGCGAGAACGCGGCAGGAGTAGCGAGACGAGCGGGGATTCGGCATCGATTGACCTCCGAAAGCAATTTCTAGCGAACAAGCGGGCGAGCTGAGAAGCAACCGAAATACTACCCGCCTCCAACGACATTCGAAAGCAGAATTTCTGCTTCGTCCCACAATCCTGAAAATGGGATCGCTACTCGGGAACGCGGGTGCCATGTACTGTCACCACTTTTCGGTGCCGTCCCCCGGACTCCCAGGTCTCACCGACCTGCAGGAAGGACGTCGGAGTGATCTCGGAGAACGTCTCGTGCCAGAGCGCCCTTTTCCCATCCGCAGAAGTCTGTGGTTCTTCAATCGTAAGTTGCCTCCCGTCCCACTTGATCGCAACATCCTGCGAAGCAGCGGCCTTCGCGTTGCAGGCATGCGTATTTTGATTGATGCACTCCATCCCTCGGAACTCCTTGCTCGTTTGATCCCACCAGATCAAGCCAAGCAGGTGAACCGTAGCTTGCGGCAGTTGAATCTTTTCCTCGTCGGAGAGCACAAGACCATCCGCAAGGGGCTTCCACAATTCCTCACCCTTACCGTTTGCACCATTCGGCATCTCCGAACTCGGTTCAAACTTCAAATCGATTACCCAACGACCGGAGATGGCATGGACTAAACCCTGCATTTCAGTCGAAGCAGCATCCAGGTTCGCTGCGGAACCTGCTGCGGCGGAATTCTGCGCGTTGCCAGAAGAATTCGGCTGTGGCATCGGATTGGAAACAGCAGGAGAGGCAACGAATGGGAACATCACCAGGGGAAGCAGGAAGGTGAACATGGCATCTCCACTTAGGTCAGTTTGAAATCCCTCACTCATCCTTACAGATTCCCCGTCGTTTCATAGGTCCTTGTTCGACAGTTGTGACGGGTAGGCGCTGCAAACAAAAATTCGCCCCCGAAGGAATTCGTCGCTTCGGAGGCGCTTGTATTGAATATCACAAGATCAAGACGGGGACCAGTAGCCGGCACTGGAGGTCGGTAGTACGCGGCTACTGGCGATCCCTATAGAACGAAGCGAGCCGCGGCTTCCCCTTTCCACTGCTGCCTCGTGCCATCCGGCTCAAAGGGGCCTTCTGACGGGCTCCCGAACCTTGATGACAATTGGAGTTTCGCCCATCTCTGCTTCCCGCTCCGTGACGGTCGTCACAGAGCATTGTGGGAATCCCGCACGAAACCCCGACATGCGTTTCGCACCAGTCAATTTGTTGGTTCTGTTGCGTTTGACAAAGCGAGCCGCGCCCTCGAAAATCGAGGGTTCACGGCGCGGCGATGAACACAGAGCCACGCGATCAAGAGGCATCATTTTCATATACTGAGCTCCAGCCCGAGGTAAGGCCTTCCATGACAACTCTCCTTAAGACAGACCTGGGCGCCACGCCCCTGATCGGCCGCGGCAAGGTTCGCGATCTGTATGCAGTCGGTGACGCGCTGCTGATGGTCGCGACCGACCGGATCTCCGCATTCGACCATGTGCTCGGCAGCGGCATCCCGGGTAAAGGCAAGATCCTCACCCAAATCTCGCTCTTCTGGTTTGACCTCGTCCGCGACATCGTTCCCAATCACCTCATTGCCACTGACGTTGAGGACTTCCCCGAGCCTCTGCATCACTATGCTGACCAGTTGGAAGGCCGCTCCATGCTCGTCAAGCGGGCACAGATGTTTCCTGTTGAATGCGTTGCACGCGGATACATAGCCGGCTCCGGCTGGAAAGAGTACAAGACAAATGGAACCGTCTGCGGCATCGCACTACCTGATGGCCTGCAGGACGGATCGCGTCTTCCCGAGTCTCTGTTCACGCCATCCACCAAGAGCCAGGACGGCACACATGACGAGAACATCTCGTTTGCAGCCGTTGAAAAGACGGTTGGCGCGGAGGTCGCAAAAGAGCTTCGCGATCTGACTCTCGCCATCTACAGAAAGGCCGGCAAACATGCCGAATCAAAGGGCCTGATTCTCGCCGACACCAAATTCGAATTCGGCAAGGTTGGAGACAATATCGTTCTGGCCGATGAAGTGCTTACTCCGGACTCGTCCCGCTTCTGGGAAGCCTCGCAATGGAAGCCAGGCGGAGCCCAGCCGAGCTTCGACAAGCAATTCGTCCGTGACTACCTCGAGAGCATTCACTGGAATAAGCAGGCGCCCGCGCCCGCTCTGCCAGACGAGGTGGTCCGTCGTACACTCGAAAAATACCTCGAAGCATTCCGGCGATTGACGGGTCGCGATCTGGACGTGACGAAATGATCCTTCGCACGACGAATCTACTCAACCTGAGCGAGGACAGGAACCCATGTACGTTGGCGGGCTGACACTGGTTGACTGGATCATCGTGATCGTGCTGGCAGGTTCAGTGCTAGCAGGCCTTGCGCGCGGATTCTTTCGTTCAGTCTTTTCTCTCGCCGGCCTTATCGCAGGCGTAGCGCTCGCATCATGGAACTACTGGCGTGTAGCAGGCTTCCTCAAGAGATTTATCCACTCCATCGAGATCGCTAACGCTGTGTCATTTCTGTTCATCGCGTTTCTCGTGATGGCGGTCGCTGCCATTCTCGGATCGCTGCTTGCGAGATTCTTCGAGAAGGTTGGACTGGGTTGTCTCGACCGGTTTGCCGGTGCGCTCTTTGGCTTTGTAGAGGGCCTGGTCTTCGTCACGCTCTGCATTCTGGTTACGGTCGCGTTCTTCCCCCAAACAGCGTGGTTGACGGAAGCCCGCCTGCCGCGATACTTCTTCGGTGCACTCCATGTGAGCATCCAGGTGACTCCGTCTCGGTTGGGGGAACGCGTGCGCAAGGAATTGAACACGCTTGAGACAAAATCGCAACAGTGGATGAATGAGGAAAAAGACAAGTAAATTTTCGCGGGCCGGGGCC
>Ga0068857_100001482_pt1 | contig 18690 bp, 14 predicted proteins | sample KBSCornC72_FD_66591 | JGI IMG/M metagenome (GOLD analysis project Ga0068857, IMG submission 66591) | Corn rhizosphere microbial communities from Kellogg Biological Station, Michigan, USA - KBS Corn C7-2 | ecosystem: Host-associated > Plants > Roots > Rhizosphere > Soil ...
GAGACCGCACCGGTCGCGTCCCAGTTCGTGCAGTACCTGTTTCTCAGAGTCGATTCCGCGTGGCGGCGACTCGACGCGGCCACGCAGGCGCGAGGGCGAGCGGAGTTCGAGAAGGTCGTTGCCGAGGCGGAACCCGACATCACCACGCACGCGTACAGCACGTTAGGCCTCAAGGCCGACGCGCAGATCATGCTCTGGTGGAAGACCGCCAACGCGATCACGGTCCAGGACACGCTCGGCGCCCTGCTCGCAACGGGACTGGGCAAGTATTGCGAGATCGCGCACTCGCTCTGGGGGCTCACTCGCCCCTCGATATACACGAAGCGCCGGACCACACAGGAACAGGCCGTCGACGAGACCACTCGGCTCCAGTACCTGGTCGTCTACCCATTCTCGAAGACCATCGAGTGGTACCTGATGAGCCGCGATGCGCGGCAGGGCATGATGAACGAGCACATGCGCATCGGACACGACTTCGGCGATGTGCGCCAGGTGCTGCTGTATACGACGGGTCTCGATGACCAGGAGTTCATCGTCGCCTACGAGACCGATTCGCTCGAGCGTCATCAGGACCTCGTGATCGCGCTGCGGTCGACTGAGGCGCGCCGCTACACACTGCGGGACACGCCGATCTTCACCGCCGTGCACCGCCCGCTACGCGATGCCATCGCGCTGCTCGGATAGCGCGGACCTCATGCCACGCGGTCCCCTGCTCGTCCAGGCCGCCCGCCGCGAGTCCGTCGAACGGACTCCGGTGTGGTTCATGCGCCAGGCGGGGCGCATTCTGCCCGAGTACCGGGCGATCCGCGAGCGCCTAACGCTGATCGAGATATCGCAGCGCCCCGAGGTGGCCGCCGAGGTGACGCTGCAGCCGCTCCGCCGCATGCCGCTCGACGCGGCCATCATGTTCGCCGACATCATGACGCCGCTCATTGGCGCAGGCGTCGCGCTGGACATCGTGGAGGGTGTCGGTCCCGTCATCGAACGACCGATCCGTGATGATGCCGGCGTGCGCGCCATTCGAGCGCTCCAGCCGGATCAGGATGTTCCGTACGTCCTCGAGACGCTGCGCCTCGTGCGACGTGAGCTCGAGCCCGCGCAGGCGCTGATCGGCTTCGCGGGCGCGCCGTTCACGCTCGCCGCGTACCTCGTGGAGGGGCGCCCGTCGCGCGACTTCGTGCGCACGAAGTCGCTCATGTACGGTGCACCGGCGACCTGGCACATGCTGATGGATCGGCTGGCCGAGCTGACGGTCTCGTACCTGCGCGCGCAGATCGGTGCCGGGGTGGATGCGGTACAGGTGTTCGACAGCTGGGTGGGCGCACTCAGCCCGGACGACTACGCGCAGTTCGTCCAGCCGTACATGCGACGGATCTTCACATCGTTAGGCTCCGCCGGCGTGCCGATGATCCACTTCGGCGTCATGACGTCCACGCTGCTGGAGGCCATGGCAACCGACGGCGCCAGCGTGATCGGCCTCGATTGGCGCGTGCCGCTCGACGAAGGCTGGTCGCGCATCGGTTATGATCTCGCCGTGCAGGGCAATCTCGACCCGGTAGCGCTCTTCGCGCCGCCCGACGTGCTCGAGGCGAAGGCGCTCGACGTGCTCCAGCGTGCTGGCGGTCGCCCGGGCCACATCTTCAACCTGGGTCATGGGTTCCTGCCGGGGACGCCGCTCGACAACGCCATCCGGCTCGCCGAGCTCGTGCGGCACGAGAGTGCGCGGCTGCACGAGCATCGCCGGCCGCTCGCCATCATCGCCTAACGTCCGCATGGCCACTACACCGACGGGCATCCTGGTGCTCGCCTACGGCAGCCCCGAGACGCCCGACGACGTCGAGCCGTACTTCCGTCACATCCGCGGCGGGCGCGCGCCGTCACCCGAGGCGGTGGCCGACCTGCGTCGTCGCTACGAGCTGATCGGCGGCAAAACGCCGCTGCGCGCGATCACGACGGAAACCGCCGCGGCGCTTCAGGTCACGCTCGACGCCCGCGCACCCGGCGAGTACCGGACTTACGTCGCGATGAAGCACTGGCATCCGTTCATCGGTGACGTCATTCCACGAATGTCGGCGGACGGCGTGCGACGTATCATCGCGATCGTGCTCGCGCCGCACTACTCCCGCATGAGCGTCGGCGGCTATCGGCAGTACGTCGAGGAGGCGATCGCGAAGCTCGGTGCGCCGATGGATCTCACGTTCATCGAGAGCTGGCACCTCGAGCCTGCGTTTCTCGCCCTCATGGCTGGCCGCGTTCGCGAAGGACTGGCGGCGTTTCCGGAGGGCGACCGCAGTGACACGTGCGTCGTCTTCAGCGCCCACAGCTTGCCCGTTCGCATCCGAACCTGGGACGATCCCTACGAGGCGCAGCTGCTCGCGAGCGCCGACGCGGTGGCGCGCGAAATCGGACTCCAGACCTGGCGCTTCGCCTGGCAGAGCGCGGGTCACACGGGCGAACCGTGGCTCGGACCGGATATCGTGGACTACCTCGACACATTGCACGGCGAAGGCGTCCGCAACGTCCTGTCGGTGCCGATCGGATTCGTGTGCGACCACCTCGAGGTGCTGTACGACATCGACCGCGAGGCGGCCGACAAGGCCGAGGCGTTAGGCATCACGCTGCGCCGGACGCGCATGCCCAACGCGACCCCGGAGCTGGTCGCGGTGCTCGATCGCCTGGTAGCTGGTGCCGACCACGACGCACCGGTCCGCTCGGCCGCACTCGCCTGAGGGCCGCATGACCACGCGGACGCTCACGGTCGGCACGCGCGGTAGCGCGCTCGCCACGACACAGACCGAGTCGGTCGTGGCGGCCCTTCGCGCTCGCCACCCCGCGCTCGACGTGCGCGTGCGGCGGATCACGACCACAGGTGACGTGATGCGCGACGTGCCGCTCGCGACGATCGGCGGACGCGGCGTGTTCGTCGACGCGATCGAGAATGCACTGCGCCAGAGCGAGATCGATCTCGCCGTTCACAGTGCGAAGGACCTCCCCTCTCGCATCCCCGAGGATCTCGCGATCGCCGCCTTTCTCGAGCGCGCAGACCCGCGCGACGTACTCGTGTCGCGCGCGGGAAGTCTCGCCGAGCTGCCGCCCGGCGCGCGCGTCGGCACGAGCAGCCTCCGTCGCGTGTCGCTGATTCATGCCGTGCGGCCCGATATCAACACCCTCGACCTTCGCGGCAACGTCGACACGCGGCTCCGCAAGCTCGATGCGGGCGATTACGACGCCATCGTCCTCGCCGGGGCCGGTCTCATTCGGCTGGGCCTAACGAACCGGGTCACCGAGTGGTTGCCGGCCGAGTCGTTCCTGCCGTCGCCCGGCCAGGGCGCGCTCGCGATCGAGGTCCGTGCGAACGATGCTGACGTGCGCCAGCTTTTCCGTCCGCTCGCGCATGCGCCCACCGAAGCGGCACTCGCGGCGGAGCGCGCGTTCCTCGCGCAACTCGGCGTTGGATGCGCCGCGGCGGTTGGCGCGTATGCGACCGCCGGTCGCGGCGATTCGTTGACATTGCGGGCAATGATCGGTGCGCCGGACGGACGCTCGGTCAGTGGCGACGCGACGGACCGAACGGACCGCGCCACCGAGCTCGGTGAATCACTCGCGGCGCGCCTCCTCGCCGCCGGCGGGCGGGCACTGGTCGACGAGTGCGAGCGCGGGAGCGTCGTGTGACTCGGCCGGATGTCCTGCTCCCCGAGGGCGCCCAGGACCAGCCTCTGCGTGGCCGGCGCATCGTCCTCACCCGTCCGCTCACCCAGTCCGGCGATTTCGAGGAGCGCGTATCCGCGTTAGGCGGCGAGCCCGTCCTGGCACCCGCCATCGAGATCGTGGCACCGGAGTCGTGGACGATCCCGGATGCGGCACTTCGCCGCGTCGGGACGTACGACTGGCTTGTGTTCACCAGCGCGAACGCCGTGCGCATGCTGGTCGATCGCGCCGATGCGATCGGTGTGGCACGCGGCCAACTGCGATCTCGGCGCCTTGCGGTCGTGGGACCTGCCACGGCTTCCGTGGTTCGGTCGACCCTCCGCCCGCCCGATTTCGCGCCGACGGTCAGCACGTCCGAGGCTCTTGGCGAGGAATCCGTGGACGTCGACAACGCCCGCATTCTCCTGCCGCGCGGCAGCCTGGCCGACGACACACTGCCTGCGACGCTCCGCGCGCGAGGTGCGTTCGTCGACGAGATCGTCGTGTACCGGACGGTGCCCGGGCCGGGAGTTCCCGACATCGCCGCGGGCGTCCGCGAGTCGGCCGTCGACGCATTGCTGTTCGCCAGCGCGTCGGCAGTGCGGTTCGTCGCCGATGCCCTCGCGGCCGACACGGCAACCACGGGCCTCCGCCGTCAGCGATGGCCGGTTGCCGCATGCCTCGGCCCCGTCACGGCCAGCGCCGCTCGAGCGTGCGGCTTTCAATCCGTCATCGTGGCCGACGACACGACGCAGAACGACTTGATCGACGCGGTGGCCCGGTGGTTCGGGACCGAGACCGAAGGGGGGAATTGATCGATATGGAGGAGTTCACCGTTGCTGCTCCGCAGACGCCTCGCGTCCGCCCTCGACGGCTTCGCCGCAGCGCCGCGCTCCGGGATGCGTTAGGCGAGACGACGCTGCGCGCGGCCCAGCTCGTACACCCGCTGTTCGTGCGCGACGGGTCCGACACCGAGCGGCCGATCGCGAGCATGCCGGGTCACGCGCAGCGCACGGTCGACCGGCTCGACGGCGAGGTCGACGATCTTGCCGACGTTGGCGTCAGGTCGGTGCTGCTGTTCGGCATCCCCGACGAGAAGGATGACAATGGGAGCGGCGCATGGGACTCTGCCGGCCCGGTGCCGCGCGCCATCACGGAGATCAAGCGACGCGATTCGGCCGTCACCGTCATCGCCGACGTCTGCCTCTGTGAGTACACGTCTCACGGGCACTGTGGCGTGCTCGATGAGCGGCACGCGGTCGTCAACGACGCCACCCTGCCCCTTCTGGCTCGCGCAGCCGTGGCGTATGCGGATGCCGGGGCGGACGTCGTGGCACCGAGCGCCATGATGGATGGCCAGGTCGCCGCGATCCGCGCGGCGCTCGACGACGCCGGGCATGTCGACGTCGCCATTCTCGCGTACGCCGTGAAATACGCGTCGGCGTTCTACGGGCCGTTTCGCGATGCGGCGCAATCGGCACCCTCCTTCGGCGACCGGCGTGCCTACCAGCTGGCACCGCCTAACGCGCGCGAGGCACTGCGCGAAGCGAAGCTCGACGAGGAGGAAGGTGCGGACATGCTCATGGTGAAACCCGCCGGCCCGTACCTCGACATCATCCACCGCGTGCGCGAGTCGACGGACCTTCCGCTTGCCGCGTATCAGGTGAGTGGCGAATACGCGATGCTCAAGGCCGCGGCGGAGCGCGGCTGGATCGACGAGCCACGGGCGGCGATGGAGAGTCTGCTGGGCATCCGCCGCGCTGGCGCCGATCTCGTGATCACGTACTACGCCAAGGCGGCCGCACGCTGGTTGAGCCAGGGAGTCGCCGTATGACGCGACCGAACGTCGCCGCGCCGCGTCTCGAGACCGCGAAGTCCGCCGCGGCATTCGACGACGCGCGCCGCGTGATCCCGGGAGGGGTCAACAGTCCGGTGCGCGCATTCCGCAGCGTCGGCGGTACTCCGCGGTTCATGGTGCGAGGGGCCGGCCCGCGCGTGACCGACATCGATGGCAACGAGTACGTCGACTACGTGATGTCCTGGGGCGCGCTCGCACTTGGCCACGCACATCCGGCGGTCGTCGAGGCGGTGTCGCGGCGTGCGGCGTTAGGCACGTCGTTCGGCGCGCCAACGGAGGCCGAGACGCTGCTCGCCGAACGGATCGCGCTGGCGATGCCGGCTGTCGAGATGGTTCGCTTCGTGTCGTCGGGAACCGAAGCCGTGATGAGCGCCATCCGACTGGCGCGCGCGGCAACGGGGCGCCGAAAGTTCATCAAGCTCGCCGGATGCTATCACGGGCATGCGGACGCGCTGCTCGTCCAGGCGGGTTCCGGCGTGGCGACACTCGCGCTCCCCGACAGTCCTGGCGTCACCCCGGGCGCTGTGGCCGACACGCTGGTCGCTCCGTTCAACGACGCGGCAGCGGTAGAGCGTCTGCTCGACGAACATCGCGGCGAGGTCGCGGCGGTCCTGCTGGAGCCGGTGGCCGGGAATATGGGCCTCGTGCTCCCTGCCCCGGGCTATCTGGCCGAGCTGCGGCGCCTGACGACCGAGCACGGCGCGCTGCTCGTGCTCGACGAGGTCATGACCGGCTTTCGCGTCGCGTTCGGCGGCGCCCAGGCGCTGTACGGTGTGACGCCCGACCTGACCTGCCTCGGCAAGGTGATTGGCGGAGGACTGCCGGTCGCCGCGTATGGCGGTCGCGCGGACATCATGCGACTGCTCGCTCCGTCGGGCGCCGTGTATCAGGCGGGCACCTTGTCGGGGAATCCACTCGCAATGGCTGCCGGCCTCGCGACGCTGAACGAGCTGGAAGCGCCGGGCGTGTACGAGCAGCTGGCCGACGCGAGCCGATCGCTGGCTCGCGGTGTCGAACGCGCGGGCGAAGCGGCCGGGGTGCCCGTGCAGGCTGCGTCGGTTGGCGGCATGTGGGGATTCTTCCTTACGCCAACGCAGGTCACCGACTATGCGACCGCAAAGACGGCCGACACCGAGTTGTTCGCGCGAGTCTTCCACGCGCTGCTGAACGAAGGTGTATACATCGCGCCGTCGCAGTTCGAGGCGTGCTTCACGTCGACGGCGCACGACCGTGAGGCGATCGACCTAACGATCGACGCGTTCGCGCACGCGTTCGACGCTGCGTCCCGTGCAAGCGGCGATGCCTGACGAGCAAGCGTCCGACACCGCGGTGACCGCGGCGCCGGTGCGCACCATCGTGCCGCTGAGCGACGCCGAGTGTCGCGCGGTGCTCGAGCGGCAGCGTCTCTGCGTGGTGTCGGTCGTCGACGGCGAGGAGCCGTACGCGGTGCCGGTCTTCTACGGGTTCGACGGACAAACGCTGTACCTCGGCGTTGCCGAGGGGCGAAAGACGCGCGCGCTCGACGTCAGCGCTCGCGTGTACATCGTGGTGACCGAGGTGGGTCCGGGCGACGCGTGGCGTTCCGTGGCGATCGCCGGTCGCGCCCGCACGCTGATCGATGCGGCCGAGCGGCAGGCGGCGATCGATGTGCTGGTCGCGCACAATCGTCGCGTTCGGGTGTCCGACCCGCCGCGCGATGGCCCGCCGCCGCGACGCACTGGCGGTCGTGTGGTGAAGATCGAGGATGGGGTGGTGACGGGAAGGAGGTTTGGGTAGGCGGCAGGCGGCGGAGGGCTCTCAGCGAGCTCGACCTACGGACACGCTCGTGCGATTCGACGTCGGTCCTCCTCATGACATGCCGTGTCTATCTAGGTGGCCGCATGATTCCGCACCAGGCCAGACCCATCGAGCGGTGAGTCTGAGCGTGTTTAGAGTCGACCCGACGACGAGTCTTCCTTTAGCTGTCCGAGGAAGGAGGGACCAATGATCGCCGATCGGGTGCGTACATGGCTCAAGCCCGCGCTTCAACCACTCCTCGCCCGCCGCGAGAACGTGCGCCTGGACCGAGTCCGATCGAGACCGTGTGATGTGTCCGCATTGGGGCAAACTGATGAGCACAGCCTGGCCGAGATGTTCGCGCAGGCACTCCACGATCCTGAGTGGGACGCTCTCGCCCCGCGAATGGCGGCGATGGGCATCGCTGACGAATCGGGGGGCGTCAACCCGGGCGACCGACGAGCGATCTTTGCCATCGTCCGTTGGTTGGGCACCACGTCGGTCCTTGAAATCGGCACACACATAGGCGCGTCCACGGCGCACATCGCCGCAGCGCTGCTCGAAACGAGTGCCGAGTTGGGCCGGCCGGGTGAGTTCGACTTCACAACGGTCGATATCCTCGATGTGAACAACGACCGCAACAAACCTTGGGTGCGCTTCGGCTCGAGGCACTCGCCAGCGGACCTGATCCGGCGACTGGGATGCGAGGCTTCGGTCCAGTTCGTCACATGCTCATCACTCGAGTACTTGGCGGGTTGCACGAAGCGATTCAACCTGGTTTTTCTGGACGGCGATCACTCGGCGCACACCGTCTACAAAGAGATCCCAGCCGCCTTGAGTTTGCTCGAGCAGGAAGGACACCTCCTGCTGCACGATTACTTTCCCAACCTTCGACCGCTGTGGGCGGGAAGCCCGATAGCTCGAGGCCCGTGGCTCGCAACCGAGCGTCTGCGACGCGAAGGAGTCGCCATTCGCGTGATCCCGTTAGGCGCGCTCCCGTGGCCCACCAAGCGCGGCACCACAGTCACCAGTCTGGCGCTCGTCACAAAGGATGTTCGCAACTAGAATGGCCGGCTGAGAGCACCGGGATGGCGGGCGTGATCACGGCGTGCCATCGGCTACCAGCCCACCAGCAGCACGCAGCGGCTAGCAGCAACCAGCTCAGTTCAACCAACGCCTTTCGCGATCCAGGACAGCGCGACGACGAGTAGTACGTATGTGGCCAGCACGCGCCGATCTCCAGGCCCAACGTCGCGCTGTAGCGCGCGCCACACCGCGACGCCACCGACGATGAACAGCAGCCGCTGGCTGGTCAGCCACAGCATCACGCCGATCGACGCAACGACGATCCATCGCTCCGTGCGCGACAGCGCGTGAAAGCCGCGCGAGCCGTCGAGCTGCCAGACCGGAATGAGGTTGAACAGGTTGAGGAACCCGGTCAGGTGGGCGATCGCGAACCAGATCTGCGCCCCCGTCGCCGCGTAGACGCCTAACGCGGCGAGGGCCGCGCCAAGTCCCCACACGGGAACCGGCAAGGCCGATCTGCGCGTCCTTCACCGGGTCGTCGACGTGCTGCTTGAGCATGACGAACGCCCCGACGCCGGGAATGAACAGCGGCGCCCCGGCCGCGATCCCGAGACGCCGCAGCATCGCCACGTGACCCATCTCGTGAATGTAGATCGAGATCACGATGCCTAACGCCAACGGCCAGCCGTACACCGACCAGTACACGCCGAAGAACGCGAACATCGAGAGGAAGGTGCTCGCTTTCGTCAGCCCGAGCAGCAGGAACTTGAGCTTCCCGCCGAGGAGAACCGCGGCAGTCACGACCGCCGCGCCGGCGCGGCGCCACCATCCACCAGGCGCCTGAACTGTCGGCTTGGCCGGCGGCGTCGCTTCGATCCGTTGCGTCAGCTTGGTGATCCCCGTCCGGATCCGCTCGTGATGCCGCGACTCTACAGGCAGGAGTCGCAAGCCGCTTTCCCAGAGATCGCGCGCCTTCACGAGGTCGCCGGCGCTCAGTGCCTCGTTTGCGCTTGCCCCGATCTGCTTCACCTTCGCCGCGTGAACGAGCGCGCCACAGGCGGGACACGCGAGCGCGTCCGGCGCGAGCTCGGCACGGCATCGCCGGCACGGCTGAAAATCAGGCCTCTCGGTCGGGACGATGAGGATCCCTCGCTGCGCTCGGGACGACAACCCTGCTCGGGACGACAACCCTGCTCGGGATGACACCCTTGCTCGAGATGACACCCTTGCTCGAGATGACAGCGCGCTCTTGGGAATAGCCACAGTAGCTGATTGGCTGATGGCTTACAGCTGCGCCTGATGCAGCCACTTTCCCACGTACCGGCGAAAAACTAAGATGTGACGCGACTTCCTAACCCACCACCGGAGCCACCGTGGCCCTCTCCCGCTCTTTCGGCGTCGCGCTCGTGCTCGCGCCCGCCGCCGCGCTGTCGTCCGCCGCCGCCCTTGGCGCGCAAGCCAAGCCCAAGCCGCGACCGGTCGCTGCCAACACGACCAGCCCGGCCGCGGCCCCGGATTCCGTGACGTTCCGCGCGCTGCAGTGGCGCCTCGTCGGGCCGTTCCGCGGCGGGCGCGCGAACGCCGTCGCGGGCGTCACCAGCAACCCGTTCGTCTACTACGCCGGCTACACCGGCGGCGGCGTATGGAAGACCGAAAACGCCGGCGCGTCGTGGCGCAACATCTCCGACACGTTTTACCGTACCGGGTCCATCGGCGCGATCGCGGTGGCCGAGTCCGACCCTAATGTGATCTACGTCGGCAGCGGTGAGCACGCCGTGCGTGGCCAGTCGTCGTCGTACGGCGACGGCGTGTACAAGTCAACCGATGCCGGGAAGACGTGGACGCGCATCGGCCTCGAGGCGACGAAACAGATCTCGGAGATCCGCATCCATCCACAGAATCCCGACCTCGTCTACGTCGCCGGCCAGGGCGACCGGTGGAAGGGCACGCCCGATCGCGGCATCTACCGCTCGAGCGACGGGGGCAAGACGTGGGCGCAGGTGCTCAAGGGCGAGAACCTAACGAGTGGCCCGAGCGACCTGTCGATGGACCCGACGAATCCTCGCATCATGTACGCCGCGTTCTGGGATCATCAGCGGCTGCCGTGGCAGGTGCGCAGCGGTGGGCCGGGCAGCGGCATCTGGAAGACGACCGATGGCGGCGACACCTGGACGCGTCTCACGGAAGGGCTCCCGAAGCTCATGGGGAAGATCGGGGTCGCCGTGTCGCCCGCGAACCCCGACCGCGTCTTCGCGATCATCGAGGCCGAGAAGGGCGGGCTCTATCGCTCGGATGACGCCGGAAAGACGTGGCGGCTTCTGAGCGAGGACCGCGAGATCCAGTCGCGGTCGTGGTACTACATGAACGTCACCGCCGACCCGGCGAACGCGGACGTTCTCTACATCATGAACGCGCCCATCAAGAAGTCGATCGACGGTGGGCGTACGTTCACGACGCTGCCGGCCATGCACGGCGACAACCACCAGTACTGGATCAACCCCAAGGATTCGCGCTACCAGGCGAACGCGAACGACGGTGGCGTCTCGATCTCCGTCGACGGCGGGAAGAGCTGGAGCACGCAGGACAATCAGCCGACGGCGCAGTTCTATCACGTCATCGTCGACGACGCGTACCCGTATCGCCTCTACAGCGGCCAGCAGGACAATAGCTCCGTGATCATCAAGACGCGGAGCGATGGCGCCAGCATCGATGCGGGTGACTGGCAGGATGGCCCGGGCTGCGAGAGCGCGAACATTGGCGTGGATCGCAAGAATCCGCGTTATGTGTACGGCGGCTGCTACCAGGGCATCTTCGAGGAGATGGACATGGAGACCGGCCTCAAGCGCCAGATCATGGCGTGGCCGGCGCTCGCGCTCACCGAGCCGACGAACGAGATCAAGTATCGGTTCAACTGGACGTCGCCCGCGGTCGTTTCGCAGCACGACCCGAAAGTCATCTATCACGGCGGCAGTGTTCTTTTCCGCACGGCTGACCGTGGAAAAACGTGGGCCCCGATCTCACCGGACCTGACCCGCAACGACAAGGCGACCCAGGGCTGGGGCGGCACGCCGTTCACGAACGAAGGTGCGGGCGGGGAGGTGTACGGCACGATCGTCACGATCGCGGAGTCGCCGCACGACGCGAACACGATCTACGTGGGCACCGACGACGGGCTGGTGCAGCTCACGCGCGATGGCGGGAAGACCTGGACGAACGTCACGCCGGCGGGCGTGCCGGTGGGTCTCGCGAACGAAGTCGAAGTCTCCCCGCACGATGCGGGCACGGTGTACCTGGCATTCCGGCTCGATCGGCACGGGGACTATGCGCCGTATGCGTACAAGTCCACCGACTATGGAAAATCGTGGACGCCCATTGTGAAGGGTTTGCGCGCAGGCGAGCCGGTGCGCGTCGTGCGAGAGGATCCCGTTAGGCGCGGATTACTCTACGCCGGCACTGAGACCGGCGTCTACGTCTCGTTCGATGCCGGCGCCAACTGGCAGCCGCTGTCGCGGAATCTTCCCGTTGTCCCCGTCGCCGATCTCGAGGTCCGGCACGATGACCTCTACGCGGCGACGGAAGGTCGCGCGTTCTGGGCGCTCGATGACCTGAGCGCGCTGCGTCAGATGAACGGTCAGGGCATGAAGGACGCTGTCTACCTGTTCACGCCACGCACGGCGATGCTCGCCGGCGGTCCGTCGCCCGCGACGACGTCGGCCGGTCGCAATCCGCCAGCAGGCGCCAACATCTACTACTGGCTCGCCTCAGCCCCCGACTCCGCGGGCACGTTCAAGCTCGAGTTCCTCGACGTCGCCGGGAAAACGCTGCAGACGTACGAGCGCTCGTCAGGCGCAGGCGGCGCTCCGGCCGGAGGTGGAGGAGGGTTCGGACCGCCGCCGCGTGCGCGACTCCAACCGAAGGTGGGACTGAATGCGTTCGTGTGGGATCTGCGCGCCGAGACGCCAACGGCGCTGCCGGGCAACATCTCGATGTTCGGTGGTCCGACGAACGGGTACCGTGTGGCGCCAGGCAAGTATCAGGTGCGGCTGACGGCGGGTTCGACGGTGTTGACTCAGCCGTTCGAGGTCGTCGGTGACCCGCGTCTCGACATCCCGGCCGCCCAGGTTGCGGCACACGACTCGATGGCGCGTGCGATCAATGCGCGCGTGAGCGAGATCAACGAGTCGCTGATCAGGATCCGGGACGTGAAGGACCAGGTCACGCGCTTCGTGGATCGGTCGAAGGACGCGCCTAACGCCGCAGCGATTTCGGCCAAGGGCAAGGCGATCGGGCAGAAGGCCGACACGCTCGGCCCGAAGCTCTCGACGAAGGCGGCGAACGGTCAGGACATCATCAACTTCCGGAACGGCCTCAATGCGCAGTACGTGTTCCTGCTCGGGAATCTCGAGGGGAATGACGTGGTGACGCAGCCGATGCGAGATCGGTTTGCGGAGCTGGAGAAGCTCTGGTCGGCGTTGAAGGGTCAGGTAGATGTGCTGGAGATGCAGGATGTGCCGGAATTCAACAAGCTTCTGGGTGAGGGGAAGGTCGAGGGTGTGATCGTTCCGAAGCCTAAGCCGAAAGTTGTCATGTGACGTACTACAAGACAGCAGAGGGCAGCGTCGTTCCAACCGATGACCGAGAACCAATGACCCATCACCCGTCACCCATGACTCGCCATGACATCACGAGATGTCTTGGCGAGTTATCGGCCGTGGGTACTGGGTCATTGGTATTCGGTCATCGGTCTACCCATCCTTACGGTCAGCTTAACTGTGGCGTCGCGTGCCGACTTCCAAGCAAACCATGCGCCTAACGATCTCGCTACTTGCCGCGATCATCTTGCCGGCCATCGCAAGTGCCCAGCAGCTCTCCGACTCCCTGGCAACGCGCGTGGATGCCGTGTTCAGCCGGTTCGCCCGCCCCGACTCCCCCGGCTGCGCCGTCGGCATCTTCCAGAACGGCGCCATCACCTACTCGAAGGGCTACGGCTCCGCCAACCTCGAGTATGCCGTGCCGATCACGCCGGCCACACCGTTCATTTCCGGCTCCGTCGCCAAGCAGTTCACCGCGGCCGCCATCGCGCTGCTCGTGGATCGGGGTCGCATCTCCCTCGACGATGACGTTCGCAAGTACATCCCCGAGCTGCCTGACTACGGCACGAAGATCACCATCGATCAGCTCGTGCATCACACGAGCGGCCTTCGTGACTTCTGGGCGCTGGTGCAGGTCGCGGGCATGCGGTTCGACGACGGCTACACCGTCGGCGACGTCATTCGCCTCGCCGCCCGGCAGCAGCACCTCAACTTCCCGCCCGGCACCGAGTACGACTACAGCAACACCGGCTACATCGCGCTCGGGCTCATCGTTCAGCGCGTGACGGGCAAGTCGCTCCGGGAGTTCACGACCGAGCAGATCTTTGCACCGTTAGGCATGACGAGCTCGCACTTCCACGACGATCACACGATGGTCGTGCCGGGACGCGCGTCGGCGTACACGCCGCTGCCCGAGGGTGGCTACCGGATCAACGTGTGGAACAACGACATTGTCGGGCAGGGTGGCTTGATCCTGACGGTCAACGATCTCCTGAAGTGGGACGAGAACTTCTACACGGGCAAGGTCGGTGGTCCCGGGTTCCTCGAGCTCCAGCTGCAGCAGGGCAAGCTCGCGAACGGGAAGACGCTGACGTACGCGTTTGGCCTGACGGTCGAGCAGTATCGTGGCCTCCCGCTCGTGGAGCACAGCGGCAGTAGCGGCGGCTATCGCACGATCGTCTCGCGCTTTCCGACCGAGCACACGAGCGTGGTCGCGTTATGCAACACGACGGACGCGAATACCACCGTGCTGTCGCATCAGGTGGCCGACATCGTGCTCGGGCCCAGGCTCTCGGCGCCGGCACCGCGCGCCGCGCGCCCGGACACCGCTGCGACTCGCGTCGCCGCGCCAACGGCCACGGCCCTGAATGGGCTGGCCGGTCGCTATTACGCGACCGAGCTCGACGCCACGTACGACGTGAGCGTCAGCGGCACGACGCTGACGGCCAAACGCCCGCGCGGCGAAGTGGACACCCTGCAGGTGGTCGGCCCGCAGACGTACCGCGCCGGAGGGTTGACGTATCGCTTCGCTCCCACTGTCGCGGGGAAGGCGCCGAGCTTCGCTGTGGACATCGGCCGGGCGCGCGGCATGCAATTCGATCGCGTGCCGGCGTCCAAGACGAACGAGTAGACGGATTCCTCGAGTCGCATGAACGAGCCGGCTCAAAGACAACCACGAACGCTGAGAGCGCAGGCCGGCGCTGCGCGCCGGTCGCTGAGAACGCTGTGTTTACAAAAGAAGAAAGCGCGACCTTGAGAAATTCTCAGCGTCTTCCGCGGCGGCGCGAAGCGCCGTCTTCGTTTTCAGCGTTCGTGGTTCCGACCCCAACAGCGATGCCTCGCGACCGGTACTACTGTATTGTGCCTCGCTCCGAAGCATCGCTCTGAGGCTGGTTGTCGATGCCGGCCGCTTCAACGCGCGTGTGCGTCCTGCTCCTCGTTGCGTGCTCTGGCTGCGCGACGTTCCAGTCGAACCATCCACTCACCTCCGCTGCTCCGTCCGAGACCACGCGCCACACGCTCCGCGTGGGAAAGCTGAACCGCAGCTTCTACCTGCACCTCCCGCCTCACTTCACGGCGCAGGGCCGATATCCGCTCGTCATCCTCCTCCACGGCCACAACAACAACGGCTCCAACGTCATTGGTCAGACCAAGATGGACGCCGTGGCCGACAAGTACGGATTCATCCTCGCCGCGCCTAACGGGACCGGGCGATTCGGCCGATTTGGCCTGACGTGGAACGCGGGCACGTGCTGCGGCTCCGCGCAGGAGAAGCACATCGACGACGTCGGGTTTCTCGCCACACTCATCGACACGCTGAAGCGCGTCTTTCCGATCGACTCCGCCCGCATTGCCATCACGGGATTTTCGGCCGGTGGCATGCTCGCACTGCGCGTCGCCTGCGATCGACCCGAGATCGCCACGGTCTACGCGAACGTCCAGGGCACGATGCCCGACACGACGTGCGCCGCCCATCGGCCGGTCTCGATGCTGCTCTTCGCCGGCGATGAGGACGAAGACATGAAGACCGAACACGAGGAGAACAAGCATCGGAACAATCATCGGTTCGCGACATCGGCCATGGGGACGTTCCGCTTCTGGGCAGCGCGCGACGGGTGCGCTCGCCACTTCATCATCGAGGCGACCAACGTCTATGTCGACCACATCGCGGTGGACTGCGCAGACGGCACCTCGACGCGCCTTCTGACCGTGCACGCCCACCCGCACGCGTGGCCGGGGGGGCACAAGACATGGTTGTTCTCACCCACACCCAATCCGAATATCGACGCCAGCCTGGTGATTGCCGAGTTCCTGGAGGATCACCCCCGGCCGTCGGCTGATTCCCATCCCGGCCTGCTCAAGATTCCCTCAACACTTGATACAATCGGACTCGGAACGTATCCTAGGTCACCATCATCACCGGTCGGCCTGCCTTGTCCCTCCCGCGCGAGACTACACGTTGGCGGCGGTACCTCCGATTCTGGGGACGCAATGTGCGCGCGGACGTCGACGACGAGCTCAACTTTCACTTCCAGGCACGAATCGACGACCTCGTCGAGCGCGGTGAGTCGCCCAACGACGCACGAGCGCGCGCACTCGAGGAATTCGGTGACGTCGAAGAGTTTCGAGGTCGCCTGACGACAATCGACGACCGCATCGCCCGTCGCGAGCGACGAAGCGAGTGGCTCCATGGATTGCGACAGGACGTTGCGTACGCTTTGCGCGCACTGCGGCATGCGCCGAGCGTAACGGTCTCGGTCGTGCTGACTCTCGCGCTCGGCCTCGGCGTCAATGTGGCGATGCTCACCCTGCTGAACGCGGTGTTTCTCCGGCAACCATCAGGCGTCGATCGTCCGTCAGGCCTTCGCCGACTCTGGACTGAAGTCACCTTCCAGAGCGGACCCGAATACTGGCCGGGCTACGACTATCAGCAGTTCGAAGCCGTCCGCGACGCCGTGCGCGGGCTCGCGGACATCACGCTCTACCGGCAGGGCGAAGACGTGAAGGTGGGTCGAGGCGCGGCCGCCACCCGCGCGACCTTGGCAAGCGCAACCGCAAATTACTTCCGCCTGCTCGGCGTCCGGCCAGCGTTCGGGCGCTTCTTCGCGGACGATGAAGACCGCCTCGGTGCCGGCCGGCGTGTCGTCGTGGCAAGTCATGCCTACTGGCTGCGCGCGCTCGACCGAGACCCCACAGTGTTGGGTCGCGAGATTCGTATCGATGGGGCGCCGTACACGCTGATCGGCGTGGCCGAGCCGGCGTTCAGTGGTGTGGACCTGAGCAGCGTCGATCTCTGGAGGCCACTCGCGACGCTGGAAGGTTACGGCGACACGCCGTGGTGGACGAATCCGAACGTCAACGGATTCCAGATCCTGCTTCGACTCGAGCCGGGGATCACGGACGCGGCGGTGGAATCGCGGGCCACACTCGCATTGCGCCGCGCGGAGGTCGCCCGGATCACGAACACCGCGACGGCCGTCACGCAGGTAGGATCGATCATCGCCGCACGCGGCCCGGGTAAGCGGCTGCAGGAAGTGGAGATCGCCACGCGGCTCGGCGGGGTTGCGCTGATCGTCCTCGTGATCGCCTGCGCGAACGTCGTGAGCCTGCTGCTGGCTCGCGCAGTCCGGCGGCGCCGCGAGATCGCGATGCGGCTGGCGTTAGGTATCTCGCGTGGGCGGCTCGCCCGGCTGATCCTCACGGAAAGCGTGTTGCTCGCATCGTTCGCCGGAGTGGCGGCGGTCGTTGCTGCGCTGTGGGGCGGATTGGCACTTCGACGGCTCCTGCTCCCGGACGTTCACTGGGCGCAGTCTCCCGTCGACTGGCGCGTGCTCGCGATCGCCATTGGCGCAACGCTCGTGGCCGGACTGACGGCCGGAATCGTTCCGGCGCTGCAGTCGGGCCGGCTGGAGCTCGGCGAAGTGCTCAAGTCCGGCGGACGAGGCGTGGCCACGCGCCGATCTCGTCTCCGGTCTGTTCTCGTGATGGCGCAGGTGGCGCTGTCGGTGGTGTTGCTCGTTGGTGCGGTGCTTTTCGTGCGAAGCCTCTCGAATGTCCGAAGGCTCGACCTCGGGTTCGATGCCCGGCGACTGATGTTCGCGCGAGTCGGGTTCGACACGAAGGACGCGCGGCGTGATTCGCTGATGCCTGGCCGGCTGAGCGAAACGGCGGAGCGCATTCGCGCGGTCGGCGGCGTCGAGTCAGTCGCGTTGACCGCGATGCGTCCGATGTACGGGTTCAGCATGACCTCGTACTATCCCGACACCGACACGCTGGCCCACAAGAAGCCGGACGGGATGTACTGGGTCGTCTCGCCGGAATACTTCAGGACGGCCGGCATGCAGATTGTTGCGGGCACGGGGTTCCCTAACGAGACCGGAAGTGCCATGCCGCCATCCGTGGTCATCAACACCGCGATGGCCGCGGCATTGTGGCCGGGTGAGAGTCCGATCGGCCGGTGCGTGCGCTTCGAGAAAGCGCAGGAGCGATGCAACACGGTCATTGGTGTCGTGGAAACGGCACACTGGGGCGAAGTGATCGAGGAGTCCACACCGCAGTTTTACTTGCCGCTCGCGAACATGCCGTTTCCGACGCAGCCACGGACGATCGCGATCCGAGTCGAAGAAGGCATGGCTCCATCGGTCAGCCGTGATGTACACCGCATCCTGCTGCGCGAGTTTCCCGGCGGCGACCCGGACATTCAGCGTATGACGACGGTGTTGGAGCCGAAGTACCGGCCATGGCGTCTCGGTGCGACATTTTTCTCCTTGTTCGGCGTGCTGGCGCTGGTCGTGGCGGCGTTCGGTGTCTACAGCACAGTATCCTATGACGTCAGCCAGCGGACGCACGAGTTTGGCGTTCGCACGGCGTTAGGCGCTCAGGTGGTCGATATTATTCGCGCCGTGTTGCGGGACGGGCTCACGACCGTTTTGGCCGGCCTTGTCGCCGGTGTCCTGTTGGCGCTGGGCGCCGCTCGCGTCGTGGCGTCATTGCTCTACGGCGTCGCTCCACGCGACCCGCTGGCGCTCTCGGTCGTTGCCGGCACACTCATCGTGGTCGCCGTCGGCGCGGCACTCGTACCGGCGTGGCGCGCATCGCGCGCCGACCCACTGCTGGCGTTGCGGAACGAGTAATAGAACCAGGCGACGGGCGACGGGCGACTGCTGGGAACTGGGAACTGGGAACTGGGAACTGGGAACTGGGAACTGGGAACTGGGAACTGGGAACTGGGAACTGGGAACTGAGCCCCTC
>Ga0068857_100001484_pt1 | contig 18676 bp, 15 predicted proteins | sample KBSCornC72_FD_66591 | JGI IMG/M metagenome (GOLD analysis project Ga0068857, IMG submission 66591) | Corn rhizosphere microbial communities from Kellogg Biological Station, Michigan, USA - KBS Corn C7-2 | ecosystem: Host-associated > Plants > Roots > Rhizosphere > Soil ...
GTCGGATTCCCGCCGCCCGGCTGCTTTGCTGGATAGGTGAATGTTCCGTCCTCGTGCCCGACTGTGAATGAGAAATCCAAATGATTGAACAGTGCGCCGCCCGCGAATATGAAATCCCACGCCTCGGTTCGATATGGCAGATTATTCGTCCCTCGAAAGCCGGTTTCGTTGTCGCCAACTACTTTGTTCAGTCCCCAATTCATCGCGACGGTGTCCGGCGGCGTCGCGTAATGAAAATTGAAAATCGACACGGCAGGGTGCGGGTGCGTAACCACTGTCTTGGCGTTGGCGATGTTCCACGAAATCAGAAAGGGCTGTCGCCACTCCTTCATCGCATCGGCAAGGACGTCGGTAATATGTCGCTGCCAATCGTCGGGTACTGGTGGATTGGTGGCATAAGGTTCGTTGACGATTTCGAAATAGATGTTGTCGAAACTGCGTAATTCGGCGGCAAACTTGCGCACCATTGCTTCCTGGATCGGCAAAAGACCTCCGGATTTATCAAGCGTGAGCGGGTCGTGCCGGGAGACCTTGCCGACACCATTGCTGTTATTGCGCGCGTTCATCGGGCATATATTCCACATCGACTCCTCGTACATTGGGCAAAACAAATTTATTTCTACTATGACGCCCTTTTTCGACGCGCAGCCGACAAAATCCCTGAGGCGCTTGAAATAAGCGTCATTCCAATGCGTGAGATCAAATTTGTTTCCACCGTCGAATGCGCCCGGTTCTTCGCTCCGCGCCCAGGGCGCGATGAATCGTCCATGCGCAGGTGCGAGCGTGTTGCCCACGATATTGAAGTTGCCTCCAATTTCCGCGTAAGAGCCGGCCCAAACCCGCGTGCCATTGAGCTTGTCTTTCGCGAGAGTGTCGAGATAACGGCGATAGTCGAAATCGAGATTCAAAACGGCGCCATAGTGTTCGCCGGAAGTGACTATTATCTCAGGCTTGCCATGCCAAAGGAAATAATGCGGGTTATCGGAATACAGCGCGAGCGGAGCGGCATGCAGGACCGCGACTTCAGTCGAAAGAATGATGAAGAAAAGAAAACGCATCAGATTTTGGATCGGTATCGAGTTGTGATAATGCGAGCCGAAAGGAAGTTTGGCAAGTGACGGTCGTCGTTTCGGCCCGAGCGGCAATGTTGGCATGATACAAATTCGAGAATAAGCAATTAGGCCTCGTCAATATTCTGCTGAGGGGTTATGGTGGGACATGGAAAACGGCGAGCCTCAAATGAAAGTCATTGGGCGCAAAGGAAAAGCCAAGGTCGATGTCACGACTATTGACTCTCTGCAACGAATGGCCAATGAACTTCGCAAAGGTCGCCCTTTCATGCCCAAAGGACTGTGGCGTTTTCGGTCTCACGAGGAAGCTGATTCATGGAAACTGAAGATGCTGACTCGCCGTTAGAGCCCCGTCTTCCAACTCTGGACGATCTCCTGTTTTTGTGCCGGAGTCTTAATGAAGCCGGTGCGAAGTATATCGTCATCGGCGGCTGGGCTGTAATTCAGCATGGGTTCGAACGCACGACTTCGGACGTGGATCTCCTGGTAGAATCGTCCTCTGAAAATTTTCAAAAGATCAGAACCGCGATGCTTAAGCTACCTGACGGTGCTATTCGTGAACTTGAGCCGGATGACCTCGATAAGTTCATTGTGGTACGGGTGGGTGACGAATTTGTGATCGATTTGATGAAAAGATCTTGCGGTATCGAATACGCGGAGGCCAGTCAAGACATTGAACCAATTCGCGTGCGAGACGTTGTGATTCCTTTTGCGAACGCTCAATTGCTTTGGCGCACTAAGCAAACCCATCGCGAAAAGGATGCACTGGATCGGGCATTTCTAGAAGAATTGTTGAAACGAAAATCGAGTGGTCAATAATCATTCGCCCGTGAAGCCTTGCAGAACGCCCCACAGCGGGCTATTTTGCCCCGAGATTCCATAGAAAGGAAACGGATTTGCTATGATGACTCGACGCCAGGCTCTCAAAAACGCTGCACTCATCGTCACTGCCTCACTTTGTTCTGTCCCGCCGCTCAAAGCCCAACCGAGTGCCGCTCCTGCTGGACCCTTCAAACTTCCGCCCCTGCCCTATCCTTTCGATGCCCTGGAGCCGCATATCGACGCGAAGACGATGGAGATTCATCACGATAAACATCACGCCGCTTACGTGACGAATCTCAACAAAGCAATTGCCGATGTTCCCGGAGCCGGCACCAAGTCAATCGAAGAGTTGCTCAAAGGTTTGAACAGTCTCCCGGACAAAACCCGAATTGCCGTTCGTAACCAAGGCGGCGGCCATTACAACCATTCGCTATTCTGGCAAATGATGAAAAAAGGCGGTGGTGGCGAACCCAAAGGTGAACTCGCCCAGGCCATCGACAAAAGTTTCAGCAGTTTCTCCGGCTTCAAAGACAAGTTCACCGAAGCAGCGACGAAAGTCTTCGGCAGCGGCTGGGCATGGCTCGTCATCGACAACAAAGAGTTGCGAATTCAATCCACTCCTAACCAGGATTCTCCAGTAAGTGACGGCTTTAAACCGCTGCTTGGATTAGACGTCTGGGAACACGCCTACTACCTGAAATATCAAAATCGCCGTCCCGAATACATCGCCGCCTGGTTCAACGTGGTCAATTGGGACTTTGTTGCTGAGAGTTACCAGCAACAGATGAAAGCCTAGAATGACTGTACCTGAGAGTAGGAAGTCAGCATGGTGATGAACGTAATTCAAAGCGGCATAGGGCTGCTACGGGAGGCTAATCAAAACTCAAACGCAAATAGTCTCCAACCCGTTACGAGACCAGTAATTGGGCTGAACGTGGCATTGTCTTGTGATTCCCCATATTCCGATGGCGCCCAGGGATTAACCAACTGGAACGGGTTATCCACTTTCGTTGCCTCGACGGCGATACCGCTGAGCGTAATTTTCCCAAGGCGAAGTTCATTGGGCTTTTCTTCAACTTTTAAGAGTGGCATTTCCTCCGGATGCCGGATAAACCCGGTCAGCGACCACTGATCCACATTGGAAGGCGGCACCGGATTTAACGCCGGTGCATTGGTCGGCTGCGCGCAGGCTGCCGCGAGGGAGAGAGCAAAGAGGAGAGCACAAATGCTTTTCATAGCTTGCCTTTCGGGTTTGGGGCCCTTCACACAAAACATTCCTCCACAACGGGCAACTGTCAATCTATCCGCACCCAACAATGCGGTATGCCGTATTAACGATTTTAACGTTTTAAAGCCTCAACATTTACCAGACGGCACCTCCTTTGCTGCATACAAAATTGGAACAAAGCGTACGTATAATGTCCATAAATAAGCCACTTCGTATCCTGCATCTGGAAGATGAACCGGATTTTTCGGACTTGGTGCGTTCCCTCCTTGAAAAAGAGGGATTAAAGGCTGATTTGACGCTGGTTGCCACTCGGCAGGAATTTGAAAAGGCTCTTTCAAGGGATGATTTTGACCTCATTTTAGCGGATTACCTGCTCCCATCTTATAGCGGTCTTGAAGCACTGAGTTTTGCGCGAAAAAGCTGTCCCCAAAAACCCTTTCTGCTGGTTTCAGGCACAATCGGTGACCAGGCCGCCATCGAGAGTCTCAAAGCAGGCGCAACCGACTATGTGCTTAAGATGCTACCGGAACGCCTGGTGCCAGCCATCCGGCGCGCTGCCGAAGAGGCCGAGGAACGGCGTCAACGCCGACGGGTTGAAACCGAGTTAGTCAGGCGCGAAAAGTATTTCCGAACTCTGACCGAAAATGCCCTTGATATCGTAACGGTTTTGAGCAAGGAAGGAGTATATCTTTACAACAGTCCGTCCGTTCAGCGTGTTCTGGGGTACGATCCCAAAAGCCTTAACGGGAAAGTCGCGTTCGATTTTGTTCATCTGGAGGATCTGGCGCGAGTGCGACAGGGGTTTGAGACCGGCCTGCAACATCCGGAGCGAGCAATTACCCTCGAATTCAGATTTCGGCACAGTGACGGGACTTGGCGCTATCTGGAAGCTGTCGGCCAAAACCGGTTAGCCGAGCCTGAGATAGCCGCAATTGTAATCAATTCACGCGACATCACGGACCGAAAGCAGGCGGAGGAAAGTGTTCGCGAGAGTGAAAAACAGTATCGATTGATTTTCGATGGGAACCCAACGCCGATGTGGGTTTTTGATCGAGAGACATTGGCGTTCCTTGAAGTTAATGACGCAGCGCTCCGGCATTACGGATATTCGCGTGATGAATTTCTGGGGATGAACATTGCTCAAATGCGGCCGCCTGATGAGGTGCCGGCGATGATTGAATATCTGCACAAGCTGGTTGCAACCGGACGCATCGGCACCGCCGGACTCGCCGGAGTGTGGCGACACCAAAAGAAAGACGGCACACTCATTGACATCGAAATCAAGTGGAACCCGGTTTCATTCAAGGGGCGAGCCGCTTGCCTGGCGATGGCGAACGACGTCACAGAACGCAAACGCCTGGAACACCGCGACGCGGCGCTGTCAAAACTGGGCCAAAGCCTAAGCTCCGCGACGACACCTGCTGAAGCTGCGGAAATCATCAGAGGAATCGCCGGTGATTTATTCCGATGGGACGCTTTTACGCTCGATTTGTATTCTGAAGAACGTGACCTGGTTTTTCCAATCCTGAATATCGATACGGACAGAGAGGGTCATCGTTTTAATGTGCCCGTGAATAGTCGCGGCCTGGAACCAAGTGGGATGGCCAGACGAATCGTTCAGCAGGGCGCCGAGCTTATTCTCAGGGAAGAGCCGCTGGTGATGCCATGCGATTCCGTCCCGATGGGCGACACATCCCGGCCATCGGCTTCATTGATGCTCGTGCCGATTCGAAATCGCACAAAAGTCATCGGCATCCTTTCAATCCAAAGCTATTCACTGAAGGCGTACGATCAGCAGGACCTTAGTACGCTCCAGGCTCTTGCGGATTATTGCGGAGGCGCGCTGGAACGCATTCACGCCGAGCAGGCGCTCCATCTAAGCGAGATGCGTTTCCACGATCTCTTCGAAGGCTCGCCGGACGCGATTTTTGTCGAAACATTTGATGGAAAAGTCCTCGACGTAAATCCTGCCGGATGCCAATTGCATGGGACGACCAAAGAGGATTTGATCGGCAAAACTGTGCTCGACCTTGTGCCTGCTGAAACCCGTGATGAAGTCGCGCGAGACTTTGCGCTGCTGGCTGAAGGACGTCTGCACCAGATCGAGGGAATTAGTTTAGCCACCGACGGACGAATGGCGCCAGTCGAAGTGCGAGCCAACCGAATCGAATACGGAGGTTCTTCCGCACTCTTGCTTCACGTGCGGGATGTGAGCGAACGGAAGCAAGCCGAGGCGGCTTTGCGAAGCTCTGAAATGTTGTTCCATTCAGTCTGGGAAAATTCAGTCGATGGCATGCGACTGACGGATGAGCAAGGCAATATCATTGCCGTAAATGATGCATTCTGCAAATTGGTCGGAATATCGCGTGAAGAGTTGGAGGGCAAACCGCTCACGGTAATCTATGCCGATTCCGATGATCCGCAGAAGATTCTGCAAAAGTACCAACAGCGTTTTAGCGAACGTGTCATCGAGGAACAAATCGAACGCCGACTGAGCCTCCGCGACGGCAAAGTGATGACGCTGGAAGAGACGAGTTCGTTTGTCGAGTTGCGCGGCCATTCACCACTTCTTCTGGGGCTTTTCCGTGATGTGACTGCGCAAAAGCGCTTGGAAGAGCAGCTACGCCAATCTCAAAAGATGGAAGCGATTGGGCAGTTGGCCGGTGGCGTGGCGCATGACTTCAACAACATTCTTACGGTCATCCAGGGGCATGCGTCGCTGCTAATCGCGAACGCCGGTTTGACTGGCGTTTCCGCACGTTCGGCTCAACAGATTGGACAGGCCGCGGAACGCGCTTCAGGATTGACTCGGCAACTCTTGACGTTTGGACGCAGACAATTCATGCAACTGAAGTGCCTCGATATGAACGAGGTGGTGGGCAACATGACAAAAATGCTCTCGCGGTTGCTCGGAGAACATATCGCGCTTCAAATCAATTACTATCCTGAACAGGTGCCCGTGCAGGCTGACGCCAGCATGATGGAACAGGTGCTCTTGAATCTGGCGGTCAATTCTCGCGACGCAATGCCGAAAGGCGGGCAACTGTTGATCAAAATTGAAATAGCCGATATCGATGCACGACATGTCGCTCAACATCACGAAGCTCATCCAGGGCGCTTCGTTTGTCTGAGTTCCATCGACAGAGGATGCGGGATAAAGCCCGAGAATTTGCGCCGCATTTTCGAGCCTTTCTTTACGACCAAGGAGGTGGGGAAAGGGACGGGACTAGGCCTGGCAACCGTTTATGGCATCGTCAAGCAGCATCAGGGTTGGGTCGAGGTGGAGAGTGAGGTTGGAAAAGGAACAACGTTCCGAGTCTATCTGCCGTGCTCGACTCAAGCCGTCGGACCATCCGAGGCAGCGCCAGCCCGCAATGTCGTCCGCGGCGGAACCGAGACAATCCTGGTCGTCGAAGATGAAGCTCCTGTGCGCGAATTGGTGTGCGATCTCCTCGCCGGACATGGTTACAAAATTCTTCAGGCCGAGTCCGGGCGCAAGGCACTCGATGTTTGGAAGGAAAGCAAGGATCGAATCGATTTGGTTCTGACCGATTTGGTAATGCCCGATCGAATTAATGGCCGCGAGTTGGCGGAGCGCCTCTGGGTGGAGCGGCCAGACCTCAAAGTAATTTTCACAAGCGGCTACAGCGCTGAAGTCGTTGGAAAAGATTTTGTGATGCGCCGCGGGCTCAACTATCTCCAAAAACCTTACCATCCACAGCGGCTGGCGTCGGTCGTTAGAGACTGTCTGGACGCCGTAAATTAGCGCGCGGTGCGACCATCCAGTGAGATCGGCGTATCGGGCCGCCGCCAAAGCCAAAAGCGTGCCAAGTTTTGCTTGTGCTCCGCCCTGGTATGCTTATTATATGTTGCCGATGGCACAAGGCCTACAGTTATCACAGCGTTTAACGCAATCGCTGGTGCTTGCACCGCAGTTGCAACAGTCTTTGGCACTTCTCCAGGCTCCTACCCTTGAGCTCAAGGCGTTGGTTGAGCAGGAGCTTCAGCAGAATCCGGTTCTTGAAGAAAGCGCCGCTCAAGAGGCCGAAATTCTCGAAAAAGAGGCTCCAGAGTCAGATAAGGACTCTGAAAAGGAAACAGAAACGCCAGAACCCACCGAAGCGGCGGAGACAGCAGATTCGCAGGAAGATTCCGATTTTGATTCGGCTTCTGCCAAGAGCGAGGGTGAAGGCGAGCGCGAACCCGCAGATGACTTTGAGGCCGAATTTGAACGCCTGGTCCAGCTTGACCAGGAATGGCGAGATCATTTTTCTCAGACCAACTTGCCCATCAAAGCGTCGGCTGAAGAAGAAGAAAAACGCCAGTTCATGTTCGATTCGCTGGTGGTCGGAACTTCCCTGCAGGAAACGCTGCTGACCCAGGTCCGGGAATCTGCTTTGCCCGAGGATCAATGGCCGATTGCCGAGATGCTCATCGGCAATATCGACGAATACGGCTATCTCAAAGCGTCGATTGAGGAATTGGCTGGTTCAACAGGTGTGCTACAAGAAAAGATTTTGGCCGTTCTCAAAGTGATTCAGACATTTGATCCTGCGGGAGTTGGCGCAAGAGACCTGCGCGAATGTCTGCTATTGCAACTGGAACGCTCCGGTCAAAAAAGCACTTTGGAATACCGCATCGTTGACGAGTTCATGGATGCCCTCGGCAAACGGCGCATTCCCGAAATCGCCCGCGGCACTGGCCAAAGCGTCGATGACGTCCAGGCAGCCCTGGAACGAATCGCCCGGCTTGAACCGCGGCCCGGCCGCGCTTTTCTGCCGGATAACGACCAATATATTCTTCCCGAAGTTTTCGTGCAGAAAGTTGGCGATGATTTTTCAGTCACGACAAATAATGAACACATTCCCCATCTGCGCATCAGCAACACCTACAAAGATTTGATGTCGCAACGCGAAAACTCGGCCGAAGTGCGCAATTATATCCGCGAAAAGATTCGCGCCGGAAAATTCTTGATCAAAAGCCTTCACCAGCGGCAGCAGACAATTTTGAACATCGCCAAAGAAATCGTGCGTCGCCAGCGTGAGTTCATGGAGAAGGGCGTCGCATTTCTTAAACCTCTAACCATGGTGCAGGTTGCCGAAGTTGTCGGCGTGCATGAAACGACCGTAAGCCGCGCGGTTTCTGGTAAATACATGCAGACGCCGCAAGGGCTGTTCGAGATGAAATATTTCTTCACTGCGGGAATTCAAACCGCCAGCGGCGATGGGCTGTCCAATACCAGCGTGAAGGACATGATTGCGGATATTTTCAAAAAGGAAGACCCAACTAAACCACTCTCTGATCAGGAAGTCGTCAAGATGTTGCAGGAGCGAGGAATTGTCATCGCGCGACGCACAGTGGCCAAGTACCGCACTGAACTGAACATACTGCCATCGAATTTACGGAAGGTTTACTAGAGCTCTAAGCACTTCTGCTGTTAGCCCTTTAGTCGTTCTTTCGTCTCCGCCTGTATCGCCTCCAACTCAGGTCTCAGTTTTTCCTTTGTTTCTTTGGACATCCGGTCAATGAACAGGATGCCGTGCAAATGATCGGTTTCGTGCTGGACTGCGCGTGCAAGCAGACCGCCACACCGAAATTCAATTATTTCTCCGTCCTGATCCATCGCTTTCACATCGACAACATCTGGCCGAGTAATTTCCGCGTAAATTTCGGGAAAGCTCAGGCAACCCTCGGGCCCGGCGACTGGTTCGCCTGCCGATTTGATTTCCGGATTAATCAAAACCAAAGGCATGAATGCATGCACATCAGCAGGTTCGCCATTTAATTCCAAAGACGACGGTCGATCCGTAACTCCGCGCACATCGATAACTGTCAATTGCAATGCCAGGCCCACTTGTTGAGCAGCGAGACCAACACCCTTGTGGGCATACATGGTCTCGAACATGTCCGAGATCAGTTTCTTAACCGTTGGCGTGACCTCTTCGATTCGATCACCCTTCTTGCGAAGGATTGGAGTGCCGTATTGGACAACTTCGAGAATCATGTGGCGGGTGACTCAGGCAGGCCAGTTTCGCAACAAGGTAACGAGGTTCGTCATCGAAGGACTTTGACCGCTCCGAACGTAAAAGCCACTCGTCGTCACGCCGGTAAGAATGCATTGTTCAGTTGAAAATCCAAGCAACTTACCCAGGCAGAAACCAGAGTTGAAGTGATCTCCGGCGCCCGTGGTAATCTTCGGTTTGGGTGTGAACGGACCTTCAACCACATAGCTTCCATCGGGCCCGCTCGCAAGCGCGTAGGAGGTTGGATGAATCACCAAGGTATCGATTTTCAATCGCGCATGGATTTCCTGGCACAATTGCACAAGGTTATCTGGCGAAGATTCCGGTATCCTCACTCCAAGGTTTCGGCCAATTTCATAACCCTCTTTCTCGTTCAGCCCGAGAATGACATCGAAGTGTGCTTGAAACGCCGTAATCAATCCGAGCGCGCGCATGATATCCTCACTCGTCCGTTTTTCAGGATCAGCCAAATCGAAGAACAGTTTTCGTCGCGGTCCTCGCATATTCGGGCAAATTTCCTTCAGCACAGCCGCCCAAATATCGCTCATTGCAGTGAGCATCGTCCAATTGACGAACCCGACGAGATCAGATTTTCCGAAGAGTGCCGCGAATTTTTCAAGGCCGAAGCGCACTTTTATGTTCTCCCAATTCATCTGACGCAACGACTGGTGCTTGCCCAGCATGATTTTGCCGTCTTCGAATTCAAGGGCATCGGTAAAACCAGGTTCGGCTATGGAATGCACGTCGGCGAGTTTGGCAAAATCTGCGAAGACAGGATGTAGATTCGGATAGCCTAAAATCCCGAGGTAGGAAACTTTCATTCCGAAGCTCGCGAGGGCATTGGCCATGATTGGCCCATTGCCGCCGAGCTTCGTCAGTTGACCGACCAGTTCGACGTTCGTGCTTCGGCCAGCGGCTGCAGCCAGGCGCGATGCGAGCTGGGCGATTGTCGGCAGCCGGGAATATTTCTCCGCGCTTTCGCGTTTGTCGACAACGTGCAGAATTTCATCGACGAATCCGTCGAGGCCAACAAATGTGGTCATTTGACTGGCCTTCTTGATATTGTCCGATACTGCATTCGCGCATTTTTCGCGCATTTGGGGTGTATTCATCTGCAAAAATGGAATATTGGAGAGTATTGGAATGATGGGGTTGACTCTAACCAATTCAGTTTAGATCACGGACGAACTACGAAAAGTCATTCGAAGCTCTTTAGCTAATTCGCGTTCCCAACGTTGGCCTTTCGAGAAGAAAGCTAATGGAAATCCATCACTACAAAATCCGTGTTCGTCCGTGTTTATCCGTGGTTGTAGTTTCATAAATTGTAGTATGTCTCCAGCGTGAGGCGTTGCGCTGGTGTTTCCCATTCCCTTCGCTCCCTTTTTCAATCAGCCTTTACTCCCAAAATTTCCAGCACGCGCTCTAACTCGTCGTCACTAAAGAACGCAATTTCCAAAGCTCCTTTACCCTGGGCATATCGCAGATGAACTTTAGTGCCGAGCCGCTCACGCAAGCGATTCTCCAAATCGGTCACGTGTGTGTCCTTCGTCAACGGAGTCAGACCTGGCCTAGCACCCGTGTGTGGTTCCCGTGCTTGAAGCTTCTCGACCAGGACCTCCGTCTGCCGGACATTCAGCCCTTCTTTTAGAATTCGGTCGGCAGCGAGTTTTTGCTGCTTTTCATCAGCCAGGCTGAGGATGACTTTTGCATGGCCGACTGAGAGTTGGCCATGGCGGATAAAATCCTGAATTGGCAACCCCAATTTCAACAATCGGAGCGAATTCGCGATGGCGGCGCGACTCTTGCCGACTTTGGCGGCGACTTCGTCCTGTTTGAGTTGAAATTGCTGGATCAGTTGGGCGTACCCTTGAGCTTCCTCCATCGGATTGAGATTTTCGCGCTGGAGATTCTCGATGAGGGCAAGCTCCAGAACCGCTCGATCGTCGGCTTCGCGGACGATTACCGGGACTTCAGCAAGCCCTAGCAATTGCGCCGCGCGCCAGCGACGTTCACCCGCGATCAATTCCAGGTGCCCGTTCTGTTCACGAACAATCAACGGCTGAACTATCCCCTGCTCTTTTATGGAATCCGCCAATTCCCGCAGCGCTTCCGCAGAAAATTCCTTTCGCGGCTGAAATGGACAAGGCCGAACGCGCGTCAAAGGCACACGTTGCACCCGCTCGCGCATGTCGAGCGCGGGTGCTGCGGCAGGTACAGTTGTTGTCGTCGCTGGGGGCGCACCGGGAGGTTTTGCAATGGGACTACCGCCCAGCAACGCTCCCAGGCCGCGGCCCAAACCTGGCTTTGCCATGAAGGGAAAGTGTCTAAGGCCCGGTTAGATGTCAATTAAGAGCGTTAAAACAGTTGACCTTAAACGCGCCGCACAAAACAACGGATCGCGGCTGTATCGAAGATCAGCCGCAGAAACGCGGAAACGCAGACGCGGTGGAATTCGCAGAACCCACAGACTCAATCCATTTCTACGGCTGATCTTCGATACAGCCGCGGTCCCATCTTGCGGATCAAATCAAAGAAGTCACAATTGCCGAAATGAACGAGCCGGTTATTTCGAACAGCAACCGACACGCGAGACCCTTCTTTGCAACCTTGTTTGGCGCGTTGCTTGTATTCTGCCCCGCGTCACAATCAGTTGCGGGTGCGCTCCTCTCAAGCATTTCCGGCGATAACACCCTCAGCCCATTTGGAATCGGGAGTTGCTATATCAACAATCGATCGGCGGAGGATGACGCGAGGTGGATTCCGCAAATGGCCGCGATTGGCGTTCATGTGATGCGTTCGTGCCATACAGCGTGGGATCATGTCGAGCCAAAGCAAGGGCAATGGACCTGGGACACTTTGGACAAACAAATGAATTTCATGGCGAGCAATCACATGGAATTCGGCGGGATCCTCATTGGCAGTGTGCCGTGGGATAAGGAGCATTCCAAGGGATTGCCCGTCGATAACCTGCCCGCGTGGTCGAACTACGTTTTTCACGTGGTCCAACATGTCGGAAATAAAGTGAAATATTGGGAGGTATGGAATGAACCGCCGAATTTCATCGGCCCTAAGCAAACCGCCGTGGATTACGCTAAAACTCTCGTGAGCGCGTACGACGCCGCGAAAGCAGCAAATCCGAATTGCTCAATCGGTTTGGCGGCAAAATCCGTTCACATCAATTTCATCGAGCATGTCATCAAAGCCGGCGGGCGCGACCATTTCGATTTCGTCACATTGCATCCCTATGAAGTGCTCGGCACGGTTGCCGATGGCGCGGGAACCGAAGCGCTCTTCATAAACATCGTGCCAACGCTGAGGAAAATGCTGGCGGCGCAAAATCCGGCCAAGACAAATGTACCGATCATTTTCACGGAATTGGGCTACGACGCAGGCAAAAGTTCGCAGCGTCAGGCCGAGGCGTTGGTGAAAGCATACACTATGGGCATTGCTCAAGGCGTGGCTTGCATCGAATGGTTTGAAGGTCGAGATGGCGATAGCGGCCCCATGGGTTTGCTCGACAACAAAGGAAATCCGCGCCCGGCTTATACGGCCCTGTCACAAATGATCAAATATTTTGGGCAGCATCCCGCTTATTTAGGATGTATCCTTCTCAACCAGAAACATTACAGTTTCGCTTTCCGGGGCCCTCAAAGCCCCATCCTTGCCACTTGGGCTCATGGCAAATCAAGCGACCGGATCGATTTTGGCGAATCAGTTCAAATCATCGATCCATTGACTGGCAAAACTATTAGCTCCACGAGTTGCGACTTGAGCGCCGCTCCGATTTTCGTCGTCGGAGTCCCGAACAAGCTCCTTTCTGAAGCTCAGTCCAACAAGACCAAGCCTCTGCCCTGGAACGGCAATTACGCAGAAGCAAAGTCCGTCTCCATAACCATGGGCGCAACAAACGACGAGCGCGGATTGCATACCCTCTCGGGCGATGCGATTGCAGCGGATGTGATTGCCTACGGCGGTCCGGCAAGGTCCGGCGGTGTTCCTGGTGGAAATGCATTTGTCGTCGATCCCGGCTTTTTGTCGTACGCCGGCGAACCGATCGAAGTCACGGTCGTAGTTCGACGCAATCCCGCGAATGATAACGCCGGATTCAAACTCGTCTATGAATCGACCGACGGATTCAAAAACTTCGGCTGGTACACCGTGCCGGATAACAAACAATGGCATACAAAGACCTGGAAAATCACCGACGCGGAATTTGTCGGAATGTGGGGCTACAACTTCACCTTGGAATCGGACGGAAACGTTTACAACAAATATTATATCCAGAGTGTGACAGTAAAGAAGCTGAATCAGTGATGATTAGCCGGTTACCGTAAACATCTATTGGAAGAGGCGGCTTGTTTGCTCAACGAACTCCGGAAAATACGTTTGGGGATACTTTACTCTCAGATTTCCCCAGCGAAGTCGTTGAACTCCAAATTTCACAGTTGAGGTGCCTGATGTTAAGTGAACACCTTCCTTCGGAAGCCATTTGTGGCTGCTGATCCAAGAATACAGCGCACGCAAACTCAATTCGTTACGTAGCCCGATTTCGAAAATACGATCTGGAACGATCGGAAATTCCTCTGCGTCGGGGCCTGCTGAAATGTAGCCTTCAACGATTACCGCACCTACCACTATCCATCCGCTTGACTCGCTCGAACAGCCAGGCTCGCCAAAATTGACGGGATGACTTCGCGCGCAGACAGGACCTTCTTTCTAAGTTGAAGGACCTTTTCTTCACAAACTTTTTTTCGATTGTTTACCTCGCGCGGATCCCCGGGCGAGAGGAGCCAGCGAAGTTCGCAAACCATAATGGTTTTAGACGACTCGTCCGCAACCAACACATCGACTTCTCCAGCATTTTTTCGTTGAGGAAGGAAGTCATGCATGCGGAAGTATTTAAAAAGACGCTTGAGGATGTTTTCGATCCGGTTTGACATTCCGGCCTCAAACAAATGGCTTTGCTCGTCAAAAGAGCGTGAGTCAACTCGCGCATGAAGGGACAGAAAATTGCGCGGAAAATTCGATGACAGAATCAAGATCGGAGGCAAGAGAAATTTCTCAAATACAGGAACCAGTGGCTGTAGTGCTGGATCGGGTGTGTCCGTCTTGGTGCCGTAGCACAGCGCATCCACAATCACAGAGACTGCTTCCTGTTTCATACCTGTTACCTCGCCGATGTCTGAAATGAGTTCGGCTTTTCTAAGTAGCGGGCAAATATCCTCAACTCCACCACCTCGAATCTTCAGGTGCGACGCCCCGAAATGAACTGCAATTAGATGGTAGAGGCATCGAACATAGAGTCCCTCGAACACACGATGGGTATCAGCAGAAGTTCCCCACGGAAATCGCCACTGGGGAGGCACAATCGTTGGCGGTCGTGGAACTGATACAAGAAGCCGGTTACAAATAAATGGGTTGAAGCGGTATTTGGCACGTCCAGAATGCCAACTGGTTGTACTTATTATTTCCTGAACATGAAACTCCGGCCGGTCCTGCCAAAGAAAGACACTTGCCAACGCGTCCATTGGAGTACCCGATTCCAAGTCTTGTTTTCCTTCGAGTATAATATTAATCGCGGAGTAAACATTTGAAAGAGTATCGGGCGTAAATACAATAATATCACCTGCGAGATTTCGGGTGGCTTCCGCATTTCCGGCGTGGTAACTGGAAAATGCTCTGCAGGCTAAAAGGTACTCCTCTCCAATTCGCAATATATCCGAGGCCCGTTCATAAGACTCCGACGAGAGATTGGGGTATGTTACACTAGAGGATGCACTCGACTTCTGCCGCACGCGTTCAAGACCGTAACGCAGTGCGTATTTTGACCGGTCGACGAATTTAATAAATCCCTGTAACTCTTTGTTTACTTTGTCTGGCTCAACCTGCCGGGTAAGAATCCAAAGGTAATTGCGAAGCCCATCCTCAAAAACGGTTACCAGGTGCCACTTCGATAGAGACGAGTCGCTATTAGGTAGCGGAAATTTCTGAAACTCGGTATCGATACGAGTCTCAACTTCAGTCACGAAATCCTTGTTTGCTTTTTGTAGTCTCACTGCAACAAAACGCCGATAGCTAGAGATTTCTAATCAGCCATCATCGTTGTTGTCGATAGAAAATACTCTTCGGACCATGGAGCGCGTAATGGCGCGTGACAAAATGATGAATCATCCGCCCAGCGCTTTCACTTTGTGGAAAGCGCGCACAAATACCGGCAGCAGAAGTGAAAGCAGAATGGCGATTATCGCGATCACACAAAGCAATTCAAGTAAGGTCACACCAATCCTGGTCCAAGGTTGTCGCAGAGCCTTCCACGGCAGAATTTCCCGGTGCATGTAGCTTTGACGAGGCCTCCACACATATGTCACGCGCTATAATTTACGAATTCGACAATTTCCCTTTCCGTCTGGGTTCCTTTGCTGCATCCCATTAATCTTGTGTGGGCAGTTCGAATCCATTTAACTTTTTAACCTATTTAACTCATTTAACCTTGATTGCGACTTCCACCGGCCTGTGCTTTGCTCGGGTCGCATAATCGTATATCCCTTGGTCACTCTTTATGCCCGATCCGCAAGCTACCCCAAAAACTACAACCATTCGCGCCGTCATCTTCGACATGGACGGTGTGCTCACGGATTCGGAGCCGCTAATTAACGCCGCCGCAATTGCGATGTTCAAAGAGAAAGGTCTCAGCGTTCAGCCCGAGGATTTCCTTCCCTTTGTCGGAACTGGCGAAGATCGATACATCGGTGGGGTCGCTGAGAAATACAATTTCCCGCTCGATCTCCCCGCCGCCAAAGCACGCACTTATGAAATTTACCTCGAGTTGGTGCCGAAACAGTTGCGCGCGTTTCCGGGCGCGGTCGAATTGGTTCGCGATTGCCGAGAGGCAGGACTGTACGTCGCCGTCGCCTCCAGCGCAGACCGGGTAAAAATTGAAGCCAATCTTCGGCAGATCGGTCTTCCACTGGAATCATGGGATGCTACCGTCACCGGTGAGGAAGTCGTAAACAAGAAACCAGCTCCAGACATCTTCCTCACGGCTGCCGCAAAGCTTGGTCTTCTGCCATCCGAATGTGTTGTCGTTGAAGATGCAATCAACGGCGTCGAAGCCGCCAAAGCCGCCGGAATGTGCTGCATTGCGGTTGCGCAAACTTTTCCTGCGGAGCGATTGCAAAAAGCGGGCCAGGTGCGGCAGAGCATCCTCGAAGTTTCAGTTGAGGATTTAGCACCTAAGCCAATCGGCAAAGATTCTGCACCGCCGACAATTCCGCCTTCTCCCATTGCTCCTATTGCAGAAATGCAGGCTGCACCATTTCGCCCTTGGGGTTTCTGGGCAACGATAGGTTTTGCATTCTTGATCTTCTTCATTTTTGTGATGGGTCAGGGCGTTGTATTCGCGATATGGGTGGTTGTGTCCCATAAGAAAATATCCAGCGCTGATGCCGCTTCGAACGGATTGATGCTGGCGGTGATGACTTGTGTGACGACGCCGCTCGTCTTCGGTTTCGCATGGCTCTTTTCCTGGATCCGCGCTGGATCGAGGACTGCCCAATATCTGGGCCTGCGACTGGCTCCTCGAAAGGAGTTCATTCGCTGGAGCATTGGAATGGTAATGCTCGTCCTGCTCTCGGACGCCATAACGAAGTTGATGGGACGTCCACTCGTTCCGGACAGCATGGTCGAGGCCTATCAAACGGCGGGATTTGTTCCGCTATTTTGGTTTATACTAATTGTGGCTGCACCGCTGGCGGAGGAAACTCTCTTTCGCGGATTTCTTTTTGAAGGATTGATTCATTCGAAATTGGGCGCACGAGGCGCCATTATTGTGAGCGCGGGATGGTGGGCGAGCATTCACCTTCAGTATGACTGGTACGGAATCGCTACTATATTCGCGTCCGGATTGTACCTCGGTTACGTGCGGCTAAGGACCGGATCGATTTTGGTGACGATGTGTTTGCATGGCCTGATGAATTTTATTGCGACCGCCGAAACGGCCGTCTTGCTCCAACTCAAAGGCTAATCAATAACTCTCCAGGACGCGATACAACCGCTGCGGAGAATTGGCTGCATTTGTATCGACAAAAATAAAACGATTTGAACCCAGAACGTTCGTTAGCACAGTTTGCCAGACAATTGAATTTGCGCTCGTAAGATTAGTTGCGAATTGAAAGTAATTCGTCTTGCCGGGGACGAGACCCTCAGCCGCAAATGAAAAGGTCTGATCCGAATTGAGCGAAGGTGCCGAGAGTTCGATCGTGGATCTAAAGAGATCGTTCAAGTTCGGGCCAGTTTTCGCTGCATAAAGTAATGGCACCTGAAAGATCTCCTGCAACGTCCGGAATGTTGCGGTGTGGTCGAGACGGTTACTGATGGCATAACCGCCGCCTTTGGCCCACGGAGACAGTATGATTGTGCCATATGGACCTGCCGCATTTGCTGTTCCTTCATCCCACGTGACGATGAGGGCACCGTTGTTTTGGTACGCCTGTGAATTAAGAATTTTTGGGGCTTCAATCGAAAGCCAGTTGTCACCTAAGCGAATTCGATTTCCGGGAGGGCAACTGGCCGAACCGTGCATATCGTCACAGAGGTTTGGAGTGATAAAGTTATATCGTGCGACCATGTTGTTGGTCAGGTCTCGCTCGAATTCCGTGTAAGGTCGAATGTGGTTGGTGCAATTCGTTGGAGAAAGATAAATGTCATCGAAATAGACGAATGGATTGTGCCACGCAGCATAAAGGCCGCTGCTCGTAGTCGGGCAAGCCGTTCCACTGATGTTTTCCTGGTAGGATTTCCAAGAGATGCCGGCGTTCTGAAGTTGAATGACAAAATGATTAGTCGTCGCAAAGTGATGCGCTGACGGATCACTGCTGTCGCTTGTCACTCCCCAATTCGTGCCGGACTCCAACCAAAGATACTGTGGCAAACTTCCAAATGTTCCGGGCACGATGAACATATTGCTGGCGTAGGAGGATTGTGGGAGCAGGAAATTGTTAATAAAAGGCGCGTTCGTGCTGCCCGCGATATCTGGCCAACTCACGTTTTCCATAACGATGAGGAAAACGGTTTGGATATTAGTCTGACTCGCGCGGCAAGTAACAATCTGGCCATACAATATCGACCCGATCAGCAGCCAAGCGATCCTGTGAGCGCGCGTAATCATCATTTCGGCAGTGCGAATGCGACAAAGCAATCGCCGGATTTCGTGCCAAGCTTGCCTCCGCCACCTGCGGCAATGGTGATGTATTGGCGGCCTTTCACAAAGTATGTGCAGGGCGTGGCGTAGCCACCGGCGTCGAGTTTGCATTGCCAGAGGAGTTGGCCGGAGGTCTTGTCAAACGCATGGAATTTTTCATCTTTTGTGCCGCCGATAAAAACCAGGCCGCCTGCGGTGACGATCGTACCGCCGAAATTTTCAGTGCCGGTTTGCGGGATGCCACGTGCGGTCAACTCGGGAAATTCACCGAGCGGAACTTGCCACAGAATTTCACCCTTGTTCAACTCGATGGCATTGAGCAATCCCCACGGCG
>Ga0068857_100001486_pt1 | contig 18662 bp, 20 predicted proteins | sample KBSCornC72_FD_66591 | JGI IMG/M metagenome (GOLD analysis project Ga0068857, IMG submission 66591) | Corn rhizosphere microbial communities from Kellogg Biological Station, Michigan, USA - KBS Corn C7-2 | ecosystem: Host-associated > Plants > Roots > Rhizosphere > Soil ...
GCGGTGAGGCCGGTGAGATCGGCGGCATTCACTTCCGCGCCCCACTCGATCAGCAGTTCGACGACCTCGTCGTGCCCGTTCGCCGCCGCAACCATGAGCGGCGTGCTCCCGCGCCGGTCGCGCGCGTCGAGCGGCGCGCCGGCAATCAGCAGCGCGTCGACGGCGCCCGCTTCACCGCGGTAGGCCGCGTCGAACAGCGCTTTCGCCTTGTTGAGCATATCGGTCATTTGCGTACCGCTCCTTTTCTCACGGCCGTGCGACGCACGGTTTTCACACGTAGGCGCGTCTCCAGGGTGGCAACGTACGCCTCGACGACGTCGGCTCGCAGCCGATAGTGGGCATACTGACCGTCACGTCGCATCTCGATCAGCCCAACTTCTGCGAGCAATCTCAGGTGATGCGACATGGTCGGTTGCGTCACAGGGAACGCCTCGCACAGATGCTGGCAGGCGGCGTCACCGCGTGCCGCGATGCGCTCGAGGATTTCGACGCGTCGCGCGTCAGCGAGTGCCTTGGCAATGCGGAGGAAGTCGTCCGTGGATAGCAGCATGCGGGATTGCATATAGACAGTTATCAATCTAATAGATGGCTGTCTATATGGGAGGTCAGTCGCGCCTGTCGTTCCGGCTGATCGTTAGAGCCAAGGACCCCGGGCAGCGTGTATCAGGACCGTAGAAGATCCGCAGATATTCCCGGCCGCGACACTTCACCGTCGGCTGGACGAGACCGCGGCCGCCGCGCGCAATGAACGCCATCGGCTTGATGACAATCCCTTCTCCGTCTAGATGATACCCGCTCCGTCGTCTATCACGCCGAAGCGTCGCCGGGCAGCACCCCACCGTTCGACCTTCCGCAGGCCCGCATCGCGAGCTGGGTCGTGCGGGCCGGGAATCGCGTCGAGCCGCCTATCGTACGCTGAGGGATACAAGTGGTCCGGGAGCTTTTTTGATGAAGCTCCCCGCACGGTTGAACTTCGCCGACTCGATGGAAAACAGGTCGAGGACGGTGTCGTATACGTCCGGCTGACCGTACTCGGCACGGGCCACGATCGAGATCGGCACCGACGATTTCACGATCAGCGGGATCTGCGCCTGCTCCGCGGGGAGGGCCATCCCCGGGGGCACCCCGTGGAACAGCACGCCACCTTCCATCAGCGACTCGCCGTGATCGGAGAGATAGATGAACACATAGGGCACGCTCGACCGATCGAGCGTCTGGATGACCTGCCCCAGAACGTGATCCACATACAGAATGCTGTTGTCGTATGAGTTGTACAGCTGCTCGAGCGAACACCTGGTGGCCACGTCCGCGTCCGTGCACATCGGCTCGAACTGCTGGAACTCGGGCGGGTATCGCTCGCGGTAGTCCGGGCCGTGGCTGCCCCCGCCGAGGTGCAGGACGACGAATCGATAGCCCGATTGGTACGTGCCCACGCTGCTCTGCAGTAATGGAACGACGTCCTCGTCGTAACACTTGCCGCCGTGACCGCAATTGCTGACCGGCGTTTCACCCGGCAACTCGCAGTTGTCGTAGAGCGTGTAGTTCACGTAGCAGGACGTCGGGATCCCGACCCGGGACACGATCGTCGTGAGATTGATCCCGTTCTTCTCCAGGATCTTGGGCAGCGCATACAGCGTCGAGGCGCGCGACGCGATGCCGTTCAGCAGGTGCAGCCCTTCGGTTTTCTGCAGGACGGGAGTCGTATTCCGCCGCTCGTAGCCGTAGACACTGAAGTTCTTCTTTCGAGAAGCCTCTCCGATGGCGAGCACCACAACCAGGTTGCCGGGGGTCGCGACGCGGGCGGATATCACAACGTTCTTCTGGCTTTTCTTGAGATAGGGCTTGAGCGAGTTGGTCGCCGCGCTGAACGAGCCCGAAATGATGTTGATGGGCACTAGTGAATACACGATGTACTTCTTCGAGACGTTGCCCGCCTGAAAAATGGCCGCGTACTTCGCGTACAGCGACAAGAGAGCGACACACAACGCAACGCCCATCACTTTCAGGGAGCTCACAAAGTACCGCGACGCCCCGAAGGTGATGTCGGTCGACAGGATGAGCCACACGGGCAGGACGATCAGCGTGGCGGCATACGGAAGCATTTGGAGCGAAAGCAGCTGCCGGACTTCCGTATGGTCGGTATGCACGGCGTTCAGGATCATCGAGCTGTCGATGGCCACTCCGTACTTCGCGATGAAATAGGTCGCCGTCGCGCTGAGAATCGTCAGTAGGATCGCCAACGGCTTGACCGTTAGGCGGTGTGCCAGCAGGGCGAAAATCAGAATGAAGAGACACAGGCCCGTCAGCAGGTATGCTGACAGGCCCGCATAGTCCAGACGGTCGCCGTGTCGAAACCACGTGGCCAACCTTCCCAGGTTGACCGTATTGCAGATGACATACAGCAGGGCCGGAAAGGCAATGGAGAACCTGACGTGAGAAATCCGGAACCGGGGGTCAACGGGAGTCTGCATGGGCGGCACTCACGCCGTGACACGCCGACCCGAGCGCCGCGTTAGGATCCGTGAGCCAATCCACGCGAGCCAGATCCACATCATCCACGACAATCGTTCACTCGGCGACATCATCACGAGCATGTTCCACGCGACATCGGGCAGCGTGCTCACGAGCGACACCGCCGACTCTCCGGGGCGGACCCGGCGTCGCTCGATCACATGCACCGAGCCGTCAGGCCGCGCGCGAAGATGCGCACGGATCTTCGCGTCGAGCGCTTGTGGCGATAGCGCGCGCCATCCGGGAATCTCGATCGCCGTCCACGCGACCGCCGTCCGTCCCCAACCGTGCAGGTTGGAGCCGGTGACGAGCGACAGGCCGTATCGATCCGCGACCGCCATGACTCGGCTGTCCTCCCGCGCGAGCTGTTCGAGCGCGCGCGGGGAGCCGTCGACGACTTCCATGGACGACACATCGGCATGCGCGAGCTGATCGAGCCGACCGGGCAGCGTCCCTATGACAACGGCCGATGCGTTCAGCGCGCCACTCGCGCCGCTTCCGTCGAGCCAGTCGGGTTGATCACCATTGCACCAGGCGCGAGCCTCCTTCGGACTGGCTCCGAGCACGACGACGTGCATTCCTTGGCACTCGAGCTCGAACGACGGAAGCAGCAGCGTGTGACCCGTGCCCCGTGCAGGGGGAATAGGATCGGGGGTCGCGCGATCACTCGGAAGGTGGTCGGTCACGTATGCAACGTCGAACCCCGCCGCCGCGTGCCACGCCCGGTTCCGCTCAGGTGTAAAGGAGCGACGCCCATCCCACGACGCGTTCGTGTGGCTGTGGAAATCGACGATCACCTCGTCAGGGTTCGAGACCTCGAGCGCCGACATCGGCCGGTCGCCGAGGATCAGGACCAGGTACGCGCCAGCGAGGGAAAGCACGACGGCTGTCGCGCCCACAATTTCGGCGAGCAACGACGGACGCGTAGAGAGCCGGAATCGGCGGCGGCGCGTGCGCCACACGGCGTACAGCGTGAGCCCGGTCACCATCAGGGCCACGTGCTGGCGAACCGAGAGCGTCGACATCGCGTCGAGCACATCGGAGAGCGGCGCGAGCACGATGTAGCTGATTGGCAAGCGCAGCCGGCCTTCCGCCACGCCGGTCTGCGCATCACGAAGCGGCGCCACGGCGAACGCGGCGGAGAGGGCGATGAGGACGCTCAGAAAGAGCGGCACGCGGATGATCGCGACCCGTGCCAGGTCGCGAAGATCCGATTCCCGATAGGCGGGCAGGATGCCTAACGGGTTCTCGAGCCGCCCGTCGCCCGGAACTGGTGGCGTTGTGGATGTCATTCGATGAGCTTCGGCGTGGCCGCTCAGAGCGCGCGGCAGCGGATGCTATGGTTTCTTCACCGCCTTCTTGCCCGGCGCCGCTTCCTTCTTCTCGTCCGCCGGCGACTCGTGCTCGACTCCGACAATGCTGCCGTCCATCGCGTTCACGTTCACCTCTTCGATACCAGACTTCCCGGCAACCTTGACGTCATACGAGTAGATCAACTTCCCCTTCTCCTGCTCGAGCTCCACGCTCTGAATCGCGCCGTTCGGGACTTTCGCGCGAGCGATGGCTGACGCGGAGTCCTCGGAGATCTGCGCCTGCTTGCTCAGGTTCGCCGGGATCTCGTGCTTGTAGGCGGGGGCGGTACCTTGTGCGCTCGTGACCGTGGACAGCGCGAGGGTAGCGGTGAGCGTGGCCGCGAATCGCGCGAGCCGTATCATGGGAGCGTCCTCGATCGCTGGCTGGAAGGTGACCGCCGGGCTCAGGAAAGCCCCGGGCCGGCGTCACAGATTCTAACGAGAGCTCATGAACCGGCCGTTAACGAACCGGACCGGCCGCGTTCTCGAAAACCGGCTCGATCGACCAATCTGCCTTGGCTACCGGCCCGGCACGTTAGGCGATGGAGGCGGGCAGACGACCCGCGGTAGCATGGGCAGTGGTGCTAGTCGGCGGGCCGAGGTCAGGATCGCCTAATGTCGTTCGGCGTCGCCCGGTGCAACGAAAAAGGCGCGTCGGCTGCATGGCTCGTTCGCAGCGTTCGCGCGTTGTCTGTGACGTGTTATTGGAATAGCAGGGGCGGGACTGAACCCGCGACCCGGCATTATGAGGGCGGTCCCCCGCCCCGAGGACGGGCAAACAGAGCCGGTTGAGATCGCGCCGCCGTACCAACGAGGTTCAGTGATTGATTTCCGCGCCGCGGCACTACAATGCGCGAGGGCCGGTCGTGTTGTGGCGCGCACATCCTCGCGCGAACAACGGGTCTATGCTTCGACGCTTCTCGCATCGTCCTCGCGGTGTCGCAAGCCCTCGCGTCGTGACCCCTGGGCACGGTCGTCGCGCGCGGCGACGATGTAGCCGGACTTGGCGATCAGGAAGAAGCAGTTCCAGTGCGGGGCCGGGTCGTCGAGGTCTGCTGTCCAGTGCTCGAAGGTGACGGCCCCGGCGATCTCGGCATCGGTGAACGGCAGCACGCCCTGCGCGCCGATCAGGGCGCGCACGCGGCCGTCGAAGTAGTCCGGCCGCGCTTCCCGCTCGACGATGGTGACCAGGCGGCTCACGTCAGTCGCCCCCGCCAGGCGTCGTAGGTCGCGCCGGGAGTGGGCGCCATGGCTGCGCCGTACGGCGGCGTTTGCCGAGAATCCGCGCTCAGCTGCTCGAACCACTTCGACATAGTCGGTCCCCGACGTGGCGTGAGACTTCGGATTGTTTTGCCGCCCAACCGTTGGGATAATGCCACAAGGCGACGAGCGGGGCTAGTCCCAAATGCTCCGAGACCGATGGGCCAGCACAAGCTCGCGGGCTTCGAGACGCGGACGTTCCGGCAGTGGGACCGATCGTCGTTAGGCAATCTGCGGCGGGCGATTCAGCAACGACGCCGGGAGTTGGCCCGGTGAGCGCGTCTGAACGGTAGCGGCGCGGCCGTCCGGCTCGCCGACGGCAAGCTGCGAAAGCCGGTACTCGCGAAGTCCCATCAGCACTTCGACAAAACCGCCGCCGACGTCAAACAGTCCAGCGCGGCGCGCCTCCAGGCGTAAATCGGCGAGGGCGACGCTCGACGGGGCGGCGGCGATCGCGTCCACGAGGGCGCGGGACTGCTCGGTGGTCAGGGTCATCGGACCGGCGCGCGCATGAGGCGCACCTAACCTTTGCCCGTGGCGGGTCGCGCCGCCCGGCGCGGTTCTCCGGCTGCAGCGTAGAACTCCTCGATGCAGAGCGTCACGACACGGCTCGTGAATTCCCAGCGCGCCGGGCCTTGAGGCACCGCGAACGCGTCGCACAGGACGCCGATGGCCCGTTTGAGCTCCACCAAAAGCTGCTCGGCCGGCACGCCGTCGTGGTGCGCGTCCTGGCAAATGGCCCGGAGCGCGTCGCGCCACTCCGGTTCCGGTACAGTGCCCTGCCTTAGCTGCGCCAGCATCGCCCGCTGGCTCACAAGCGGAGCGACCCTGGTCGCCACGCCGAGACTTCCAGCGTTTCGCGGCACGTCGCCCGACGGTCCCACGTATCGAAGCTCCATGGGTGCCTCCCTGGTCGCCTCGCCGCTGGGATAGAGAGCGGGAGGTTCGCAGTATAGCCACTTGCCGCTCCGTGTCCAAGTGTCTCGTGTTGAACGGGTTAGGTGCGCTACCGTACGCTGGTTTGTACGCACCCGTACGGACGTCGCGGGTACTGACGGCCAAGTAGCTCGCGGGCTATTTTCGCTATAGCTTCGGTACTAATCTGGGCGCCCATTGGCCGCCTTTTTTCCTTGCGATACCAACCGCGGCTCGAGTACGCCGGCAGCAACCCCCGATCACCGACCGCGATCGTCACTATCGCGCATGGTCCGTGGCGAGGTCGCGGTGCTCAAGGTCGTGTCGCCAGCGATCGACGGGCCGAACGTGGCGCTCGTTGTCAGGTTCGAGCACCTGGGTGAAGAACGCTTCGCGCGTTGGCTTGGCGACTCGGATTGGCGCGAACCCGCGGCGCTCCAGCAGCTATTTGAGAGCGTCGACACCCTGTACGCCGAGACCGGTGTCGGCCCTGCCCGGTGGCAGGTTGGCGACGCACACGGGCGCGTCGCGTTAGGGTTGTCGCATCATCGCGTCCACGACTCCCGCCACTTCTACGCGATCCGGGCGATCAGAGCTGGTACCCCGTACGGAGCTCGTCGCGCGGCAGCTCGGGCATGCGGACATCGCGATGGTGGCGAAGGTCTACGGCCAGTTTGCCCCGCGACGTGACGAGCGCGATCGACGGTCCTCGTCGACCAGCATCGATGAGCGGCTCCGCGGCCCCGGACACCGATGTCCAGCAGGTCGAGTCCGGGGCTCGCCATCACGCCACTGAAGCACGGCAGCGGCATGCCTAACGACAATCAGCTGCCGATCACTTCGACCTGCTCGTACACCTCGAACCGAGGTGCACCAATCACACCGGCCGCGGCCATCTTTTCGCCAAGCTCGGGATTCGATTTGAACGCTTGGGCGTCGCTGACGGCGTTCCATCCGGATACGATGAGCACCTCGTTCGCGTCGTCCGTCGCGCGGTTCACGCGGGCGAAGAGTGCGCCCGACGCCGTCGGCGGAAAGGAGTCGTACACCGACTTCCACGCATCGAAGTCGCGCACCCGGTGCCTGATCGCCAGGACGATCATGGCCTTCTCCTCGGTGTCCGTTGACGGCGCGTCAGCGCCGGTGGCCGGGTAGAGATCGCGACGCACGAAATCCTCGAGCGTACCGTACGCGAAGCCTGGAATCGCGTCTGTGATCGCGAGCGGCTCGCCGAGGAATGGCTCGCTCTTGAAGTAGTCGTAGAGCTCCGCGTAGAGGTCCTTGTGCACGTCGGAGATCGGGTAGCCGTCGACCGCGGCGCGCGTACCTCCGGCGAATTCCTGGTAGCCGATCTCGCGCCCGGTCACCGCCTGCACCGCGCGGCAGATTGCCGCAGCGGTCACGCCGCCGGGTTGATGGATGTCGAACGCGCGGTTCGTCGGCCCGGCTTCGATGAGGGCGACCGCGGCCCTCGCGACGTCGTCGACGTCGGTCGCCGCCCACGCCATGTCCGCCGGCCACGGCATGCTGAACATGCCCTGATCCAGCCACGGCTTCGCGCCGAACAGGTTTTGCAGATACCACGCCGGGCGTAGAATGGAGAACGGGACCCCGGATTCGCCGAGCGCCGATTCGAGCGACGTCTTGTTGTCGAGGATGCGCGCGCCGGTGTTTCCACGGTTCGCGCGGAGCGCGGTGTGCATGACGATGTGCTTCACGCCCGCCCGCGCGGCGGCCTGGATCACGTTCCGCGCAATTGCCTGCTCGTCACCCAGCGGATTCGTCCCGCCTTCGGGTGGCGTCAGGTATACGACCTCGACACCAATCAGCGCGGCTTCGGCCGCCTCGGCGTCTCGAAGGTCGACCGACACGACTCGATAGGCTGCCGCCGGTTGAGGATTTCGTGAGAGACCGATGACCTCATGACCTGCGTCCACGAGTGCGCGCGCGACGCGGGACCCGATCGTTCCGGTGGCTCCAACCACGGCGACGGACTGTGCCTGGCCTTCCACCATGCGACCGGCGGGTGGGGGATACGTGTCACCTGACATGGGAAACCTCGGTGCGGGGTTGGTAGTGCGGCCGGCGGGGATGAGACCTCGAACGTTCAAACGATTGTCGTTGCAACAGATATTACGCAACGCAAAACTTGGGCTGGTGGTCGTGACGTCCGTCAGGGGAACGTGCCCATACCGTCCAGCACTTCCGTGAGCAGCTTCGAGAGCAGCTGCAAGCGCGCCTGGCTCACGTGGCCGAGCAGCGCGCGGGGCATGCGTTGGACGTGCGGGTCGAGCTCGCGGAGGAGGTCGAGCCCCTTCTGTGTCATCTCGACCTGCACGACTCGCCGGTCAGCCTGGCTTCTTGCGCGCTTGACCAGGCCACGCTTCGCAAGTCGGTCCACGAGCCGGGTGACGTCCGGGTCACGGGCGATCGTTCGCTCCCCGATCTCACCACACGTTAGGCCCCCCCGCTGACTGCCGCGGAGGATGCGCAGGACGTTGTACTGGCTGGTGCTCAGGTCGGCGGTGTGCTTGAGGAAGGCGGCCCACGGCGCGATGATCTGAGCGGCCGCCATCCGCAGCCCGAGCAGCGCCTCTTCCTCCCGTGTGGAAAATGGAGTTTTCTGTTTGAGCTTCGCGGCAACGGTTTCCGGCATGGCTGATAATATTCGTTGCAACGACTATCGTCAAGAGGAAAATTGTGCCGAGCGTCGGCGAAGGTAAGTAGCGCAACGTCCCCGTGCGTGGTTCTACGCGATCGAACCGAGCGCCGGGCGATCCGCGACCCATCGCGGGCCAACAGTAAGACGGAGGTGAACGGCTGCGTGATCCGGGCTCATTGGCTGCCACTCGGTGGCGCAAGAGAACACCTGCGCTAGCCGGTATGGCTCCCGCCGGTTCGCCGATGATCAGACGGGGTTGCAATCGGTGTTGAATGGGGCACCTTTGACGGCAGTCCGCGGCGTGCCACGCGGCGATGCCCGATCGAGACCCGAGGAGCCCGTGACGCGCACTCTCGCCGACGCCCGTGCGGCGTTCGTCGCCGCCATCAAGCAGGACACGCCAGGCGCGGATCTCCCGCGACTGGTCGCGGTACTCGACGCCCTGATCGCGTGGAGCGCTGCGCGCCCCGCAATGCTCGCGTTCCGGCCGCCGTCGGGGCGGGGCGGCGCCGCCGTCGGCTTCCAGCGCGTGGGTGCGAAAGCGCCGTTCTGGTCGGCGCAGGTCACCCGGGGGGCGGGGCCCAAGCTCGAGATCCACGGGAACGTCGGCGAGGCGCTGAGCGACGCGGAGCGGGCGGCGGTCTTAGCGACGCTCAACGCGCACTCGCGTGAGGTGTTGGTCGACGGCGACCGGCTTCGGATCGGGTTCGGCGCGCTGAAGAACGCCGCGGCGCAGGCGGCGGTGCTAGCCCTGATGGAGCGGCTCCTGGCGCGCGACGCGGGCTGAATCCCGGTGAGCGTTCCGAACAGTCTTCCTTGTGTGCCCGGGGGCCGGATCCCCGTCATTTCGGACGCGGGCATGACAATACTCCCCGGCGCAAGACGGCGCCCCCGCTCGGTCGTCATCCGACGTTGACCAGTCGGAGTCGCCGCCGTGCCCGCACCGCGTAAGCCGTCAGACTGTTTACCGCGCGCCCCGCGGCGCCCTCACTCGAGAGCGTGCTGGCCCTGATCGGCGCGGCGGCATCGGCCGCGGACCTCGACGATGCGCTCCGGGCGGCCCGGCCGAGCACATCGTGGCCTGGCAGCCGAGCGCCGAACGTCGCTTCGTTCAGGGTCGCCCATCCACGACGTGCAGCGACAACTCGGTCACGAGAGCCCGAAGCTGACGTTGGGTGTCTACGGCGCCTTCGTGGCGACCGGCGCTGATCGCGACCGTGCTGAGAAGGCTGCTACCGAGTGTGAGGAGCGTCGGAGGGCCGCGAAATGAACATCATACTGCCAAGGCGCCTTCCAACGCACAGAGCTACCCGCCCACTCCCGCGCGCACCGCGCCAAAACGAAAATACGCGCATGATGCGTAACCCATTAAGGGACCGCCGCGTGCGCGCCTTCTCGACAAGAACGTTAGGCAATAGCAGGGGCGGGACTCGAACCCGCGACCCCGGCATTATGAGTGCCGTGCTCTAACCAGCTGAGCTACCCTGCCCCGTGGGCCATGGAGTATAACGCCTTGCCCACCTTCATCATAGTCGCTTGCCCGTCCACTTCTGACCGGCCCGCCGCCCCCCATGCGTTCGAATTCATTGACGGAACCTCGCCCCACTCGTCATCACCCCGGATACCCCGTTCGGAGCCCGTCATGACGACGCCCGCTCGGCCGACGCCCAAGGTCAACGTCGCCGCGCTCGTCACCGAAATCGTTGAAGAGGCTCGGAAGAACGCCGAAGTACCGGCGTCGTCCGCGTCTCGCGTCATCCCCAGCTACGTCGCCGCTGGCCTCGTGTTCGCGCTCTGCGCGTGGGCATGGGTCGCGCCGCCGGCGTGGCTCGTGCCGCGGCCAGTCGCCGCGCCCTCGCGCGACTACCGCGAGGCGTCGACGCGGGTCGCCCTCGCCCTCCACGCCCAACGCGTCGAGGCCTTCCGCGTCTCACACGGTTACCTCCCGCGCACGAAACAGGAAGTCGGCATTGCCACCGACCAGATCGTGTACCAAGTCACCGACAGTGTCAGCTTCGAGCTCAGCGCGAACATCGACGGCGAGCGCGTCTCCTACAAGTCATCGCAGCAGCGCGACCGATACCTCGCCGAGGCGATGACGGCCCTCACCCGGGCCCGCCGATGAGGTCGCGCCTAACGAACCACGCGCGCCGCACCACCCGAGCGCGCCGATGCCGCCGCGGCTTCTCGCTCATCGAGCTCATGACGGTCGTGTCCGTGCTCGGACTGCTCGTCGCGATCGCGATTCCGCGCTACCGCGACACGAAGCGTCGCGCGTTTGCCGCCAAGATCGCCGCCGACTTCAACACCGTCAGAGTCGCCGCCTACAACTACTTCGCGGACAACAACACCTACCCGCCCGACGGGAGCCCCGGCGTCCCGCCCGCGGCCCTGGTGCCCTACCTGCCGCAGAACTTCCAGTTCGACGCTGGCAACTACACACTCGACTACGACGTGTGGCCGTCGCCCGCCAACCCCAAGCAACTCGTGGTGGCCGTCACCGTCACTTCCGGCGATCAACAGCTCGTGAACATGGTGGCGCGAAATAGCCCCGCCGGCGGCACGGGCATCAATGTCGGCAACGGGTATACGTACATCTTCGCCGGCCTGTAGCGCGACGCGTGGGCGATGCCCGAAACGAAAGAGGCCGCCCAGCTGGGCGGCCTCTTTCGTTCGTGTTCGTTTGGCATAGCGGGGGCGGGATTTGAACCCGCGACCTTCGGGTTATGAGCCCGACGAGCTACCAGGCTGCTCCACCCCGCGTCAGTGAGCCGAAATGTAGGCCGGCCTACCGGCAAGTCAAGCCGTACCGTCTCATCGTGTGCGGACTGTGGTGTCGGCGCGGGCCGTGTCGGGCGTCGCGAAACGATAAAGCAGCTCCTTGTCGCCCCTCACCATCCCAAACTCCTCGCGCGCTATCCGCTCCTGCACCACGGGATCGGTGAGAACTGCCTTTTTCACACGGGCGAGCGAGTCCACATCGCGCTTGAGCGTGTCGATCTCCGCGCGCAGTCGCGCGGCCCGCGCGCGCTGCGCGAACAGGTCGCTCGTTCCCCACTCGCCCCCCTGCACGGCGAACACCAGCGCGGTGATCACCAGGCCCCAGAACAAGATGCGGCGAAGCATCGGCTGGACGCTCAGAGCCCGTAGATCGCGCCGCCCGGAAACTCGGCGGCATCACCCAACTCCTCCTCGATGCGGAGCAGCTGGTTGTACTTCGCGACTCGATCGGTGCGTGACGCACTCCCCGTCTTGATCTGCCCCGCGCCGGTCGCCACGGCCAGATCCGCGATGAACGTGTCTTCGGTCTCGCCGCTGCGATGCGAGATCACGGACAGGTACCCGGCGGCACGCGCCATGTCGATCGCCTCGAGCGTCTCGGTCAGCGTCCCGATCTGGTTCACCTTGATGAGGATCGCGTTGGCCACGCCGTTCTCGATGCCGCGCGCGAGGCGCTCGGTGTTCGTGACGAACAGGTCATCGCCCACGAGCTGCACGCGGTCGCCTAACGTCTTGGTGAGCTGCGCCCAACCCTCCCAGTCATCTTCCGCCAGCCCGTCCTCGATGGAGACGATCGGATACTCGTCCAGCCACTGCGCGTACAGGTCGATCATCCGGGCGGCGTCCACCGTCCCTGCTCCGCTCTTCTTGAACGTGTAGCTGCCGCCCGAGTAGAGCTCCGACGCCGCAACGTCGAGCGCTAAGGCGACCTCCTTGCCGGGCGCGTACTTCGCTGCCTCGATCGCCTCGATGATGACCTGCAACGCCATCTCGTCATCCTTGAGGTCCGGAGCAAAGCCGCCCTCGTCGCCAACGCCGGTCGCCAGCTTTCGCTTCACCAGCACTTTCTTCAGCGAGTGAAAGACCTCCGCTCCAACGCGGAGGGCTTCAGCGAACGATTCCACACCCACCGGCACGATCATGAACTCCTGGAAGTCGACGGTGTTCGTGGCGTGCGCACCGCCGTTCAGGATGTTCATCATCGGCACCGGCAGCGTCCGTGACAGCGGCCCGCCGAGGTAGCGGTAGAGCGGTAGCCCGGTCTCGGCGGCGGCGGCGCGGGCCGTCGCCATCGACACGGCGAGGATCGCGTTCGCACCGAGCTTCTCCTTGTTAGGCGTGCCATCGAGCTCGATCAGCGTACGGTCGATCTCCACCTGGTCGGTCGCGATCATTCCCGTGAGCGCCGGCGCAATGGTTTCCTCGATGTTCTGCACGGCTTTCCGGACGCCCTTCCCCAGATAGCGGCCGGCGTCGCCGTCCCGCAGCTCCCGCGCTTCGTGCTCGCCCGTCGATGCGCCGCTCGGCACGGCCGCGCGACCCGTCTGTCCACTCGCGAGTGTGACGTCGGCCTCGACGGTCGGGTTGCCTCGGCTATCGAGAATTTCGCGTGCGGCGATATCGATGATGGTGGACATGCGGTGCGTGATCGATGGTGAATGGTTAGGCAGGAGCGAGTGCCAAGTATACTCGCGATCGGTCGGTCAATCCGCCGCCGCGCTCTCGCGCGGCGGTGCGGCATTCGGATCGCTGTCGATTCCATACAGCTCGTGCATCGCGTCGGCCATCCGTTGCCAGGACTCACGCGACAGACGATTGCGATCTTCGTACGTCAAGCCGTCGGTATCGATCGGCTCGAGAAAGTGAATGTCGACGACGCCCGAACGCACGCGGAACGAATCTCGAGGCATCACCTCGAGCGTGCCGTGTGCGATGGTCGGAACGATCGGGACGCCCGCCGCAACGGCGAGCACGAATGGGCCCTTCTTGAACTGGCGGAGCGCGTAGACGCGCCCCCGCGTGCCCTCGGGAAACACCACCACGGACGCCCCGGCTCGGATGCGCTCGGCGGCGACGCGGTACGACTCGAACGCCGACTTTCGATTCTCGCGTTCGATGGCGATCATCCCCGCCGCGCGCGCCGCCCGGCCGAAGACCGGAATGCGGAACAGCTCCGCCTTCCCCACGAACTTGTAGCGGGGGAGCACCGCGGCGAGCGTGAGCACGTCGAACCAGCTGACGTGGTTGCTCACGTAGATGCGCGGGCTGCCGGTGCGCATCCGCTCCTCGTTATGCAGGCGGACGCGAATGCCGGCGGCCCCGACGAGACACCGCGCCCACCACCGCGGCGCGTTGTCGTAGATGCTTCCCTCGGCATCCTTCACGCCGACGAGCGCGGCGACGATCACCATCAGCCCGAAGAACGGCGTCATGATGACCAGCGTGAGAAAGACGAGGACCGTGCGCATCACTCAGGAAAAGTGGTCGTGACCCGCTGGCAGGTCAACGAACCGCCCGTGCGAGCGGAGCCTCGCCCGCGCCGTGTGCTCAGTCGCTGCCGTCACCACGCCCACGCGCGTCAGCGGGACGCCGAACTCGCGCGCGAACATGTGTTCGTCCACCGGCCCAGGCATCGTCACCACGAGCTCGTACTCCTCACCGCTCCTTGCTGCGACGAGTGGCGATGCGCCGCTCATCGCGGGAATCGCATCGAGCTCGATACACACATCCGCGCCGCTTGCGGCCGCGAGGTGCCCTGCGTCGGCGAGCAGACCGTCTGAGACGTCGATCGCGGCAGTTGCGCCGTGCGACGCCAGCCACAGCGCCTCCCGGATTCGCGGCATCGGACGCGCAAAGCGCGCACGGTACTCTCGACTGGGCTCAAGGCCGGCAACCCACGCGTCGAGCGCGCAGCCCGGACCACCGAGCGCGCCGGTCACGTAGACCACGTCGTCCACGTGTGCACCGTCGCGCCCGAGCGGATGGGCGGCGTAGCCGAGGACGGTCACCGTCAGCGAGAGCTCCGCCGACCGCGTGAGGTTGCCTCCGGTTATGGGCGCGTGAAACGAGCGCGCGGCATCGCCGAGCCCCAAGGCGATTCCAGCGAGGTGCTGACGCCATTGCTCGGGAACGCACATGGCAACAAGCATCGCCATCGGTGTGGCAGCCATCGCCGCGAGATCGCTCAACGCCGCTGCCGCGGCTCGATAGCCGATCTCGTCCGGATCGAGCCATCCGTCGCGAAAATGAACGTTCTCGACCGTGGCATCGGTGCTGGCGAGCAAGCGGCATCCCGCGGGCACATCGAGAATCGCCGCGTCGTCGCCGATGCCTCGCGCGCTCTCACCCCACCTATGAACGAGGTCGCGAATCACATCGAACTCGCGACCGGGGCCGAGCGAGATGCTGTCGCTCACGGCAGCTCGACAAGAATTGGTGGACGCGGACGTGACACCGGTTCGCTCCACACGTTCGCGAGCTGGTCGACGACGTCGTCGATCACCGTACCGCGAGCACCGTGTGAGCCGGCGAGCTCCCCTGCGCGACCGTGAACCCATGCGGCGCACGCAGCGGCATCGAGCGGATCATCGATCTGGGCGAGCAGCGTGCCCGCAACTCCGGCCAGCACATCGCCACTCCCGCCAGTCGCGAGTGCGGGCGTGCCGGCAGCGGACACGAGACTTCGCCCGTTCGGCGCGGTAAGAACGGTCGGCACTCCCTTGAGCAGCACGACGCATCCCAGCGTTTCCGCGAGCTCACGTCCAACGTCGAACGGCGCGTCGAGTATCGAATCGACCGACCTTCCGCTCACGCGCGAGAACTCCACGACGTGCGGAGTGACGATCGCTTTGCGGCCATCGAGCAGCGACCCAAGCGCTGGCGCGTCGCCCTGGAAGATCGTGAGCGCGTCCGCGTCGAGAAGCACGGGACCGCGCCACGCTCGCAAGATACGCTCGACGCGCGCACGGGTATCAGGCGCGCGACCGAGACCCGGCCCGATCACGACGGCGTGTGCCCAGTCGCAGATCGAATCCTGGATGTCGGCGTCGGACTCCGGCCACGGGCGCGTGAGCGCAGCGGGGACGGATGCTTGCAGCGGGGCCACGCTGGCTGGGTGCACGATCGCGCGCGCCATTCCCACGCCGCTCCTCAGTGCGGCCCGCGCGGCGAGAATCGGCGCGCCGGCCATGCCCTCGGTCCCGCCGACGATCGCGACGCGTCGCCGCGTCCCCTTGTGCGCGTTGACGGCAATCGGCAGTACGCGGGCGTCAACCCACGCGCGGTCCACGAGCGTCGCCGCGCCGTCGTCGAGCGAGGCGTGCGCGCCCAATCCAATGTCGACGACGACGATGCGTCCGCAGCGATCGCGCCTCACGAGTGCGCCGCGTTTCATCGTGCCGAAGGTGATCGTGAGATCGGCCGTCACCGTGACGTCGCCCTTGCCGGTGGACGCATCGAGGCCACTCGGCACGTCGAGCGCGACGACGCGCGCGCCCGCGTCGCGTCGCTCGCCAACGCGACGAATCGCGTCGGCAATCGCACCGCGCGGCGCGCCGGCCGACCCAGTGCCCAGAAGGCCATCGACCACGACGCCTTCAGCGCCACTCGGTTCGCGCGCGTCGATCAGCGGGCGGGCGGTCTCTCGCTCGGCGCGCGCGTCGTCGGTTTTCGGCTCGGCCGCTTCGACGACGCGCACGGACACGCCAATCGCCGCGAGCGCCGCGGCGACCACCCACGCGTCGCCGCCGTTGTTTCCCGGACCGGCGAACACCGCGACGCCGTGCGCCAGCGCGTCGCCGAAGGTGCGCACGATCTCGGCGGCAGCCGCGGCGCCGGCGCGTTGCATGAGCGCTCGCGACGGAACACCGGCACCGATCGCAGCGCGATCGCGAGCGGCGGATTGTGCGGCGGTGACGACATGCACGGTCATGCGACTGTCGTCAGGCAGAATGACATGGGAGGCGGCGGATGGTGAAACGGCGGCCAGGTGGCCGCCGCGAATCGCCGCAGGCTGCTATTTGTGAGACTGACCCACGGACCTTCCGAAACTGATCTCGCCGTTGTCGATCCGCAAGTTGAACCCGCACTCGGGATTGCTGCACACCCACGCCTTGTAGGTGATCGGGGCGCCGTCCTTGCCATAATCGCTGAGCGGCAGAAGGGAGCCCTCGCGACATTTCCGGCAGACCGGGAGCTCAGTTGAATTCACCGACCTTCGGTCCTGCGTCATCGTCGTGTAACGGGAAACGGGACGACGCTGAAGTAACGCACCGCCTGAACGCGCTACGCCTGACCGGCGCGTCTCCACGGATAGTCGCGCTCGAACGCCTGGTCGAAGCCGAACACGTCCGCGAAGTCGAGGCGTGAGTCGGTGGGCTGGCTGATGAGAAGGCCCAGGTCGACGAGCGTGAACACCACGTCGCCGATGTCAGCGGTCGAGCGCACACCCCAATGATCGAGCACGAGCCTCGCCATGACGCCGTAGCGATCGAGGGCCAGATCACGACACGCTTCGGCGAGCTCGCGACCCGTGATGTGCCGCCGCTCGGGGAGTCGCGCCTGCGAGAACTCGAGGGCCGACAGCACAAAGAGATACGCGTGCTCGTGGAACCGCGGTTCGCGCAGGCGAATCTGGTCCATGATGCCTTCTCGAAACGCCAACTCCGGCAATGCCACTCCTCGACCAGGGGAAATGAGCTGGCCGCATCGCGCAGCCCACTGTTTCAAAAGTTACCAGGCACGACCTGTGCCGGGGTACCCGCCGCTAAGATGTGCTTCCACGCGGCGCGGCACAACCCGGCTCGTTGCTCAAGACGAATGACGACGCGCGCTGGGCACGCGGCGGGCCAGAATCGCCGTGCCGTGACGCGCCGCACAGTTCGGCTGCGCCGCTCGGCTGCGCAGCGCGCGCAACGGGGTGCCGAGCCTTGTGAATCGTTAGGCGCGCCAACCTGCCGCGCCGCCGATGCTTTCTAGGACGACGCTGCCTCCAACGGCTCCGGGTACAGCGGAAACGCCGCTGTGAGCTCCCGAACCTCCTCGCGAACCCGCTTCGACACGCCGGCATCCTCGGGCGACCGCAGCGTCACGTCGATAAGCTCGGCGATCCGTCGCATCTCGGCTTCCTTCATGCCGCGGGTCGTCACCGCGGCAGTCCCGATGCGAATTCCGCTCGTCACGAACGGGGACTGCGTCTCCTTCGGCACGGTGTTCTTGTTCACGGTAATGCCGGCGCGGTCGAGCGCCTGCTCCGCCACCTTGCCCGTCAGCCCCTTGCTGCGAAGGTCAACGAGCATGAGGTGATTGTCGGTGCCACCGGAAACGACATTGAACCCGCGCTCGATGAGCGATGCAGCGAGAGCGCGCGCGTTCGCGACAACCTGCGCCGCGTATTGCCGGAACGACGGGTGGAGCGCCTCCTTGAGCGCGACTGCCTTGGCGGCGATGACATGCTCGAGCGGACCGCCCTGCATGCCGGGGAACACCGCCTTGTCGATGACCTTGGCGTGTTCGGCCTTGCACAGGATGAGACCGCCGCGCGGGCCGCGCAGCGTTTTGTGCGTCGTCGTGGTCACGACGTCGGCGTGCGGCACCGGTGACGGATACACGCCTGCCGCGACGAGCCCCGCGAAGTGCGCCATGTCCACCATGAAGATGGCGCCGACTTCACGTGCGACCTCCGCGAAACGCGCGAAGTCGATCACGCGCGAGTACGCGCTGTAGCCGGCGATGATCATCTTCGGTCGCGACGCGAGGGCGAGCGCACGCATCTGGTCGTAATCGATCAGCCCCTCGTCGTTCACCTTGTACGACACCGGGTGGTACAGCACCCCGGAAAAATTCACGTGCGACCCATGCGTTAGGTGCCCGCCGTTCGACAGGTCCATGCCGAGGAACGTCTCCCCGGGCTTGAGGAACGCGAAGAACGTCGCCGCATTCGCCTGGGCTCCCGAATGGGGCTGGACGTTCGCGTGGTCCGCACCGAACAGCTGCTTCGCGCGGTCGATCGCGATCTGCTCCACCTGATCGACGAACTCGCAGCCGCCGTAATACCGCTTGCCCGGAAGCCCCTCCGCGTACTTGTTCGTCAAGGGGGATCCCATGGCCTCGAGCACCGCCGGCGATACGAAGTTCTCGCTGGCAATGAGCTCGAGGCCCTCGAGCTGACGCTCGACTTCCCG
>Ga0068857_100001495_pt1 | contig 18621 bp, 13 predicted proteins | sample KBSCornC72_FD_66591 | JGI IMG/M metagenome (GOLD analysis project Ga0068857, IMG submission 66591) | Corn rhizosphere microbial communities from Kellogg Biological Station, Michigan, USA - KBS Corn C7-2 | ecosystem: Host-associated > Plants > Roots > Rhizosphere > Soil ...
CGCCGGAGACTTTCTCTCGAGCTGCACGACGAAACTGCCCAGGTGTTTTCGGCGGTGAAGCTGCAACTCGGCATGTTGAAGGAGAAACTCCCGGCGGCACACACCGCGCGGCTGGAGCGGATCATCGCTCTGGTGGATGCCGGGATGTCCAGCATCCGGAGCGTGACCGAAGCGCTGCGTCCGTCGCTCCTCGACGACCTCGGCCTGATCCCTGCCCTGCGGGCCCTGGTATCCGACTTCGGTGGCCGCACCGGTCTGAGCACCCGGTTCACCGCACCTGACGCGCTGCCGGGTCTCGAAAAGGATGCCGAGCTTGCTCTCTTCCGGGCGGTACAGGAGGGGCTTGCCAATGTGGCGCGGCACGCCAAGGCGAAGAGTGTTGAAGTCACCCTGAGAGATGAGGGAGACCGCGTGCTACTGGAGCTGGTTGATGATGGAAGCGGGCCCATCAACCTGGATCCAGCCGGGAACGGTGTTGGGCATATGGGTCTCGTGGGGATGCGGGAACGTTTCGCTTCGCTCGGTGGACGAGTGGAGTTGGAGGCGGGAAGTGCGGGGGGAGCACGGCTCATCATTGCTCTTCCGCGGGAGACACCCTCGGCATGACGACGTCTCCTATCCGGGTAATGATTGTCGACGACCATCCGCTGGTCCGCGAGGGCATTCGTTCGATCGTGGCGGCAGAGGATGGCTTCGAGATCGTGGCGGAAGCCGGAAGCGGTGAGGAGGCCGTAGAGGTAGCGGGAAAGCTCCGGCCTGACGTGGTGATCCTCGACCTTTCGATGCCAGGAGAGGGCGGACTTCGCGCAGTCGCCCGGCTTCGGGAGGTGGCGCCCGCTGCCCGGTCGCTGATCCTGAGCGTGCATGATCACCCCGAGTATATCCTCGAGGCGGTTCGCGCTGGTGCTCAGGGCTATATAAGGAAAGACACTTCCCCGGCCGAGATGCGGCAGGCCATCCGAACAGTACATCGGGGAGAGGCGTTCTTCAGCAGCCCGGTCGCACGCCAGCTCTCGGCGGCGGTTCGCCAGGAGACGCTCCGGGGGGAGCAGGGAGAAAAACTCGAGCGCCTCACCGACAGGGAGCGCCAGGTCCTCGCGGGAATTGCGGCGGGATCAACGAGCAAGCTCATCGCCCAGCAGCTCGGCCTCAGCCCCAGGACAGTCGAGGCCTATCGGGAAAACCTCATGCGCAAGCTTGCGATTCGTACCGTGGCAGGGCTGACCCGCTTCGCGGTAGAAAACGGACTTGTCGCCGAATGAACCTGGGATTGGCTGGTATCATCGTGTTTGGATCGCGCCGCCTTTCGTGACCCATTCGGTCCACGATCCGTCGTACAGGGTTGCTCCCTCAACCCCCAGGGTATCCAGCGCCAGTAGAAGCGCGCACGCGCTCACTCCCGAACCACAACTACCAATGATCGGCCGGTCGAATCGAATGCCGGCCCCCGCTATGCGCTGACGCAGCTCATCCGGCGGTAGTAACGTCCCGTCGGGCGCTACCAGAGTTCCGTATGGCAGGTTCATCGCGCCGGGCATGTGGCCGCTCGGCAGCCCCGCGCGCGGCTCGGCGTCGGTTCCTTCGAACCGTCCGCGGCTTCGCATGTCCACAATTTGCGCCGAGCCAGAGCGCAGTGCGTCGGCGACATCGTCCATAGTGCGCACAATCCCCGGGTGAAGCTTCGCGGTGAAGACCGCGGGCTCGACGCGCGGGATTCCCGTCTCCGTCGGCCTTCCCTCCGCCATCCACTTCTTACTTCCGCCGTCCAGTACCGCCACCCTTTCGTGCCCGAAGGCCCGGAACATCCACCAGGCCCGGGCGGCGCTCAGGTTGGCGCCCGAGCCGTCGTAAACCACGACCGTGCTGTCGTTCTCCACTCCCAACGCACCCACCTGCACGGCAAACCGGGTTGCCGTCGGCAGCATGTGAGGCAACGAAGTCCGGTCGTCGCTCACCTCGTCTAGATCGAAGTAGCGCGCGCCGGGAATGTGCCCAGCCAGGAACTCGGCCCTCCCATCGCGTCCAGTCGAAGGGAGATACCACGAGGCGTCCAGCACTCGCACCTCGACCTGGTCGAGCCGTGCGGCGAGCCAGTGGGTGGACACTATCGAGGGAAGCACCGAATCGTTCATAACCGACAACCGACCAATGAATTGACTCCGCGTATCCACAGGTTGACCGATGCTTGTGCCCTGCACCTTAGCTTGGGTCCCGAAAGCATAGTCGAGCGGCCAGTACCCGCTGCCAGTGGCGGCGGTCCCCAGGGAGGAACCCATGTCGGTCAAGCATGTGCTATGGATTGGCGCCAGCCTGATGCTGGCGGCCTGCGATTCGACCAGCGGCCCCAACGTGGACGGGCTTCCCGACAACCCAGGCGGGCCGGAAGCCCCCGCGCTCCCAGGCGAGACCACCGGGATCTGCCAGGTATCAACGCAACCGGTAAGCTCGCGTCTCTCATCGGCGACGGCGAAACCCTGCCCCAACCAGCCACAGAGACCGGCGCTTTAGCCCTGGAGTCAATGAGCGGAGCTTAGCCGAAGTCGCAAGTGCCTGTTTGCGAAGGGATTGACTCCACCGACCCGACGATTGACTGGGGCTTGGCCGCCGATCTCTAGCTTGGACCCGAAGCCTGATCCCACAACTCGTTTCCCGCCGCTTCGCGGCCTGGCCTGGGAGGCCTTATGTCGGTCAAGCAAGCGCTCTGGATTGGTGCGACCCTGATGGTAGCTGCCTGTAGCTCCACTACTGAACCCAACGTTGTCCAAGCGGGCGGCTCGACACCCGGTTCTGGTACAGCGACCGAGTGTGCTCCGGTTTCCCCCCGGGCACCCCTGCTGAGGGCGTCGGCGGAGCAGCCGAGGTGCAAGCCGGCAGAGCTCGGCATCAAGACTCTGCCCCGGTAATCGGGTCGCCTCCCCTGGCATCGAGACGCGCCCGAAGCGTCGCAAGGATCGCCCGGTCGTCCTGCTCTAAGTCTGCGCCATAAGCTTCGGCGCTGACCAGGCAACGGCGGGCGGTCCTTCGATCGCCGGCCGCCAGCGCATCGGCGGCGATCTCCAGCAATCCCGAAATTGTCTCCGGTGTCGGTGAGAGCCGGACCTGCAATTCCGCCCGCAACACGCGAGAGGCGAGGTCGACCCGACCGGTGAGAAGCTCGACCGCTCGCCGCCGAAGGTCCCTTACCTGCCCCGGCGTGAGCATGGCACGCTCGACAACCGTCTGGATGAGCGGCGTCGCGAAGGCGTAACGGTCACCCTCCAGCACCAGGAAGTGATGCTGTTCGAGTCTCGCCATCTGGGAGGGGAGGTCCCCCGCGGCATCACCAGACAGGGCGGCCACCATGGAAAGATCGAGGACCCGAGTTCCTATCGCCGCGGAGGCAAGAAGGATCCGCGATTTTGCATCGAGCCGCGCGACTTGGGCGAGGACGGCCGACCTTACCAGCTGAGGAACCTCGACCGGTAGCAGGCTCTCAAGGGTTTCTTCCGGTGGTGGCCATACCACTGCTCGTTCACGCAGCGCGATACTCTCCGAGAGACTGCGCAACAAGGCCACCGCCAGGAGGGGCCGGCCGGCTGTCTCGACCATGAGACGGCGAACGAGGCGATTGCGTGCCGAGGCCTCGTCACACCAGGGCGCCATTGCGGTCACCAGATCGGCCATCGCTTTGGCGTCGAGCTCTTCCAGAGTGAAGACCTGACCTGGGAGGGCGCGCCCGATCTGGGCCTGCAGCTCAATCAGCTGACGGGGGGTGTCGGGATCGCCGGCGACCGCGGTCAGCAGCAGGAAGGCCCGCGTGTCGGTAAGCCCCTCCATCGCGGCGCGCAGCGCACCGAGCGAGGCATCGTCGGCAAATTGTGCCTGGTCCAATCCGATTACCACCGGCACTTCCTCGGTGACGGCCCGCAGCATCATCCCCAGCGCGAGTGCGATCTCCCCTTGATCCCGCGGTTCTCGAGGAGCTACCCGCGAGGCAAGCTCGGGAACCACCGCGGCCAGAACCGCCAGAGCGCCCGGATCAGTGGCGGCGAGTCCCGGTGCGCTCAGCAATCCACGCCGGACCACGCTCCTGAGGGTACTCCACGGTATGGTCTGGTCCGCCTCGATCGGGCGGGTGACGCACGTGGTGGCGCCCTCGAGCGCCATACGCAAAATCGTTTCGCTGAATAACCGGGTCTTTCCGATCCCCGGATCGCCCTCGAAGAGAAGCGTCGCTCCGCGCGACCCCGGAGCGAGCCAGCGAGCCAGCTCCTGCAGTGTCCCGGCCCGCCCCACAAGCTGTGGCTCGTCGACCGGCCTCCCCGCGGAGTCAAGCCACCGCCCCTCGCGGATTCGCTGAGCCAAGGCAGAGAGTTCGGGACTCGGCCGCTCCCCCAGCTCTCCCAGGCCTTCGGTAAATCGGTGAAACTCCCGCAGGGCACCGGAGGCATCCCCGCTTAGGGCCGCGGCTCGCATCGCGAGACGAGCGGCAGGCTCCGAGTACCGGTCCAGGCCGAGCGCGTGACGAGCGGCCTCCAATGCCTCCGTCGTCTTGCTCAGGGCGAGCAGCTCCTGAGCGGCCTCCAGGAAGGAGTGCGTTGCTTGCGTCCGAAAGCGGGTCCGCGCCGCTTCCGCCCACTCCTCGAATGCGGGAGCGTCATCGAGGGCAAACCCCTCGAGGAAGACCCCGCTCGGCCGCGCGGCACCGGACACAACCAGGGCATCGATTTCGAGATTGCCAGGCGCCAGTCTTACCGAGTCGGTCTCCGTGATGATTCGGTCAGACCCGAGACTCACTCGCAACCGACGCAGAGCCTCATTCAGAGAGTGACGGGCCTTCGCGTCGTCTTTATCCGGCCAAAGGAGGCCGAGCAGGTGTTCCCGGCTTCGCGTCATCCCCGGGGAAAGCGCCAGATAGATGAGCAGAGCCAGGTGTTTCCGCCACAAGACATCAGGCGGAGGCACCTCGCCGGAGAGGCGAGCGGTAGGCGCGCCGAAGGTGATCAGCCGAAGCGGGGGAGGCGAGGACATACCAGATATCATACCAGCAGATCACAGCGCCGTCACGCTGGCGCGGACTCGGCAAGATCTGTCCATGAAAAACCCGGGCCCATGATTTGAGGCCCGGGTTCGATACTTCGCGGCGGTAAGAAACTATTCCTTGTGCTCGCCCAGTGCCTCTGCGGCTGCTTTCCTCACCTCGGCGTCATCATCCTTGATGGCCGTAACGAGGTAAGTCGTGACTCGCGAATCCTCCATCTGGCCGAGGGCCTCGATCACCTTCCGGCGTACCTCGACCCGCTCGTCGTGAATTGCGGCGCCCAGCCCAGGCACGGCCGCGGCATCGCCAATGTTGCCAAGCGACTCGGCCGCCTTTTCCCGGATCTCCCAATCGGAATCCTTGAGTGCGGCAATCAAAGCCGGCGGAGCCCGATTCAGGTCGTCGAGGTTCCCCAATGCCTCAACCGCGGCGCGCCGTACCTCTTTGTCCGAATCGTTCAAGGCTCCACCTAGAGCATCGGCTGCCGCAGGGTCCTCAATGTTGCCCAGCGCTTCGGCGGTAGCCTGGCGTACCTCGGAATCAGAATCGTTAAGGAGCTTGAGCAGAGGACGAGTCGCCTTCTTGTCTTCGATGTCCCCCAGGGCCCGAACGACGGCGAGTCGCACCTCGACATCCGGGTCTCCCAGGATCGCGGTGAGGCCGCTGGTTGCCCGGGTGTCTTCGATGTCTCCCAACGCCTCTGCCGCCAGCCGGCGGGTATCCGCGTCCTGAGACTTGAGCATCGGAAGGAGCGGATCCACGGCCTTCGGATCTTCGATCTGTCCGAGTGACCAGATCGCGGCATGACGGAGACCGGCGTTCTGAGTCTTGAGCGCATCCACCAGAGGAGAGATGGCCTTCGGATCTTCGATTTCGCCCAGCGCCCAGGCCGACATGCGGGCCACATCGGTATCCGGATCGCGCAACGATTTGACCAGCGCATCGAATGAGCCCATGTCCTCCGCATGCCCCAAACCCAGCACCGCCGCCTCGCGGAGTTTCCCGTCAGAGCTCTTCATTCCTTCGCGGAGAGTCCGCAGCGCCTCGTTGTTGTTGCTCCCACCAAGAAGCTGAGCGGCGGTACGGCGCAGACAGGGATTCGCGTCGGACAGATGACTCCCCAGTACCCGGATCGCCTTGGGGTCTTTCACATCCTGGTTGAACATGTCTTTGACCGCGCGGTCGTCCGCGGCGTGATCCCGCAAGGCGGCGATCTGGCTCGCGTCACTGCTCCAGCTCCAGCCATTGCGCAGCTGATCGGCGGTGAATTCGCATACCACAGGGTCGGCACTACCCAGGGCGCCAAACATTCGCACCACTGCTGCGGAATCGGGCCCCGGCCGATTGGAATGATCCGGCGAGTGACCGCTGCTCACGGCTCCAACTCCCGCGCCAAGCGTGACCACTCCGGTTGCTGCAAGGAGGAATAGCTTCATGAAGCCCTCAGTTGAGTCGCAGCTCTTAGCTCTTAGCTGTTAGCTGGTCAATCTGCAATCTGAAGTCTGAAATCTTCAATCTTCAATTCGACTCATCCCTCTGCCCCAGCGCCTCGGCGGCCTGACGACGGACATTCGGATCGCTCGACTTGAGAGCGGCGACCAGGGCATCGAGCGCAGACGAATCGCGAACTTCACTCAAAGCCTCGATCGCGGCGTCACGTACGTCGGCGTTGGCGTCGTTCAATGCGACGCGTAGAGTCGGGACCGACTTGGGATCCCGAATCTGCCCCAGCGCCTGGATCGCGTTCTGCCGGACGTCGGGGTTCTTGTCCTTCGTCGCTTCGATCAGAGCCGCGGGTGCGGTAGTGAGCCCAAGCTGAGACAGCGACTGCGCCGCGGCGCTCCGAACGTCGGCATCCGAGTCGCGCAGTGCCGCCGCAAGCGGTTCAGCAGCTGCAGGATCCTCGAGATTACCCAGCGCGTGGGCCGTCTGGTGCCGCACATCGCTCGAAGGATCCGACAGGAGCTTGATCAGGGGACGGACCGCCCGCTTGTCCTGCACGTCGCTGAGGGCTTCCACCGCCGCTTCGCGGACTTCGGCATTGCTATCGGACAGCGCCGCGATGAAGGCATCCACCGGCTTATTGCCGCCTTCCATGTTACTGATGGCGGAGATTGCCCGACGCCGCACTTCGGGCGAGCCGTCCTTGATCGCCGCGGTCAGACCGGGGATGGCGCGCGGATCTTCCATGTTCCCCAAAGCTTCCGCGACGCAGGCACGAACCTCGGCGTCGGTATCCCGCAGGGCCTCGATCAACGCGGGGACCGATCGGGGATCCTCGAGGTTACCGAGCGATGAGGCGGCCGCACGACGCACTTTCACATCGGTGTCCTTGAGAGCCGCGATCAGAGCGGGGACCGCGGTGTTGGTGGTGTCACCCGCGTGCTTCCCCCCGAACTCGACGCCACCCTTGATCCCTTTAAGCTTGGGCATCACCATGGGGTTGACCTCTACATGAGGCATCGGCGCGATCGAAGTCCGCGCCATCGCGGCCTTCACTTGCCGCATCGCGCGCCGCTCGATCTCCCTGGTGTGAATGTGCATCTTGCTCAGCGAGAACTGCATCGAACGATCACCGGTGTCCGACACCACGGCCTTGGAATCCTCCTCTTGCTGCACGTCCGTCGGGACGGCCGAAATCCCCGGCACCGAGAACGCCGTGATGAGGACCAGGGCCACCGCAGCAGGAATCAACCAGAACCGGCGAGGCTGTGGGCGCATTGCGTGATTCTCGATGAGACGGTGAATACGGGAAACCAGCTGGCTGCGACGCTCGGCCATGGCCGACAGGGGCACCGGCTGGGGTGAGGTATCGATCCATTCGGCGACCTTCACCAGGCACTTGGCGAGCACCAGGCCAGACCCCGTCCGGCGTGCGGCCCAGTCGTCGCAGAGGAATTCCGCCGCTTCCTGAATCCGGAGCCGAGCCAGCCGGTTGAGCGGCTGGAAGAAGAAGACCCGCTCGAGGATACATCCCAGGGTGAGCCACTGCGGATCGCGCCGGGCGAGGTGGGCCAGCTCGTGCGCCAGCATACTCTCCTGCGCCTCGGGCCCGAGCTCGGTCAGCGCCGCTTCAGGCAGGGCGATTTCGGAGCTGCCAAGCGCTACAGGGCTGGAAAGACCGGGAGCTGCCGTCAGGCTGACGCTGCGCCGGATTCCGGCATCGGCCCGGAGCCGGTTGAGCACCAATGCCAGACGCGGATCGTCGATCGGCCGGCGGGAACCCAGCCGGTAGAAGAGCCGAAGCCGGTTGGCACCATACAGGATCAGCAGCATGCCCGCACCCACTGCCCAGGCGATCAGCGCGAACGGCTGCGCGCGATTAACCTGCTCGGGCACCGGTTGCATCGCCGCCTCCGCGGGAGCCGTCGGTGCCGAGCTTCCCTTAGTAGCGTTGAAGAGAGGCCCAGTGACCGGAATCTCGTCGATCGCTTTCTTCTCCATCGCGGGGCTCACCGCCCGATCGGCTTTCACTGGAGCCGTGGCGTGCTTTTCAACCGGAGCGGCACCCATACCGACGATTGAAACCAGCCCGCCGACGGGCACAAACCCTAAACCAGCCTGAAGCGTGGTGGTGATGAGCGACCCCACGAGAGCAGATTTCCAGATCACGTCGCGCACATCATGAGACCGTACCAGGCGCCAGGTGACCAGCCACGCGGCGGCGAGAAGGACGGTGCTGTGGAGCGCGTAGGTGAATAGCCAGGAAGCGATGTGTTCAGTCATGGCGGGGTCCCTCGGTGCCGGCTTCGTGTTCCGCTATCAACTCTTTGATGCGTTCAAGATCGCCCGAACTGACTTCGCGGACGGAAAGCAGGTGGGTCATCAGCGCGGCCACGTCACCATCGAAGAGCCGCTCGGTAAGCTCGGTGACCATCGAACGCTGGACTTCCGATTCGGTGACCAGCGGAGCATAGACGAACTGGCGGGCTCGGGTCCGGTGGGAAACGACACCGCGGCGCTCCAACCGCGAAAGTAGGGTAGCGATCGTGGTCTGTGCCAGTCCTCGCTCGTCCCGGAGTGCGTCCGCGATCTCGACCACAGTCGCTTCTCTCCGTTCCCAGAGAATCCGCATGATGGCGATCTGAAGATCAGTCAGCTGATGAGTCTCGGGCATATCCCCTCGGTGATTGTGGCTTGAACTACAGGTGTAATATTACATCAGTAGTCAATCTGTCAAGACCAGGGCGATCTGTGGCCGAGTGGGCGGTCTTACGAGGCCGTGCAACGACAAGTGTCAAAGCGGACCTTTCACTGCCCCAGATGCCCGTTAAGGGATAGACTATCTGTATGCCCTCCAGGTTGTTGTCTTCCGGCGCCGGTCTGGCAGACCTCTGGACCAAGCTCAGCCCACTCCCGGGTGGCAGCTGGTTGTTCAGCCGCGCCTTAGGCTTGATGGTCCCCTATTCCGGAAGCATCGCGGCTCACATCCGGGCACTCGAACCTGGGTACGCGCGCGTTGAATTGCGTGACCACCGCGGAGTCCGGAATCATCTCCGTTCAGTGCACGCCATCGCACTGGCCAACCTGGGCGAGGTAACGACGGGACTCGCGACGCTGGTGGGCCTGCCCGAAAATGTCCGCGGAATCCTCACCGGGCTTTCCATCGAGTACATGAAGAAGGCCCGCGGCACGCTGATCGCCGAATGCCGGACCGCGATTCCGGTGGTCTGTGCATCCATGGATCACAATGCGATTGGGGAGATTCGGGACGGCGCCTCCGACCTGGTGGCGAGAGTGACCGCCAAGTGGCGACTCGGCTTGGTCGAACCCAACGCCTGAGCGACGTGACCTTCTCCACCCCGCTCACCGCCCATGCAGGCATCGAAATCCCGCTGATCTGCGGTGCCATGTATCCCTGCAGCAATCCTGAACTGGTCGCGGCGGTCTCGGAGGCCGGCGGGATCGGGATTGTCCAACCGATTTCACTCACCTACGTCCACGGTCACGATTTTCGGGAGGGACTCCGTTTCATCCGGCGGCTGACTTCCAAGCCGATCGGCATGAACGCCCTGATCGAGCAATCGTCCCGCGCCTACCATGAGCGCATGTCGCGCTGGATCGACATCGCCCTGGAGGAAGGAGTTCGCTTCTTCGTGACCTCACTCGGGAACCCGCGCTGGGTTGTGGACCGGGTGAGCCCGATCGGGGGCGTCGTTTACCACGATGTGACCGAGCGCAAGTGGGCGGACAAGGGGCTCGCGGGAGGAGTGAGGGGACTGATCGCGGTTAATCGCCGAGCGGGCGGGCATGCCGGTCCAGGATCAGCCGAGGAGCTCATCGAAGAGTTGGGCCCGTTGGGGGTCCCTCTGATCTGTGCCGGGGGGATTGGGGATCCGGCGGAGTTCGCCGCCGCGTTGAGAATGGGATACGCCGGGGCCCAGCTTGGCACCCGGTTCATCGCCACGCCGGAGTGCCATGCGAGCACCGCTTACAAGGAGGCGATTCTCCGAGCCAGCGAAGCGGACATCGTCTTGAGCGAGCGTATCACCGGAGTCCCCGTCGCAGTCATTCGTACCCCGTTCGTCGAGCGGATGGGACTCAAGGCAGGACCGATCGCCCGCTGGATGCTGCGCGGTCGCAGGACCAAGCACTGGATGCGCACCATCTACGCGCTCAAGTCACTGTGGCAACTCAAGAAGGCGTCGTTGGACGAGTCGGGAGAGCGGGACTACTGGCAGGCGGGTAAGAGTGCCGGGAAGATCACCTCGATCGAACCGGCAGGTGAGATCGTCCGCCGTTTCGCGGAGCGGGCCGCGGAGAGGGAACGATCGACTGCCTCAAGCTGAGCGCCCGACAATCAGGCGGTAGCTGACGGGATCAGTTGCGCCTTCAGTAGAAATCAGCAGGACCCGGGTTTCAGGCCCGACTTCAAGTGCCTCGCGCACCCGGCGTGTTTCGACTCCTTTCATCAACTCGAGCAGGCCTCCGGTGGATGCGGCGCCGGATTCCCCCGCGACGACACCGGATGCGGCCAGCAGGCGCATCGCCTCGCGTGCCCTCTCGTCTTCGATCGCCAGATAGGCATCGATCCCATCCTCGAGCGAGGGCCAGGCGGCGGTTGATGGAGTCCCGCAGTTGAGGCCGGCCATGATGGACGCATCGGCGCCGGCGTGGAGCATGACCGGCTTCCCCGCTTCGATCGAGTGGAGCGCACACGCCGCTCCTGTCGGCTCGACACCCACCAGGGTTGGAAACGTTGCGCGTCCCTCAGCCCTGAAATGCGCAACCACGGCACTTGCCAGCGTGCCAACTCCGATCTGTACCAGCACCAGATCCGGTGGCGCGATTTGCTGATCGGCGATCTGCCGCTCGATCTCCAGAAAAATCGTCTCGTATCCTTCTGCCACCCAGGACGGAACTTCCTCGAATCCCGGCCAGCCATGGTCGGAAACCAGGATTACCCCGGGGGCGACAGAGGAGGCCGCGCGCTCGACCGCATCGTCATACGTCCCTGCGACGATCGTCACCTCCGCGCCCTCGGATTCGATCCCTTCGATGCGAGCCTGAGCGGTTCCCCGGGGGACAAATATTTCCGCAGCGTAGCCGAGCCACTGGGCAACCCGTGCGACACCGCGCCCATGATTGCCATCGGTCATCGTGATGAGCTTGAGCCGCCCGAGCGGCGCTAACCGCTCACGAAGCTGGTCGACGTTCGTCCAGGGTTCGAGCGCTGAGCCCAGCATGCGCTCGAGAATTCGCAGCGTTGCCCACGATGCTCCGAGGATCTTGTAGGCCGGAAGACCAAACCGATTCGACTCGTCCTTGAGGTGAACCGCGCGTACCCCTGCAACGCGGGCCACGTCTTCGAGCTGCCGGAGAGGAGTGGGCTGGTAGCCGGGGAGTTTCTGGTGGGCAACCCACGGTTCCGACCTGGGGGTCGGAGTCCGAAGCCCTTGCCGCACTTGGGGATTGAGAATCGCGTGGGGCATCTCTCCTCTAGCAAACCGCCTAAAAAGTGATCTATCGCACCGTCTAAAAAATGTACAAGCCATTGGTATAAAACAACTTACGTTTCGGCCTGAGTGTTGCTTATATTGACACACTCAGCACTAACGCCCTACGGAGAGCCGTCATGTACCGTATCCGTTCGAGCTCAGGCGAAGAGGCGGTCTTCAAGACCCTCGAGGAGTTCAACGCGGCCGTTCGTAGCGGCATTATCGCCGCTGAAGACGAGATATTCCACTCGCGGGCCAACAAGTGGCTCGACGTAAGGAGTCACCCTCACTACCGCTCCGCCCTCGGCTGGGATGAGGAGAACGGGAACGCCAACGGTGCCCGTCACACAGCTCAAGGCACCGCCAAACCTACTCTCAGCCCGTTCGGCGTTCAGACGGCACCCCTCTCGCTTTCGAAACCGGCGGGCCAGCACTCGGGACAGCGGCCCGCGATCGGGACCGCTTCCCGGCCCGATCTCGGAGACAGCCAGAAGCAACCTGCACTGACGAGCTCGGGCGCTCGCCCCGCCCTGACCCAGGCGCGTCCCGCTCTGAACGGGCCGGCAACGGCACCGAAGCCGGCGATCCCTTCGACCCCTGCGGCGACTGCGACGAACTCGTCCATGGCTGCCGATCCGGTGCCGGCTCCGCAGAGCTCCCAGCCTCAGGCTGCGGCTCCCCTGGCTGCGCCGACAGAGCCGGCTCCTCCGCCCAAGCCAAAGAAGAGCAAGGAACTGCTCTTCCTCGACGTGGAATTTCCCAAGCCCAAGCCGGCACCGAAGCCGGAACCGGCACAAGCTGAATTCCTCATCGCGGGCGATGGCGTTGATAGCCCGACCCGCAATTCGAACGGGCATCGGACCATTAATGGCAGCACGCCCGTCGAGGCCGGACCTGGCCCCGAGCTAGCCCAGGACAAAAAGGCTTCGACCAAGCCTGCCGAGAACGGAGGGAACGTCTGGACACCGACTCTCGACCGCACTCCCTTCAGCAATATCGCGGTGCAGCCGAGTGTGCCAAAGCCGCGGGCCCACGTGGATCTCGACGTGGAGACACCGCAGGTCGAACCGGCCCAGCCTCCCGCCCCGATTCACCAGCGGCCGGAGAAGAGCAAGATGGGCTTGGTAGCAGGGAGCGTTGGCGCTATAGCTTTGCTTGGCGTGGTCGCTTTCTGGAGGCCGTGGGCCTCGAATGGGTCAAACACCACCCCGACGACCGTAGCCACCGCTGCCGATCCCGCGGCCGGCAAACCGAACGGCTCCCAGCTGGTTGAAACGGCAAGCGCGCAGAACACGCCCAACACCGGAAAACCGGGTGCCACGGCGCAGCAGAATCCTGCGGCCGGAACTGACAAGCCGGTTGCTCCGGTTGACTCGGGGCAATCAGAACAGATCGTCGCGGCCGTGCGCCCCGATTTCCGCTCGGCGAAGCTCGACATGAGCGCTCCCAACGTCGAAGTGGCCGCCATTACGAGCGGCGGATCGGGTGTCGCACCGAGCGAACTCACCCGCCGCTTCGGTGCAGCCGCGAAGGCAGCTCGCGAGGATCTCTACAGCAAGCTCATGGCGGCCGGCTTCATCCGGATCTTCTCCGCATCGCGTCTCTCCTCGTCGGAGGGCATTACCGATGCGGCCTCGGCCTGGAGCGCCGGCTCGGAAGCCATCGCTCAATACCGGACCAGGATTTCGCGCATCGAGAAGGCCTACGACGACAGCGTCCTCGCCTCGCAGCGGTCGGGCAAGTGGCCGCCCAACGAGCTGCGCGATTGGGCGGGACGGACCTCCTACGTCGAGCCCACGGACCTGACGCAGGCATCCGACCTGATGTTCAAGCAGGTGAGCGAGCTTCTCGCGTTGCTCGACAAGCAGCACGGGCAGTTCGAGGTCAAGGGAGGCGCCTTCGCCTTCAAGGACCTAAACGCCAAGCAGGAGTACAACGCCAAGCGCATCTGGATCGCCCAGCGGATGGAATCGTGGTCGAGCTCTCCAGAAAGCGCTCGACCCCTGACTGTGACTCAGATCCTGAAGGCACTGGGCGACGGGTTGCCGGGCGTGCAATAGCCATCAGCGGTCAACCCGGGACTCGCAACCCAAACGACCCTCCGACCATCCGGAGGGTCGTTTCGTTCTCCCCTTCACCAGTGGCGGGATGCTTCCGGCCGGCGCAAATTCGGCCCGACGTACGGCAATACCCGACTCGACCATCACGCCGGTCGGCCCAATTGGCGAAGACAGACGACAGGCAGTGACCCAGCGCCTCTACTACACCGACAGTTATCTGACCGATTTCACCGCCACCGTTGAGGAGCGGGGCGATGAGGGTCGGCGGGTGTATCTCGATCGAACCGCGTTCTATCCGACGTCGGGCGGCCAGCCCAACGATCTGGGATTGCTGGGTGGCAAGCGGGTGCTCGATGTCATCGACGAAGGAGAACGAGTCGCCCACCTGGTCGATGGGCCAGTCGAGGCGGAGAAAGTTCACGGTTCGGTAGACTGGGCCCGCCGCTTCGACAACATGCAGCAGCACACCGGGCAGCATCTCCTCTCCGCCGTTCTCGCCGACGCCTTCGGATATCAGACCGTCTCGGTTCATTTCGGGTCCGACACCTCGAGCCTTGACCTCGACGTGGGGGCAATGAGTTCAGACCAGGTCAGACAGGCAGAGGTGCGGGCCAACGCCGTGGTGTTTGAGAACCGGCCGGTCACCGTCGCTTTTGAGGAAGCCGGCGCCGCTTCCGGGTTGCGCAAACCCTCTGATCGATCGGGAACCCTTCGAGTGATCACCATCGCTGATCTCGACCGGAGCGCCTGCGGGGGGACCCACGTCCGGGCGACCGGCGAGATCGGGAGCATCCTTATTAGAGGAGTCGAGCGGGTAAAGCGACAGGTTCGGCTGGAATTCCTTTGCGGAGAGAGGGCGGTGCGCCGGGCTCGAACCGATTACGAGACCCTGTCCCGCATGGCGGAATCGGCTTCCGCTGGGATCGGAGACCTGCCCGAACTATTCGCGAAACAGCGAGCGGACCTGAAGCTGCTGGACAATTCCAGACGCGGACTCGAGGAAGAGCTGAACAAGTACCTGGCCCGTGATCTCTATCACGCGACCCCCGCTGCGGCGAGTAGCCGCAGGCTGATCGTGCACCGGCTCACCGGCCAGCCGATTGAAGAGCTTAGGGGATTGGCTCAAGCCGTCATCGCCCAGCCGCAAGCGATCTTCGTAGGAACCCTCGATTCTCCCCCGACACTTCTCCTTGCCAGCTCGGCCGACAGCGGGATAGACGCCGGCGCCACTCTCAAGCCGGTGCTCGAAGCCCACGGCGGCCGCGGCGGCGGCTCACCCCGCATCGGACAGGGAACCGTAGCTGACGGCGACACTTTGCATCGCGCGAAAGAAGCGCTGGTGAGCCGCCTCACTTCTTAGTCTTCACCTCACCCCGCTGATAACGACTCGTCATCCGTCCGGCGAGATCGGTGCAATGGGACGCTGCTATCGTAACGTCGCCCCACACCGAATCGCTACCGGATGTTCTGCCATCCCTTTTCAACCGGCCCTCCGCTCGGAAACGAGCACGCGGGGCCGTTCCGAAACCACCCCCGAGTGGTAACGGAGCGACACCGGGAAGCGCCAATCCACATTTCTCTCGGGAGCACAGTCAGTAAGAAAGCGAGTACGACCATGTGTGCGAAATACGGATCCGTGAGCCGGACGCTCTTCCTGGGTGCCGCCGTCATGGGATTCGTCACGGCGTGCCAACGGCAGTCCGGGTTGGATCACAAGCTCCAGGAAATGGCGGTCATCGCCCAGCGCGACAGCCTGCTCGGCGAAGTTACGGCCAACGGCAAACTCCTCGGTGAAATCCAGGATGAGCTGGCCAAGGTTCAACCCAAGCCGGCAGTAGGGACGCCGGAGTCCCCCACTCTGGAGGTAACTACCGATCAGCGGACCTTCGTGATGGAGCGAGTAAAAGAAGTCACCAAGCGGGTGAAGGACCTGCAGACCCGTTTGGCCAATAGCGAGAAGCGGGCAGGGCGGCTGTCCCGCCAGGCGGATAGCCTGGGCGCCGAATTCAGCGCCGCCAAGTCCACGATTGAAGACCTGAATGCCATGGTCGCCACCCAGCGGGAGAACCTGACTGCGCTCACCGATCAGATCGAGCAGTTGACCGGGGAGAACGAGATCTTGGCCGACAGCGTGCTTCGCCTGACCGATGACCACAACACCGCGTTCTACGTCATCGGTACCCGAACCGAACTTCTGGCCAAGGGTGTGCTGGTGGAAGACGGCCACAAGGATGTGCCGCTGTTCGGCACCCGCGGTGTCGCACCAGCACGGGAGTTGCCGTTGCAGGAGTTCACGTCGATCGACCGGACCAGCACCCGGCAGATTCCCCTGCCCCGGCCCGACCGGAAGTACCGGATCGTGACTCGGCAGAACCTGGCCTACCTGACGGCGGGTAGTGAGAAGAAGGGTCAGGTGAAGGGAGAGATCGCGATCGCGGCGCCGGACAAGTTCTGGGAGGCGAGCAGGTATCTGATCGTGGTTGAGCAGTAGAAGACACTACAGTAAGGAGTGAGGAGTAAGGAGTGAGGAGTTAAGGCGTAAGGAGTGAGGCGTCAGGCGTGGGGAGTGAGGAGTGTCTGGCAGTTACTCCTTACTCCTCACGCCTTAGATCTGGCGTCCACTAGCCTTAACTCCCCACAGGTCATATACTTATGTATTGGGACCGCCAGTCTCCCGCACTCAGGCGCCGTGGACGAAACCCTCCAGCAGCTCCAAACTGCCCTTGCCGATCGCTACCGCCTCGACCGCGAGCTCGGCCGAGGCGGGATGGCGACTGTCTATCTGGCCGAGGATATCAAGCACGGGCGGCAGGTCGCCATCAAGGTTTTGAACCCCGAGTTGGCGGCCAATCTCGGCGCCGAACGGTTCGACCGGGAAATCCGGATGGCGGCCCAACTGCAGCACCCCCATATCGTGAGCCTGTACGACTCGGGCTCCGCCAATGGTTTTCTCTATTACGTCATGCCGTTTGTGCCCGGCGAATCGTTGCGCGACCGGCTCAATCGCGACAACCAGCTCCCGATCGACGACGCGCTCCAGATCACCCTCGAGGTCTGCGACGCGCTCTCTTATGCCCACAGCATGGGCATCGTCCACCGCGACATCAAGCCGGAGAACATCATGCTCTCCGGCGGCCATGCCCTGGTAGCCGACTTCGGCATCGCCCGCGCTGTCGCGTCTGCGGAAACCACCAAGCTCACTCAGACCGGCACCGCGATCGGTACGCCGCTCTACATGAGCCCGGAACAGGCGGTGGGGGACAACGTAGGCCCGACCAGCGATCTGTACAGTCTCGGCTGTGTGATGTACGAAATGCTGATCGGTCAGCCGCCGTTCACCGGCCCCAATGCCCGTGCGATCATGGCGCGTCACGCCATGGAGGTGGTGCCGAGTCTTCAGGTGGTGCGCGACACGGTCCCGGACGAGGTAGAGGACGCGATTATCGCGGCACTCGCCAAGACTCCGGCCGATCGGCCCCAGACGGCGACCCAGTTGGCCGAAATGCTCGGCGTGCCGCTGCATGTGACCGCGACCAGGCGGTCGACCCGGGCCACGGCGACACGGCGGGCCACTACCCGGACAGAGGCGGTCCAATCCAGCGTCAACCTGCGACGCTGGATCATTGGGGGGACTTTTGCCGTCGTTCTCCTTGTCGTGGCTGGAGGCATCGCCGCCTGGCGTCTCAAAGGCGGCGGTGGGTCGGCAAGCGACGTCGGCGGCCTCGACCGCCACAACATCGCGGTGCTCTACTTCGAGGACCTGAGCCCCCAGCACGACCTCGGCTATCTCGCAGACGGCCTAACCGAAGGGCTGATCAGCGCATTAGGCGGGGTTCCGGGCTTGTCAGTAGCATCCAAGGGTGGGGTGGCACAGTATCGAACAGGCGGGGTCGGCCGGGACAGTATTGCCCGGGCACTTGGAGTCGGCACGCTGGTGGTTGGCAGCGTCGAGCCTGAGGGTGACAGCATACGGGTCAGCGTGCGGGTACTGGATGACGGGGGAAGCGAGTTCGGCCGGACGAGCTTCAAGAAGGCCGCCACCGACCTCGTCACCCTGTCCGACACCCTAGCCCAAGCAGCGGCGGTCCAGATCCGCAAGCGTATCGGCGAGGAAGTCCAGGTGACTAGGACTCGCGCGGGAACGCGAAGCACGGATGCGTGGTCCCGGTATCAGCGGGCCCAGCAAGCCCGCAGCAGGGGAGACTCATTGTACAAGGTGGGTGACGCCGCCGGATCGACCCGCGAGTTCCTCACCGCCGATTCGCTGGCGGAAGCGGCGGAGCGACTCGATCCGGCATGGCCCGACCCGATCGTGCTCCGCGCCACGCTGGCCTTTTGGCGTTCCCGGCGCGCCATGGACGATCCCGGTCTCGCGGCCAAGATGATCGACATGGGCCTGGGCCACGCCGAGCGGGCTCTCGCGCTCGACAAAAACAACCCCGACGCCCTCGAGATGCGCGGGACCCTGAATTACTGGCGCTGGCTCTACCCGCTCGAGCCCGACTCGGCCAAACGCGAGAAACTGCTGTTCAGCGCTCAGCAGGACCTGGAAGCCGCCATCCGGATCCGACCCTCCCAGGCCAGTGCCTACGCGGTGCTCTCG
>Ga0068857_100001510_pt1 | contig 18556 bp, 17 predicted proteins | sample KBSCornC72_FD_66591 | JGI IMG/M metagenome (GOLD analysis project Ga0068857, IMG submission 66591) | Corn rhizosphere microbial communities from Kellogg Biological Station, Michigan, USA - KBS Corn C7-2 | ecosystem: Host-associated > Plants > Roots > Rhizosphere > Soil ...
GAGATCGGGGAACAGGAAGGGCGTCCCTTCATCGCGATGGAATACCTGGAGGGCAAGACCCTCCGCGAACTTGTTTTTGGACGCCCCCTGGATCTGGATCGCCTCCTTGATCTAGGAATCGAGATCGCCGACGCGCTCGATGCGGCGCACATCAAGGGAATCCGTCAGCCGCGTTGACGGCACCGGCAAGCTCCAGCTGACATACCCGCCCCAGCAGGCTGCTTTGCCGCGGTGGTCGCCCGATGGCACAAAGATCGCATTCATGTCGGCGCAAATGGGCAAGCCTTGGAAGATTTTCGTTGTGCCAGCACAAGGTGGTACCCCGGAAGAATTGCTTCCCCAAGACGCCGCGGAAGGCGATCCGGTTTGGTCGCCGGACGGAAGCCGTCTGGTGTTTTCACGCATTCCCGATACCACGAATGAGTCCGATATCAGAGTCATGGACCTGAATACGCGTCAGGTCTCGGTGATCCCCGGCTCTGCTGGCCTGTTTAGTCCTCGCTGGTCGCCGGATGGACGTTTTCTGGTAAGTATGAATTTCGCAAGAAGATCAACCAAGCTTTACCTCTATGAGTTTGAAACGGGAACCTGGACGGAGTGGGCGAATGATCCGAACGGGATTTCTTATCCGACGTGGTCATCAGATGGGAAGTTTGTGCACTACGCCAATGTATACAGTGGCACAAATATTCCCTCTTATAACCGAGTGAAGGTGGGCAGCAAGGCGGTCCAGCGTCTTTTTAGCATACCGAATGCCAACCCCTACGCCACCAACATTGGCCCATGGACTGGCCTTACTCCCGACGGTTCAATGATGTACACCCGGGACGTGAGCTCGCAAAACGGCTACCAGTTGGACGTGGAGTTCCCCTAAAAAGCGCCAGTCGCGTCGCAAGTGTGAGGCCTTCGGTTACCATTATTTCAGGGCTGCTGCCCGCATCCAACATGACTATGAAGAAACTCCTGCTGCTGTGCCTGGCTACGGTAGTTTTCACCACCATCACGTTTGCCCAAGAACCTCCGCTTCTCCGTCCGCCGAAGGGAGCACAGATCGCATTGGTCGTCTTTCAAGACCTGCAATGTCCGAAGTGCCGCACCGATGCCCCACTAGAGCAACAGGCAGCCAAGGCACACAAGATCCCGCTGGTCGTCCATGATTTCCCCCTCCCCATGCACAATTGGTCATTCAATGCCGCGGTGATCGCGCGCTACTTCGACTCGCAGTCGAAGGACTTGGGGAATCAGTTTCGGGACTTCATTTTCGAGCATCAGCCGGAGATCACTCCCGACACGCTGCAGAGTTTTGCTCAACGATTCGCAGCCGAGCATAAGGTCCAACTGCCGTTTGTGGTCGATCCGCAAGGCAAGTTCGCCGCGGAGGTCAATGCCGACAAAGAACTTGGCAAGAAGGTCGGTATCCAGCACACGCCGACGATCTACGTCGTAAGTTCAAAGAATCCTTCCCGGCCGTTTGTTGAAGTGACCGACACCAGACAACTCTTTCAGATGATCGAAGCCATGCAGAACGAGTAGGTTCTGCCGATTGATTTCTTAGGCTGTCCGCGCTGGCCAGGGGAGCACTTCGGGCTTCGCGGGTGGGCGTGCTAGAAAATCCTGCCGCTACTTCGTGCGGCTTCGTGTTCCCCAACCTACTTCTTCACTTAAGGACGACGTTAGGGACTCACTTTAGGCAAAGACGAGGTTTGTGAAAAGGGTCTTGTTTTGCGAATGAACTGCTGACTCGCGAAGTGCTAGCCGACCCTTCTGGCGTCTTCGAAGGCGTGTTTCTTCTCCAATTCGGTTTGTGCACTCTTCATATCGGATTCGAACTTTTCCGCTTGAGCCATGAGCGCTGCATTGGCGGAAGCCCACTCACCCTCAATCGTCATGAGTCCGGACTCCGCCAGACCGCGCGCCACCCCAAGCACATGGGCAACGGTGTTTTCCACGTACAGAGCTTCGGCTGGATCGCCGATCCAAACCGTTCCGCCCATTAGCTTGGTATGCCAAAACACTTTGCGCATCAGCAGAAGGGCTATCGCGTCGTCGTCCGCTTTGCCGAAAACCCACTTGTTACGGTTGAAGTCGTAGTACCGGCTGGAAAACTGCACCGGCACGAGCTTTCCTGATTTAAGGAATTGCAGTTGCCGGCGGTCGACTTCCTTGCGAAGTGTGTTGATCACGGGAACTTCAGTGTCCTTCAGCTCGAGCGAGGGCAAAACTTCTCGCACGGTTTCGGTGAGATTGACGGCCACCGGCGCATGCAGCCCGTCGCTATTGCCAAGCTTCACATCGCCGTGCAGCACGAAGAAGTCCGCACCGGAACCGGACTTGTGAAACGGCCATTTCAGTTCGATCAGAAGCGGCAGACCCTTCAAGGTGACATATACACGAGGGCTAGATCGTCCGTCGGTAATCATTAAGAAAGCTCCCCAAGAAGTGTACGACCGATTTTACGGCCTTTCCGGGTTCGGCGAAAAGACGGGAGTAAAGCAAAAGGGGCGGCCGAAAGCCGCCCCTCTCTGCAGGGTATGACGTTAACGGCCTGCACCCGCGGCCATGGTTTTCGGCGGATACAACGCAGCGATCTTTCTTATCAAATGTTCCATGTCCTCACCGGTGTCGGTGTTGGCGTCCACGTAGGGATGCCGGGAGCCGTCGGTATGCATGACCAGAACGCGTGCCGTAGCGCTGGCTTTCTTCACCATGTAGGGCAGATGGTGACGGTCGTCGCGCGAGAGTGTCGGACCCAGGATGACAAGATCAAACTGGCCCTGGTTCAGCGCCTCCTGAATGGCTTTCCGGCCGACCGCTGTTTGCACGCTAAACCCCGCTTTTTGAAGGGATTCCGCCTGAATCGCCAGGACCTGTTCGCTCTGCTCTCCATAAAGAACTTTCAACGACGCACTGGGTTTCGACATAGTGGCTCCTCGACCGAAACGTTAGCAATCGTGCGACGGGTTGGGAATGTAACTGAAGACCACCGACGAACGGGGAAACTTGAGCCGATCATGGATGCAGGCAGAGCCGTTCAACAAGTTTCCTTGCACGGAGTGTTAAATTATTGCCGAAAGGAATTCAGGCATGCGGACTGTTATAGCGTTGGTGGGCTTAGTGAATTTGTTATCGGCGGCAGGCGCGGCACAGGATGTGAGGAGCACGTATTGCAATTTCGATGAAGACAACCAGGTCACGATCCAGTACAACCCGGTCGTCAAGGATCCTCCGAAGAATGGCAAGGTATGGTCGCCGGGTGTGACTCTTTACGTTCAAACGCCACTCATTGTGGGAAGCTCTACGCTGGCACTCGGCGCGTATTCAGTCCACTTCATTCCCGACAAGAAGAATTGGACGCTCATTGTGAACAGGAACGTCGCCTCTCCCGCGGTGTACAACTCGTCGGAAGATGTTGCCCGCGCGCCTATGGAACTGGGAGAGTTACCGGCACCTCAGAAGGAGTTGCAGTTGGCCTTTGCGCACATGGGCAACGAGTGCAGCCTACGCGCCTATTACCAAAAGACCGGAGCTTTCGCAGCTTTCACGAAGAAGTAGATCGATCCGCAAAGGGCTTTGCCGCGGGAGCTGATCCGGCGGCATTCTATTTGACCTCGCTTATTCACGCCCGTAAGATGGCTCTGCTGCGAGCTTCCCTTGATCGGTTCAACCGTATCGCACTTCAAAGTTCTTCGTGAATTGGGCCGCGGCGGCATGGGTGTTGTCTATGAGGCCGAGGATATCAGCCTTGGCCGGCACGTCGCGCTCAAGTTTCTGCCCCGCGATATGGCCCAGAGTTCCGCGGCGCTCGAACGCTTTCGCCAGGAAGCGCGCACGGCTTCCGCTCTAAACCACGAGAACATCTGCACCATCTACGAAGTCAACGACTACGAAGGCCAACCGTTCATCGCCATGGAACTGCTGGAAGGCGAATCCCTGGGCGAGCGACTGCTTGCGCGTCCCCTGACGAACGATCAGATTCTCGACATCGCAATTCAGGTTTCCGACGCACTCGATGGCGCACACCGCAAGGGAATCGTGCATCGCGACATCAAGCCAGCGAACATTTTCATTACCAGTCGCGGGCGCGCGAAGGTGCTCGATTTTGGTTTGGCAAAGCTGGCGCGGGAACACGAACAGGCGGCGGTTACAGCGGGAGCGACTCTCGACAGCCCGATGCTGACCAGCCCGGGTGCAACCGTAGGAACCGTTGCCTATATGTCGCCGGAACAGGCGCGCGGGGAAGAAGTGGATGCGCGATCCGACCTGTTCAGCTTCGGAGCAGTTCTCTATCAGATGGCGACTGGAAAGCTTCCCTTTGATGGACCCACGTCAGCGGTGATCTTCCACGCTATTTTGGAGAAGAATCCTCCGCCGCCTACCGAACTCAATCCATCGCTTCCATTGGCGTTCAATGACGTGGTGCTGAAGACGCTCGAAAAAGACCCTGACCTTCGCTGTCAGAGCGCCGCCGAGCTTCGGGCCGATCTCAAGCGAATTAAGCGCGGTTCAAGCGCCAGCGGCAGTTCGAGTGGAATGCGGACGGCCTCGGCGACGAGTGGATCGGCATCGGGAGGAACGCCCGCTTTTGCGCCCTCCTCGGTGGCCTCAGCCTCGAGAACACCGCAAGTGAAAAGCTTGCGCGCCCAAGGTTCGAAAAAAATACTTCGCGTGGGTCTGGGTGTGTTAATCGTGACGCTGATCGGGGCGGGTTTTGCCCTCTACCACTTCTTGAGTTCGCCCAGAAACACTATCAATCCGCTCACCATGCAAATCTCCAAGTTGACGGACAACGGCGGTGCGGTGAGCGGAGCGATTTCCCCGGACGGACGCTATGCGGCTTTTGTGAAACGTGGAGAGGAGCAGAGCCTATGGGTCATTCAAATTGCCACCGGCAGCCAGGCGCAAGTAGTTCCACCCGGCCCAGGATATTTTGAATTTCATCCGACATTTTCGCCCGACGGCAACTACATCTACTACGTTCACACCGACGCGCAAAACGTCAGTGAACTCCTGCTGTTTTCCGTGCCCAGTCTTGGCGGCACGCCTCAGCGGGTCCTGTCTGACGTTTCCACTCCGATCAGCTTCTCGCCAGACGGCAAACAGATCGTATTCGGGCATCGCGATCCCGGGGAAAAGAATGGGCAGCTCACGATTGCGGACAGCGATGGGGCCAATCGCCACGTGATCGCTGAGCGGCCGGACCTGGCGATTAACGGAGTTTCAATTTCCTGGTCGGGTGACGGGAAGTTAATTGCGGTTCCGGAGTACTTACTCGGAAAAGAAAGCCTCAGTTCCATTCTGGTCTTTACCCGGGAAGGATCGCTGGTGAAGACGCTCCCGGAGTCGATGCTGGTGGACGGAGTGGCATGGCTACCCGACTCGAGCGGAATGTTTCTGCAGTGTCGCGGCCGGGAATCGAACATGCGCAGCCAGATCAAGTTCCGCCCCTACCCTTCCGGCAATTTGCAGAACGTGACCAACGATCTCAACGAATACCGCAACCTTACCGTCACTGCGGACGGCAAAGCGCTCGTGACCGTCCAAACCCAACCATCCTCCGCGGTGTTCTTGGCCAAAATGCCGGAGCGGTTTCCCGCCGAGCTCGTTCCAGATTCGGCGCCGGTAACTTCCGGCCAGGGATACGGTACGTGGTTGCAGTGGAGCAGCGATGGCAAGCTTTTGTTGGACGATCCGAATTTCCATTCGCTCAAGATGGAGCCCGATGGAAGCGGGCGAGTTCAAATTCCCGATCGCGACACCAACTCAGCGTATCCGATTTCTTGCGGACCGGACGCCTTTGTTGTGGCCCAACTGGTGGACAACAATCTGAATCTATTTCGCTACAACCGTCTGATGCGGGAGAGAAAGCAGCTCACCTTTGAGCGTGACGCCGAAGCACCTGTGTGCTCGAAGGACGGCAAATGGGTTTATTACAACGACTACCTGGAAGGACCAGCCCTTAAGCGCGTCTTCGCCGACGGAGGAAAGCCTGAGGTGGTTGCCATGAACGCCTTCAACGGCTCGTCACTTTCATCCGACGACAAGCGCATCGCCTTTCTGCAGTTTGTCGGCACGAAAGGCGAACATAAGCTGCAGATCGTCGTCGAAGATTTGGATGGCAGCAATCAAACCTACTTGCCTGCGACCGGGGTGGTCCGTACACCGATATGGGCCCCCGACGGTCGGGCATTGATTCTCGGCAAGGCAACCGGGGCGGGAACCAATCTCTTCTACCAGCGATTGGATGGAGCTCCGGCGACACAAATCACCCATTTCGCCAGCGAACCGCTGGTAATCCCGGCGTTCGCATTTTCTCCGGATGCCCGGATGGTTGCGATCACGCGGTCGAGGGCGAACGACTCGGATGTGGTCATGTTCCAGAACTTCCGGTAAGCACCTTGCGACTGGTTCCGAGCATGCCGATCGGGGTGTGTTTATAATTCTGGATTGATCATGGGGTCGCAGCAACGTTACGCCCTGGTGGCATACGTTCATAACCAGGTTGGGGAATTCGTAGAAAGGCTCCGCAAGGAACTCCATCCGGAACTCCCTCATCTCGCGGCGCACGTGACCTTGCTCCCCCCGCGCTATCTGCAAGGGCCTGAATCCACTGCGATCGAGACACTCGAAGAACGTTGCAAGCAAGCCGAACCCTTCGAGGTATCGTTGGGAGAGGTTGAAACCTTCATCCCGGCAACCCCGACGGTTTTCATTCGGGTGGCGCATGCTGCTTACCGGATGCGCGAGCTGCACGATCTGCTCAATGCCAACGGACTGGCCTGCAACGAGGAATGGCCCTATATGCCTCATCTCACCATCGTGAAGATGGGTACCGAGAATGAAGCTCAGCACGCCTATCGCATGGCGCGAACCCGCTGGGCAGAGTTTGAGGGAAGTCGTTGCGTCGAAGTGCGCGACCTGACCTTCGTCCGAGAGGAAGCCCCTTATAACTGGGTCGATCTCGCAACCGTACCGCTGGGGGCACAGCGTGTCACCTCAGGCACGAATAGTCGCCGCCGCCCCTAGCCGTTGATTTTCCGAAAAGAACCCCGAATTTTTGGGCGATCTTTCCGCGTGTTCTTTCTGTGCTTTGCGGTTAAAATCTCTCACTTCGAAACCTGCGCCGTACAATAGCGCCAAAGCAAACGCGCTGCACTCCCATGAAAATTACTGATGCCAAGGTGATCGTCTGCAGTCCTGGAAGAAATTTTGTCACGCTGAAAATCGTGACCGAAGATGGTATTTACGGCTTGGGCGACGCAACCCTGAACGGTCGGGAGCTTTCGGTGGCAAGCTATCTCGCCGAACACGTGATTCCGCTGCTCATCGGCCGAGACGCTCGCCGAATCGAAGATCTTTGGCAATACCTCTACCAGGGCGCTTATTGGCGCCGCGGGCCAGTAACCATGAGCGCGATTGCGGCGGTCGATGTCGCACTCTGGGACATCAAGGCAAAGAGCTTGAATGCGCCGCTCTATCAATTACTGGGCGGGCGTTCCCGCGAAGCGGTGCTGGTTTACGGTCATGCGAGCGGTGAGGACCTTGAGAAGACCCTGGGATCGTTCGGGCACTTTGTCAATTTTGGATACAAGGCAATTCGCGCGCAGTCTGGGGTTCCCGGCCTGAGCACGACTTACGGAATTGGGCACGGAGGCGGGGTGTATGAACCTGCCGAAAAAGGATTGCCTCCTGAAAACCAATGGTCGACGGAACAATACATGCGATTCGTGCCGCAGTTGTTTGCGGCGCTACGCAAGGAGTTTGGGCCGGAGATCCACATGCTGCACGACGCACATCATCGCCTGACGCCCGTCGAGGCCGGGCGCGTCGGAAAAGACTTGGAGCCGCATCGTTTGTTCTGGATGGAAGACCCCACGCCGGCGGAGCTGCAAGAAGGATTTCGGGTGATCCGGCAGCACACAACCACCCCGATCGCGGTGGGGGAAGTCTTCAATTCGATTTTTGACTGCCAGCAACTCATTCAGGAACAGCTGATCGACTACATTCGCACCACCGTCGTGCACGCTGGCGGAATTACCCACTTACGCAAGATTGCCAACCTGGCGGAGTTATTTCAGGTACGGACGGGCTGCCACGGCGCAACCGATCTCAGCCCAGTATGCATGGGTGCAGCCCTGCATTTTGATATCAGCGTTCACAACTTTGGCATTCAGGAATACATGCCCCATACCTTGGAAACCGACAAAGTATTCCCTCACGCCTACGCCTTCAAGGACGGATTCATGCATCCGGGAGACGCCCCCGGGATCGGCGTAGACATCGACGAGAAGCTGGCGGCCGAGTACCCCTACCAGCGCGCCTACCTGCCGGTGAACCGAAAACTCGATGGTACCGTCCACAGCTGGTGACCTCGGGGACTTGTCTGGCTGTTGCAGCCCCTAACCTAAATCGATATAGTTGTGGGTTAAAAGGTTCTCTGCAGCTCACCGCTGGGCACCCCCGGGGACCTTCACCCAAAGGAGCCGAGTGCATGCCGGATCAGTTTCAGCCCAAGCCTGAGCACAAGTTTTCATTCGGACTGTGGACCGTGGGAAACCGCGGACGCGACCCGTTTGGAGATTTTGTGCGCGAACCAATTTCGCCGGTACAGATCGTTGAGATGCTGGCCGAAGTGGGTGCCTGGGGTGTAAATCTGCACGACAACGACCTTGTCCCGATTGATGCCACTCCGGCGGAGCGCGACCGCATTGTGCGCGAGTTCAAGAACGCTTGCTCCGCTAACGGAGTGGTTGTGCCGATGGCGACGGTATCGCTGTTCTTCCATCCGATCTTCCGGGATGGCGCTTTCACGGCAAACGATCCTGAAGTGCGCGCCTACGCCGTGCAGAAGACAATGCGCGCCATGGACCTGGGGGCAGAGCTGGGGGCTAGGACATTTGTTCTCTGGGGGGGACGAGAGGGCGTTGAAACAGACGCTTGCCGCCGCCCCGATGAGGCCGTAAAGCGGTTGCGCGAAGCGGTGAATTATCTGTGCGCGTACAACAACGAGAGGGGATACGGCTTCCAGTTCGCCCTCGAAGCCAAGCCGAATGAACCGCGCGCGGATATATACATGTCAACCACCGGGCACTACCTCGGATTCATCCCCACGCTTGATCATCCCGAGATGGTGGGCGTAAATCCGGAGGTCGCGCACGAGACAATGGCCGGGTTGAACTTCTTGCACGGCGTGGCGCAAGCGTGGGAGATGGGTAAGCTATTCCACATCGATCTCAATGATCAAATGCCCGGGCGCTACGACCAGGATCTGCGCTTCGGATCCTCGAATATCAAGGCCTGCTTCTGGCTGGTGAAGTTTCTCGAAGATGTTGGGTACTCCGGTCCGCGCCATTTCGATGCACATGCCTACCGGACCGAGGACTATGAAGGCGTCAAGGACTTTGCTCGCGGCTGTATGCGCAGCTATCTCATGCTCAAACACAAGGCGCAACAGTGGAACGCCAACCAGGAAATCCAGTCGATTCTGAAGGAGCTCGGTAAAGCAGTCCCAGGCACCCCTGCTCTTGGCAAGTACTCCAAGCAGGGTGCGGCGGCGCTTCTGAATCACGAGTTCAACAAAGACAAAATTCTCAAGAAGCGGTTGCCCTACGAGCGGCTCGATCAGCTGACCATCGATGTGCTGTTGGCGGAGTGCTAGCTTTCGCTGGGAATCTCCCTTTCCGTGCCCTCGGGATTGGGTTCTCACTCTGCTATCGATGGCATCCCCAGCTGGTAATCTTCTGTGCGGAGACCCTATGAAATGGATAGCGGGTTGTCTGCTTTTTCTTGTATGCCTTCCCCTTGTCGCGGAAACCGCCCCTCTCCTCGCCGATCCTCCCAGCCGCGCCAGCATCAGCCTCGACGGTACGTGGAACAGCATCATCGATCCCTATGAAACGGGAATGTCCAGCCACTTTTACGAAAACCGCAAACCGGCCTCGAAAACCGACCTAGTCGAATACGACTTCGACCGCTCCCCGAAGTTGAAGGTTCCGGGAGACTGGAATTCGCAGCGCGAATCATTGCTTTTCTACGAAGGGCCGATGTGGTATCAGCGGAGCTTTTCTTATCAAAAGCGACACCACCGAGTCTTCCTCTATTTCGGGGCGGCCAACTATCTCTCGCGCATTTGGCTCAATGGAACGAAGCTTGGGGAACACATCGGCGGTTACACACCCTTCAACTTTGAGGTCACCGAGCAACTCAAAGATGGCGACAACAGTCTGGTGGTTGAAGTGGACAACACGCGCCGGCCGGAAGGCGTGCCCAGCATTCATACCGACTGGTGGAACTACGGCGGAATCACCAGGAACGTGAAGTTGATCGAGGTGCCGCAAAATTTCATTCAGAACTATTTTGTCCAGCTTGCGAAGGGTCGCACGGAAGAAATCCAGGGTTGGGTGCAGCTGCATGGTACAGGCTCTGCCACCATCGAAATTCCGGAGCTGCGGCTCAAACAAACCGTTCAGGCCGATGCGCAGGGCCGAGCCGCGTTGCGTGTCTTGGCGAAACCTGAGCCATGGTCCCCGGAGAATCCCCGCCTCTATCAGCTGGTGGTTTCTTCAGGCGATGATCGCATCGTCGACCAAGTCGGTTTCCGCACCATTGAAACTCGCGGCACGCAAATTCTGCTCAATGGCAAACCCATATTTCTGCGCGGCATTTCCGCGCACGAAGAGGCTCCGTATCGCGGCGGCCGCGCCGTTTCGGTCGATGACGACCGCACGCTGATCACTTGGGCGAAGGAACTCGGCTGCAACTTCATGCGCCTCACCCACTATCCCCACAACGAAGACATGATCCGGCTTGCCGACCAAATGGGCATGATGATCTGGAACGAAGTGCCGGTGTACTGGGAGATGCAGTTCGAGAATCCTGCCGTGCTCGACAACGCCAAAGCGCAATTGCGCGACGTGATCGCCCGCGACCAAAACCGGGCGGCCGTGGTGATCTGGTCGCTGTCGAATGAAACCCCGATCACACCTGAGCGATCCGCGTTTCTGAAGTCGATGGCAGAGTACGCCCGGAGTCTCGATTCGACCCGCTTAATTAGCTCAGCCTCGGATAAGGCCACTCACCTTGACCCCCAGCACATGGCCTTAAACGATCCTCTCGGCGAATACCTGGATGTGATTGGTTTGAACGAATACGTCGGGTGGTACTTCGCCAAGAAAGAGGACGCGGACCGGATTGATTGGAGCTTCCAATACCAGAAGCCGGTCATCGTCACCGAATTCGGCGGGGGCGCGCAGTACGGACTGCACGGCGACTCCGATACGCGTTTCACAGAGGAATATCAGGCTTCGCTCTATGAGCATCAGCTTACGATGCTCGGGAAGATCCCGGCCTTGGCAGGCATGTCGCCCTGGGTGCTGATGGATTTCCGTTCTCCACGGCGCACCTTGTCCGGAACGCAGGACTACTTCAACCGGAAAGGTCTTTTCTCCGATCGCGGCCAGCGCAAGCAGGCGTTCTACGTGCTGCAAAAGTTCTATCGGGAGAATGCAAAACACTAAAAAGCCGACGCCGGCGATTGACGTTCATTGACGCGGATTGACCCGGACTAAAGAGCGATTGATTGGATCGGAGAAGCGAACCAAGGATTTGGCATAAATCCATGTTCCTCCGCGGATGGGAAGTTGTTCGTGGCGACGAAGGAAGATGGGTTTGCTATACCTTGCGTTTCTTTGAATCTTCCCCGCTCAGGCTGCCTTCGGCGGTGATGCGACTGGCTTTGCAAACCTCTTTTGCGACCTTAAGCGCGGTGTCGCGCAGAGGCGCTCCGTCGGCAATGATGGAGCTGGCAGCCAGCGTGAATTGCAGCGCGTCTTCCTGCTTATCGAAGTAGAGCACAACCTGACTTGCTGCCATGGGCGGGAGACCTCCGGGGAAATTCGTTTCCGACATCATAGGCGGGAATTGCCGCGCGAAAGTGTACTGAGTTGGTCCCCCCAGAAGACCGACTACTCAGAAGGGCATGTACCTCCTTAAGTTGCAATACAGGATCCGTGGTACAGCGAAATCGTTCGTAGGGGTGTAGAACTTGCTTCAGGCAGACAGAACCAGACCCTTCCTCGCGAAGTTCTGCAATCGTTTAGACGTGGAACCGAATTTGCACATCGAAGGGCCAGCAGGAATGGTATATGTATCGCTGGTCAATTTCGCTGATTGGAACGACGGCCCTGCTCGCCTGTCTCTCGGCAGCACAGGAGTCGTCGTCCCCGTTGTTCTCGTCGGACCTAGTTGCATGGTCCGGCATGCAAGAGCCGACGGTTCCCGAGCAACAACCCCAGCGCCAGCAGCCTACTCCCGATCCCAACCCCCAGAGCCAGCCCGCTCCCGATCCATCGCCCGACGCTCAGAAATCGTCAGCCTCGAGTTCCGCTGAGACAAGCACCTCGCCCGCCCAGACCTTCACCGGCACAATCAGCAAAGAAGCGGATAGTTACACCCTCAAGGTCTCCGACACCACATCCTACAAGCTGGACAACCAGCAGCAGGTGCAACAGTACGTGGGCCAACGGGTGCGAGTCACAGGAACCCTAGATACGGCGAGCAATCTGATCCATGTGGAGCGAGTTGAGCCGATGTCATGAGCGAAGTGCCAAGTGACGGGTGGTTCACGGTTCGTGGAAATCGTGGCCGGCAGGTTTCTCCTCCACTTGCCTTTCTTAAAAACCTAGTCCCGAAAATCAAAATCTAAGGCCCGATTCCCGAAACCCGTGCTTTCCCCGCGTTGCAAGGAATTCGGTCAACCGGAAACCAGGCTACCGGTTTGTTTTTTGATTATCGCGGGCGTATATTAACCACTGGAACTGTTGTGTAGTACCAGGATTTGGCGGAACACACCAGTGGGCGCAAGCCCACTTTTTGCTTGTGGGGTGTTTTTTCGGGCAGGAAGGCTCTCTAAGTCGCTGTTTTTAGGGCGATTGAAGACTTATGGCGGTTGATCTCGAACGAGTGCAGGCCATTGCCGAGCGGGTTGCCGCTTCTCAGGGTGTCGAGCTGGTCGAGGTCGAGATGCGGGGTGGCGGTAAGGCCCGTATGCTGCGCCTCTTCATCGATAAGCCTTCGGGAGTGACGCATGAGGATTGCGCTAACCTGAGCCGCGAAATGAGCACCATTCTTGACGTCGAGGATGCGGTTGCAGGCGGGTCCTACGTTTTGGAGGTTTCATCGCCGGGGCTCGATCGCAAATTGCTTCGCCCGGTAGATTTCGAGCGGTTCCAGGGTAGCCGGGTGAAGTTGACGACTCGGATGCCAGTAAATGGCAACCGACATTTTGAAGGACGCCTGGAGCACTTCGAGTCAGGGCGGTTGACGCTAGACTTATCCGGAGCCCGGCGCAAGCATCGTGCGGCGGAAGACGCGCCTCAGAAGTTAGAACTCGAGTTGGTCAATGTGGAGAAGGCCAATTTGGTGCCGGAGCTTTGAAAGAAGTTGACGTTGCCGGGAGCGCGTCGGAGCAACTGAAAACTGGGAACCAGCGACTGAGAACTGAATTATGGCAAGCGAGCTCTACAACACAATTGACGCTCTTAGCAGAGAAAAGGGCATTGATCCGCAGGTTGTGGTCAGCGCGGTAGAAGATGCAATCGTCGTCGCCACGCGCAAGTACTACAAGACCCAGGAAAACCTGCGCGCCCATCTCGATAAAGACACGGGAAAGATCCGCGCATTTGCGGTGAAAAGCGTTGTAGAGACGCCCGAGCAAGTCGAAGATCCGACTTTGCAGGTGACAGTCGAGGACGCGCGCAAGATCGATCCGAACGTCGAAGTCGGGGGAGAACTGCATATCCCGAAAGAGACGGAAGGCATTCTGGGCCGCATCGCCGCTCAATTGGCAAAACAGGTCATCTTCCAAAAGGTGCGCGAAGCCGAGCGCGACACGGTGTTCAACGAGTACATCGGTCGGGTCGGCGAGATCGTCAACGCCACCGTGAAGCGGATCGAGGGCCCGGATGTGATTTTCGACATCGGCAAGGCCGAAGCCAAAGCTCCCCGCAAGGAGCAGTCGCGATTGGAGTCGTTTGCCATCGGTGAGCGCGTGCGGGTCGTAATCGCGCGAGTGGAGAAGGCAGCGAAAGGTCCCGGCGTTGTCGTCTCGCGTGCGGCACCGGAATTAGTACAGCACTTGTTCCAGACAGAAGTTCCTGAAATCTACGACGGCACGGTTGTGATCCGGGCGATTGCGCGCGAAGCGGGCGAGCGCACCAAGATCGCGGTGATGTCGAAAGACAAGGAAGTCGACGCGGTCGGTGCATGCGTGGGCATGAAAGGCATGCGTGTGCAGTCCATCATCCGCGAACTGCGCGGCGAAAAGATCGACATCATCGAGTATCACGAGGATCCGGTAACGTTCGCTGAGAAGGCTCTGCAGCCTGCCAAGGTCAGCCGCGTCACCGTGCTGGATGCGGGGGAAAAGCACCTCGAAGTCGTGGTCGATGACAGTCAGTTGTCGCTTGCGATCGGCAAGAAGGGACAGAACGTTCGTCTCGCGGCGAAGCTACTGGGCTGGAAGATCGACATCAAGAGCGAAGAAGAAAAGCGCCAGGAAGTCGAGCAGCAGATGGCGCAGCTCACCAGCTCCACTGCCACCCCGCTAGAAAGTGTGGAGGGATTGGGCGAGGGTATCGTCGAGAAGCTCAAGGGTGCAGGCATCTCGACCGTCGAGGCACTGGCTGATATGACGCCCGAGCAGCTCGAGGCCATCGAGGGAATCGGGCCGAAGACGGTGGAAAAAATCAGCGTGGCCGTGAATAATTACTTTGCCAGCCTTGAGGGCGGAGAAACCGTCGCCCTCCCTGAAAACGAAGGCGAGGAAGCCGCCGCTGAAGCGAGCAACGCGGAAGAGCTCTCTGCTAGCACGGAAGGCGAGCAGCCACCGGAAGAGACCGAAGCGTCTGAGAGTGAAGAAGCGGCAGAGAAAGAATAGTTGCAGTTCGCAGTTCCGAAACGAAGACTCGCAACCGGAAACGCGCGCCGAACACCAAGGAATAGGCAATTGGGAATGGACAACTCACGCGAGGTTGATATGAAGACTTAGCGGGACAAGCTCGGAGGAACAAAGAGGCGGATGAGTAAGATTCGAATCAACGATCTGGCTAGGGAACTGGAAGTCAAAAGCAAAGCTATTCTCGATGTATTGACCGAAGTTGGTGTCACCGAGAAGAAGACACATTCCAGTTCGCTCGAAGAGCACGAAGCGGAAAAAGTTCGTGTGCACTTCAAAGGCTCTGGGGACGGGCATAACGCGGCGAAGACGGGACGTGCTTCGCATGCTAGCCCGGACGAAATCAAAACCAAAATTGACCTGTCGCATATCTCCAAGCCTGGAGACGTGCTGAAGGCCATTCTTGATAAGAAGCAGCCCGCTGCTCCGCCTGCAACGACTGCTCCTCCGAAACCCCCAGCCCCGCCGGTGCATGAAGCCAAGCCGGCCGCAGCTACTCCGGTAGCTCCCAAGCCAGCAGCTCCGCCGAGCCCACCGCCCGCTCCGGTTGCGCCCCGAATTGTGACTCCCGCAACAGTTGCTCCGCCCCGACCGGTTGTGCCGGTCCGACCGGTTGCGCCGCCCGCAGCCCCGGTTGCGCCGCCCGTAGCCCCGGTTGTGCCGCCTCAGGCTCCAGTCGCGACGACTCCGAGTGTGCCTCCGCGGCCAGCGCCGACCAGTCCAGTGACGCCGGCGCCACAGGTCAATGTTTCGGCTCCTTCCGCACCGAGTGCGCCGTCTGCGCCTCCGGCTCAGCCACAGCGCCCGGCCGCGGCAGCTCCTCCGACCGCCCCGCCGCGTCCCCAGGTGCCGGGACCGCGCATGATTGTTCCGCAGACGGGACCACGTCCGGTTTACAAGGCCCCGCCGGTTCAGCCGGGACAGCCAATTGCGAATCGCCCTACCGCAGGCCGTCCTGCGCCGGGTCGCCCTGTTCCAGGACAGCCGATTTTCCAGCGTCCGCGTCCGGCAGCTCCCGGAGCGCGTCCGACACTGCGTCCAGGCGAGCGCCGTCCGATGCATCCTACGCGCTCGGGGCCTGCCGGCGCCCGTCCCATGGGAGTTGGACCAGGCCTGCCACCTCCCGGACCAACGCGTCCGGGCAGCCGCCCAGGAGCGCCTGCGCGCAGACCGGGACAGCGTTACGTTCCTCGGGGTGTGAAGGAAGGCCCGATGAAGGGCTTCGTTCCTCCGCCGCGGCTTTCTCTTTCAAACGAACCGCTGCCAATCACGCGAAGCATCACAATCACGGAAGGCATCAGCGTTAAGGACCTGGCCGAGAAGCTTGAGATCCGGGCCAAGGATCTGATCGCGCGCCTTCTCGCTCGCGGAGTGTTCGCGACCATCAACCAGACGCTCGACTCAGAATTGGCGAGCGAGATGGCAAGGTTCTTCGGCGCCGAAACCAATGTAATCAGCTTCGAAGAGCAGGCAGCCAAAGACGTCGCTGAAACCGTGGCGGGCGAAGAAGGCGCCGCCTCTGAAGGCGAGCCGCGTCCCCCGGTGGTCACGATCATGGGTCACGTCGACCACGGCAAAACCACACTGCTCGATTCGATCCGCTCGACCAACGTTGCCGAGGGCGAAGCCGGCGGAATCACGCAACATATTGGTGCCTACAAGGTTTCGATTCAGGACAAAGATTCTCCCGCTTATGGTCGTCAGATCGTGTTCCTCGACACGCCTGGCCACGAGGCATTCACCCGCATGCGTTCCCGGGGAGCCAAAGCGACTGACATCGTCGTGCTGGTGGTCGCGGCCGATGACGGCGTCATGCCCCAGACGCTCGAAGCGATCGACCACGCGCACGCCGCGGAAGTGCCGATCATCGTTGCCGTCAACAAGATTGATAAGCCTGGCGCCCTGCCGGAACGCGTGAAAAAGCAGCTGGCTGATCGCGGGCTGGTTCCCGAAGATTGGGGCGGCAAAACCGTGTTCGTCGATGTTTCTGCCAAGCAAAAGACCAATCTTAACCTGTTGATGGAAATGATCTGCCTGGTCGCCGATCTGCAGGACCTAAAAGCCCTAGCTGATCGTCCGGCGACCGGCGTCGTGCTGGAGGCCAAGCTCGATCGCGGTCGAGGACCTGTGGCCACCGTGCTGGTGCAGAATGGGACGCTGCGCACGGGCGGCAACTTTGTGGTTGGGAATGTTTATGGCAAAGTTCGCGCGATGTTTGACGACCGCGGAAATCAGCTACAGGAAGCGCCGCCATCGACGCCGGTTGAAATCCTCGGAATGGAGGGCTTACCGCAGGCCGGCGATCAGTTCCTGGTGGTAGCCGACCGCGACAAGGCGCGCGGCATCTCCGACTACCGTGAGCAGAAGGCGCGCGAGGCCCAGCTGGCCAAGAGTTCACGCGTCTCCCTGGAAGGCCTGGCCGAGCAGATGAAAAGCTCCGGCGTGAAGGAACTCAACATCATTCTCAAGGGCGATGTGCAGGGTTCGGTCGAAGTGCTCAGCGACCTGCTCTCCAAGATGTCGAACGATCAGGTGCGGCTTAAGGTGTTGCGCTCCGGCGTGGGCGCCATTACCGAATCCGACGTGCTCCTGGCCTCTGCCTCGAACGCGATCATCATTGGGTTCAACGTTCGGCCTGAGCGCAAGGCGCAAGAGCTGGCCGAGCAGGAGAAGGTCGACATCCGCCTGCACTCGATCATTTACGAGCTGCAGGACGAGATCAAACGCGCCATGAGCGGCTTGCTCGAACCAACGATCAAGGAAACTCACCAGGGACGCGCGCAGGTGCTCGAAACTTTCCGCATCCCCAAGGTGGGTACGGTTGCCGGATGCCGCGTCTTGGATGGCTTGATCAAGCGCGACTCCGAAGTGCGCCTGCTGCGTGACAACGTCGTGATCTACAAGGGCAAGGTCGGATCGCTGCGCCGCTTCAAAGACGATGCCAGCGAAGTCCGTAACGGCATGGAGTGCGGTATCTCGATCGCCGGTTATGGCGATGTCAAGGTTGGGGACGTGATTGAAGCCTTCATTACCGAGCGCGTGGCGGCTGAGGTGATGGCGTAAACTACCGTCGTTTTTCAGGCTTCCCCTCCCGTCAAGCGCACTATGGCCCTGACTTTGGGCGATCAGCCCACGCCACATTCGCAGGTCAGATGCATCGCCTGCTCTTGCTGAACCTGCTGCTACTTTTGGGAGTCACGTTTGTGCCTTTTCCAACGACTTTGCTGGCAGAGCATCAGAGAGGTGCCGACGCCCGCCTAGCGGCAGCGGTTTTCAACGGCACCAACGTCATGATTGCCATATTCTTCAATATCTTATGGCACCATGCGGTGGACCCGAGCCTGTTGGACTCGACCACGCTCGAATCGGCTCACTCAATCTCCCGCCAGTAAGCACTTGGTCCTACGACTTATCTGGATTGCTTGGTCTTACCTGGGTTAGCGTGCCCCTGAGTTTAGGGGTGACCGTTGCGCTGGCTGTCTTTTTCGCCATTCCTGCCCGAATTCACCCTCGATGAAGGGGAAAATGCAGGCGTGCCGATGCCGGGTGCCACGAAATTGTTGCATTTTTTGATTCCCCAGGCGTAAGATGAGGCTGGATGCGGCT
>Ga0068857_100001518_pt1 | contig 18528 bp, 35 predicted proteins | sample KBSCornC72_FD_66591 | JGI IMG/M metagenome (GOLD analysis project Ga0068857, IMG submission 66591) | Corn rhizosphere microbial communities from Kellogg Biological Station, Michigan, USA - KBS Corn C7-2 | ecosystem: Host-associated > Plants > Roots > Rhizosphere > Soil ...
CCAGGGTCGCGAATCGGCCTCAGCGCATGGTCTGGTATCCACCCTGCCATGCCCGCCTCCTTGCGCCAAAACGCCCACCACGGTCGGTGATACTTCAAGCCAGTCGGGCTCTTGACGTACCAGCAGCCGTTGTTGAACGGGTTCTTCGGGTGATAGTGCGTCGGGTCAAACAACACGCACTCCACGAAGCGATCGGAGTTTCGACCGCTGTCGACGATCACCGCGAGATCGCCTCGCTTGCAATTCAGAGTCATATCAATCTCCATCGAAGTGCCGCTTCGCGCGCGAGACATTCGCGGCGATCGGCTTGATGTCTTCCGAGCTCTCGTTCCAGAGCTGGTACTTGCCTTGGAAGTCCAGGCCGAACTTCCCTGTTGAACCGCTGCGGTTCGCCGCGACCCCGCATGCGATGAGCTTGTGTCCCTCGTTGTCGTACTCCTTGACCGGCCACAGGAAGATCACCGCATCGGCGTCCTGCTCGATCGAGCCGGAGTCGCGGAGATCGGCCAGCCGCGGCTCTTTGTCCGGCCGGCTCTCTACCTCTCGGTTCAACTGCGACAGCAGCAGCACTGCACAGCCCAGTTCTTTGGCGAGCGTCTTGACCCCGCGGCTGATCTCTTCGATCTCGGCATTCCGGTTCGTGGTTCGGCCCGGATTGCTTCCAGAGCACAGTTGCAGGTAGTCGATGACCAGCAACTTGAGCCCGCGAACGCCGCGCGCCTTCGTCCGGATGTCTGCCAGCGTCAATCCGGCCTGGTCGTCGATCTGCAGGTTGATCTTCGACAGCATCTCGACGCCCTCGCAGGTGCGGCCCCAGTCTTCGTTTGACAGGTTCCCAGTCAGCAAGGCGGAGTACGGGACGCGGCCAGCATTCGAGATCGCGCGATCGACGATCTCGACGTCAGGCATCTCCTGCGACAGCACCAGCGTCGGCAGGTCGTCGTCCATTGCGAAGACTTTGGCGATCTGCAAACACAAACTGGTCTTGCCGACCTTCGGGCGCGCGGCGACCACGTAGACCTTGCCGCCGCGCAGGCCGCCAGACAACAGGCGGTCAAGGCTTGGGATGCGGGTTCTCCACGCACTGGGCAAATCACCCTGCGCTAGCGCCGTGTAGTGGTCGATGCGCCCTACCAGCAGTTCGTGGATCGGCTTGGGCATCTTCCTGACCGTCTGGTGCGCCATGCCGCTGAACAGTGCCGTGATGCGTTCCAATCGGGCCGACACCTCGCCCTCGTCCTCTGCGATGACCATCGCCTCTTCCACCGCGGCGGTCAGGCTGCGCTCGAGCGACGCAATGCGCAATATCTCGGCGTAGCGAGAAACCGCGCGCCAAGTGCCCGAGACCATCGCGATAGCGTTGACGTCCTGCAGCGTCAACTCAGTGTTGCCCATTTCTCCGAGACGCTGGTGCACGGTAATGACGTCAACACCCTTGCATGCCGTGATCAGTGACCGCAAGGCCTCGTAGATGGCGCGGTTGCCTGCGTTCACAAAGTCACGCTCCGTGACGATGCCGGCGACCTTGTCGTACGTCTCCGGCGCCGTGATCAGGCACGAGAGCAGCGCGTGCTCGGTGTCGATGCTGAACGTGCGGCTCATGCTGCGAGCTCCTCGGACTCCGGCACCGGATCGGCATCGACGTGGTAAGCACCTTCGACCGTCTTGGCGAAGTTCTCGGCCTTGACGAGCCAGTCCAGCGAAAGCTCAAACGGCTTTCGCCCGCGGCCCGGCTCTGTCCGACCGGTGAGAAATTTCGACCGTGCGCAATACGCGAAGAACTCCGCCCACCACTCGACCGATTGACGCTTGCGCTTCTCGCGCCAACGGGTGCGCAGGGCCGCCGCCCGAGCTGGCGTCCAATCGCGAACCTGTCGCGCAGTTGGCAATGCCCGGTGGAATGCTTCGATGATGGCTTGGTGCGGACAAGGGGGAAGGCCCTCGTCTATTTCCACCGCCGCGGCGACAGAGGCGCGAGCCTCTTCGCCAGCAACCCCGTTAGGGGTTGCCTTAATCTCTTCTCCTCTTCTCTCCTCTCCTATAGGCGTGACATGGTGTGACGTGGCGTGACTTGGTGTGACGACGGTTGTCCCGCCACTGTCCTCTGCATCGAACTCCTGTCCGCCATCCTCGTCGGCGCCACGTTCGCGGGCGCGCTGACGGCGCTTGCGCTCGGCTGCAGCTCCTGGCTCCTCCTCGCGCTCTCGCTTGGGCTGGCGCTTGTCCCACTGAACGATGCGGCCGTTCTCGCCGTCGATCATTCCCCGCGTGATCAGGGCGCCGTAGATCCGCGCGGCGCCACCCTCGCTCATGCCGAGCATCAGGTCGAGCACTTCAAAGTCTGGGGTGCCCGGGTTTCCTCGGTCTGCCGAGGCGCTCGCCTCTTCCAGAAGGTGATGCCACACTGCGATGACATCGCCCCGTCGCTCGCCGGCCTTGATAGCCACGAGCGCGAACTTCGGATCCGACACCGTGCCGTGGTGAGCCCGGTACCAGTGGTTGACTTCAGCCATGGTGGCCGATCTCCTGCTGCTCGCCGGCCCTGTGCGCCGCCAGCAGCCTCTGCGACTGAGCGTAGGAGTTCAGTCCCGCCGCTTTGATGGCGTCCAGGTCGACGGCAGGCCGGCGCACGGGGTGAACGGTCCGGCCCGTGTGACAGCAGGCGCGAGTCGGCCCGAGCTCGAGCAGGCCCAGGTCGCGCAGCTCGTGGCATCGGCCGCTGATGACGTTCACCGGCAGGCCGGTACTGCGGACGAGCTCCTGCAGGCTGAAGTCGAGCCCAGGCGTCACCGCGGCGAGCACCTGCGCCTGGCGCTTGCCCAGCGTCCCGTCAGCCTTGAGGTCGTGGTACGTGTCGATCGAGGTATCGGCGACGGCCATGGTCAGCCCCTCCACTCAAAAGCCGACTTCGCAAGGGGCGAACCCCAGTAGCGACCCGAGACAACGCTCTTGACCGTCGACAGTGAGACGCCGTAGTCCTGCGCAAGCTGCGTCTTGCTTTGCGTGCTCGCCTTGCTGCGGATCTCTTGCGCCTTGGCCATGTCTAGCTTCGTCAGCCCTTGCTTGACGATGTTGGCGCGGCGCTTGGCGGTCATTTCCACCGGGCAGCGGGCACCGGAGGTGTAGGAGTCGCGAACCGCATCGGCCTGGGTTCCATGCACCAGATGCGCCGGGCTGAGACAGAGCTTGTTCTCGCACGAGCAGCGAACGACGGAGTCCACGGGGCGACGCTTGTTCAATAGGACGTCGTAGACCCACTTGCGGACGATGCGAGCGCGGCCGTCGATCCGAGCCTGGGGATACCCACCGGAACTCAAGCCCAGTTGCCAGAGCCAGCAGTCGCCTTCCTCGACGCAGCGGTCTTTGACCATCTGCAATGTCCAGACGAGCCGCTGCTGCTTGCCTTTGCCGGAGGTTGCCTTGTCAGACATCACTTCCTCCGCTCTTCGTACGAAGCGACCTTGACGGTGTCGAATTGCGACACGAACCCCGGCGGCCAGTCGATGCCGAAGGTCGGGCCAGCCGCGGGCTCTTCCTTCGGCTTGCGGGTGCGCCGCAGCTTTCCCGCTGGCATCCGCCATTGCGTGAAGCCCCTCGTATCGAGTGACTTCTCCACGAGACCGACCTCGATGGCGCGGTCAAGTGACGGGCGGACGAGGTTCGGCAGGCATCCGAGCGCGGCGCACACCTCCACGTTCGGCACCCACTCGCGCTTGGCTTGCGACTTTGCCGAGATGAACTCCAGCGCGCGCGCTGCGAGCGTGCCCGGGTAGGGTTGGTACGTCGTCGTCATTGCGCAGCTCCTGCGAACACGCCGCGCAGCTGCTGAGCGATCTGCGAGCCGATGGAGGTGGCGACGACGTCGGCGGCAACGTGGGCCACGGCCGCGGCGGTCTTGGACGGCTGGCGCATCGCGAGCCACTCGCCCATCCGGCTGTCGTCAGAACGGGGCCGGCACACGCCCTGCTCCGCAAGACGATCCGTGATCTCGTCGATGGTTTCGATGCTGCCGAATTCGGCGGCTTGGATGAGTGCGCGCGCTTCGAAGGGATCGAGCATTGAGGAGGTGATGTGCATGGGCATGGTGGGCCTCGCTGTAGTCAGGCGGGTTGGTCGGCGTCAGCGAACATGTCGGCAGCCTGGTGCATGGACGAGGCTGCGAGGTTTTTGACGGCTTGATCGAAATAGCTCTTCTTCAGCTCGGTTCCGACGAACTTGCGACCCATTTCGAGGGCGACGTAGCCTTCGCTACCAATGCCCATGAACGGCGACAGAACGACGTCGCCAGGGTTCGACCAGAGCAGCACACCACGGCGGATCACGTCCAGCTGAAGGGGCGCGATGTGGCGCTCGTCGTCATGCTCGCGCGCGCTGCGGTACTGCAACGTGTCGGACGGGTTGATGTCCATCCACACCGGGCTGGCGATGCGCTGCCACAGGTCGACGGGGAACTCGTCGACGGTGTGCGTGATGCGCTCGGATTCGCCCGGCGCGCGCACGGTGATGAGGTAGTCGGGAATGCCCATCCGCGACATGGCACCGTTCTCGCGGATCGACTTGTGCAACAGGCCGATGGCCTTGGTGCGCTGCATCGCCGTCACCGGGTCTTTCCAGATCGTCGCCTTGCTGTGGAAGATGAAGCCATGGCGCTCGAAGGCGCGCAGCAGATCGCCCGGGAAGTCCTTCAGGCCGATATATCCGTCGCGCTCCTTGCTCGCGGGCAAGTCCATGCAATGGAACGAGACCTCGCGGCCGGGCTTCATCACACGCCGCAACTCCGCGATCAGGTACTCGAAGTGCTCGAAAAACTCCGCGTCCGTGCGCGCGTTTCCCATATCGCGCGGGCTGTTGGAGTACGTGTACAGGCTCGAGAACGGCGGGCTGAAGATGCTGTAGCCGATCGCGTGATCGGGCAGGCCTTTGATGGCCTCGACGCAATCTCCGTGAATGGCCGTGTACCGGTCGGTGACGACTTGGTCGATGCAGTTCATGCGGTTTCCAGGAATGAAGGGACGGCGACGCGCCGGCCCGCGTTGTGGGAGTTGGTGGCGCGCTCCATGCCGCGGACTTCAGCCATCACGGCAGCCTGCGTCTCGGCGCTGAGTTGGTCCGCCATCTCGCCCGCCTCGCGCTCCTTGCGCTTGAGGTTCGCGACGATGGCGCCTTCGGCCTTGCTGGCGAAAATGTGTACGTGAACATCTCGCTTCTGGCCGAATCGCCAGCAGCGGCGTACCGCCTGGTAGTACGCCTCGTAGCTGTCCGTCACGCCGACGAAGGCCATGCGAGCGGCGTGCTGCCAGTTGAGGCCCCATCCGCAGATCGAGGGCTTGCTGACGAGTACACGGGTGCGGCCTGCGGCAAAGTCACCGAGGCGCTTCTCCTTCACGTCGATCTCGTCCGCGCCGCTGATTTGCACCGCGCCGTCAATGGCCTTGGTGAGCGCATCGCCCTCTGCGTTCAGGTCACACCAGACGACCCACGGCTCGGTGTCAGCATTGACCATCGCGGCGCACTCGCGCACCCGGTCTTCCATTGACGCCTTGCGCGCCTCGCGGCGCTCGCTCAGGCTCTGTGCCTCGGTGGCGAACAGCATGCCGTTGAGCGGCATCTCGTATTCGACGAGGTGCTCATGGAGGTGCAGCGGCGGCAGGTTATACGCGCCGTCATCAAACCCAAGATTCGATGGCTTCCGAATCATGGCACCCCAAGACGCAACCCAGCGCCAGAAGATCTCGCGCGCGTGGCCCTTGAGGCGCCAGACGCTCGTCTCGCCGCCGTCGTGCGTGAAGAACTCCGCAAGCATCTCGGCGCGGGTGCAGATGCCCAGGAATTCGGCGTGAGTTCCGAGCTCAGTCCAGTCGTTCGGCGCGGGAGTGGCCGTCGCCGGCAGTTTGAACGGCGTGTCCGCGTAGGCGTCGGTCAGAGCGCGAAAAGTCTTGGTGTCGTGGTGTTTGATGCAGCCGGACTCGTCCAACACCACACCACCGAAGATCGACGGGTCAAACTTATGCAGCCGTTCATAGTTGGCGATGTTGATGCCGCCGATGAGGTCGGAAGTCTCCCGGCAGACCTTCGTCTCGATGCCGATGGCCGCGGCCTCGCCGGCGAGCTGAGCAGCGACTGCGAGCGGCGTGTGCATCATCACCGGCCGGCCCGTGTGGCGGTGGACCATGTCCGCCCACACGAGCTCCATACGCATCTTGCCCATGCCGGTGTCGGCGAAGATCGCCGAGCGACCTCGCTTAAGGGCCCATCGAGTCAGAGCAGCCTGGTGCGGGAACATGTGCACCGGAAGCTTGAAGTCACCAACGATGCCGGTCGGGGCGACGCGCGAGAGCTTGCGGTGGATGAAGGCGTCGTAGTCGCTCATGCGAACAGCACTCCCTGCGGGCCCGCGTCGGCGGGTTGCCTAACGCCCATCGGGCCGACGCCCGGGCTGCGGTAGGCCGAGGTCTCGCGGGCGGTAGCGTCGGCGCTGGCGCGCTCTGCCTTCAGAACCTGTTGCGAGTTCGGCTCGAGGTGTTGGGGGTCGCGGAAGCCGGACGGCAGGCGCTTCGATCGGCACAGGCCGTTGGTGCAGCCGCGTTCGTCCCCCAAGCAGGCGCTCGAGTGCATCCAGTGCAGTTGCGGCGAAGTCTGGAAGTGCGGCCACGGATCACCCGGGAAGCGCTCGCGCTGGCCGATCTTGAGGTCGCACGAGAACAGGCCGGGCAGCATGCGGCCGGAAAGGTGCGGGGCAAAGTCGCGCTTCATGGCTGCTTCTTCCCCGTGGGATCGGGCTGCTGCGCGACCCACTTTTCAGCCGCCCTCACCGCCGCATCGAACAGGCGCCACGAGAACTCGGAGTTGTCTTCCAGCACCTCCGGCAACGGGGTGATGGGGATGGGCTGCCAGCGCAGCGGCGGGAGGACGGGGGTTGTCATGGCTGGCACGACTCCGGAAAGCCGTTGTGCTCGACGCCATCCAGCAGCCGGCCGGCGACCTTCTTTCCGACGCGACGCGCGAGCAGCATGTCGGCGAAGTCGCTGGTCCATTCTCGCTGGGTCTGGCCGTCCTCGCTCTCGAAGTCGGGCAGCGCGTGCCCGTCGATCTCGTGGCCGTGCTGCGACCAGAGGAACGGCGGCTGTGCGCTGTGTTCGTAGGGAACCCACTCGCCCCACTGTTTGAAAAGGAAGGGCGTCTCGCAGGCTTCGCACTGGTCGCGCAGCTCTCGCGCCCAAGCCGCCGGCATCGCACGGGCGCGCGGGCCGCTCTCGCCCCCGACGATGATCCAGTCCAGCTCCTGCAGCGCATTCGTCCCGTCGTTGATGCGTTCAGGGTTGGCGAACAGGCCCTCGAAGCTGATCGGGCCGAGCATCGGCTCGATGGACAGGAATCGACGTGCGGCGGGCGTTGCCAGAAGCTTGGGCACGTCGCGGTCGACCTCGGCCTGATTGACGACCGTAGCGCCGAGCCAGACGTTGTGCCAGGGCCAGGCACGCATGGTCGGCGCGAAACGAACGCCGTCCTCGATCATGCGGGCGGCGTTGCCGATACGCTTGGTCAGAAGTAGCCAATCGAGGTTCGGCGTCTGGCATATCAAGTCAAACAGATCAGCGCGCCATTCGTCCGACACCTCGTTGTCGAACACGTCGGCGAGGCTCGCGCAGAACACGCGGCGGCGCCGGCCTTGCTGAGCGAAGAACTCCGCTGATTTGCGCTCCCACTGCTCGGGAATACGCCAGTTGGCGTCGCTCGTGCGACGACGCGGTGCGCCGGTACCCCACTGGACGTTCAGCGTACGAGCCGGCGTGCTGCGCGCCGCGTAGCAGTCATCGCAGGCCGGCGACACGCGGGTGCAGCCGATCCACGGATTGAACGTGCTGTCGCACCATTCGATCTTCGTTTCGGCGCTCATGCCAGCCCCTTGGCTTCCAGCAGCGCGGACTCGAGCTCGCGGATGCGCGCCTCGCGCGACGAGCGGATGACGAGATCGCAGCCGACCTGGTGGGCGATCCACTGCAGCGGCGCGATAGAGCGCGTCGCACGCATGAAGGCCACCAGGCGCCGGGCCCACTGCTGGCCGACGCCGCGCATGAAGCGGCTCATGTACCCGTGCGAGATGTGGATCTCGTCGGCTATCTGCCAGTCCTCCTTGCCCGAGTGCTTCGAGGCTTCGTTGAGCGCGCCGCTGAAGGTCACGCGCATGAGCACGGCGATCTCGATGACCGCGAGAGGTGATTCGGGGCCCAGCTGAGGGGCTTCGGAGGGCAGCGATTGCCAGTGCTTTCCAGCACTTGCTTTCACTTTCCATTCGGTTGGTTGAACACTGAGATCCATTGACACGGGCGACTCCCATCGCAGTTGAGGTTGAGGAAAGGTCAGGCTTGGCGATGTGCCCGGCGTGCCGCCCCGCCCTTGACGGGGGAGTCGGCCGCACGAACGGCGCGGTTGGCGCCGGGCACATCGACAAGACGACGAATGACGAAACCCACGATCCCCACTCCGGCCGAGGCCGTGCGCCTGGTCTTCCAGCGCGCTTGCATGTCGATCTCGCGGGAGTACGCGACGCTCGCCAAGACCGTGGACGCTCCGACCTCGCACGAGGCCTCGGTGGCCTGGGTGAAGGCGCGGAGAGCGCAGCGGCCGGCGGGGAAGTGATGTCGGCTCATGGCTCAACCCTTCCGGCGCAGCAGGAGCCAACCAATCGCAGCCCCAACAAGAAGGCCGACGAGTTGCATAGCCCCGCCAACCCAGGCCGCGCAGATTTCATGGCACTGCATGGCTCAACTCCCGATCACGGCCAGCGGCGCGCCGCAGGCGATGACGATGGCGGCAATGACCGCGGCGAAGAACACGGCTGCGATGACGGTGGATGCGAGGTTGCGCATGGGTCAGCCCTCGTCGCGGTGCTGGATGAACCAGAACAACATCACGCCGGCCGCCAAACCCCAGAAGGCCGCGCAGACAATCTGCCCGCGGTACGCGCACACGACCATCAATGCGAGGCAGGACGCGGCGGAGACGAAGTAGCTGACCGCACTCATTCAGCAGCCCTCCCCGTTCCACATTCCGAGCCGATGGTCGAAGCCGCGCTGCACCAGCAGGCCGGCGGGCGTGGACTTCGGCGCCGGCCGCTTCGCGCGAATCAGCGCCAAGGCCTCGCGAACTTCGGCGGCGCTGAACTCCTGGCCGTCGAGGCTGAGGACTGGCTCGGTAAGCGCCTGGAACGGCTGCGCCATCGCAGCGATCTTCAGATCGACCTGACGGAGCAGGTCATTGAAGGTATTCGGGGCGCTGGGGGCGCGGGCCGCGAGGTCATCGCGGAAGGCTTCGGATCGCATGGTGTCTCCTATCGCGGCTCGGCCGCAGTGGTTGAGGGGTCAGGAGCGGAGCGCGTCTGCCGCGCTGCGCATCGCGCGGATGACGCAGGCCTTGTTCGCGGCATGGAAGGTTTCGCGGCCACTTGCACGCGCGAATCGGTCAGCCAAGTCACCGCACAACGCCAACTCAGCAGCCAGCGCGGAAGCCTTGCTTCCCAAGCGGGGGCCGAGGTGGAACCAGGTGATTGCGTATTCGTACCGAACGCGATGTTGTTGCAGGCGAACGCGAGGCTGGCCGGTAAATCCAACCTTCACCCGGCCGTCAGAAAGCCCAAGTGCGTACAGCCAGAACTTGCCCTCATGCCCAGTGAATCCGGGCATCAGCGATGGAGATCGGATTCCGCGAGGCATGACTCAGCCCGCCTTCGCTGCGCGCTTGGCGCGGGCTTGCTTCGGGTGGGCGGCATCGAGTTCGGGCCACAGATCGCGCCAAGACTTCGTGCACACGTCGCGGCGCGTGAGCCGGCCGCCGGTCTCTTTCTCCACACGGACCGCCTCCTTCGCACCCATCTCGCGGAGGCCGGCAAGACACTGGTAGAGGTACTGCTCGTTCAGACCCAGTTGCTCTGCGAGCTGCTGGCGTTCGGGGGGTCGAATTGGTGTAGCCATGCGCCATCATAGCGATTCGCTAGATGCAACGCAAGCGATTCGCTTTTGCCCAGCCGCTAGCTATCCGATAGAACCCGCGCGCATGGAAACGAACGATGAACGGCGCAAGCGCAAGCTGCGCGAGCTGACCAAGTCCTACGACATCACCAACCTAGCTGAGATGGCTGGCTTGAGGGGGCCTGAGAGCCTCGATCAGATCCTCAAGGGTGTGTTGCTGCCGGTGAAGGCCGATGGGACTCGATCACCCCGCAGCCTAGGCGACGATGCGGCGCGTAAGATCGAAACGGCACTTGCTCTTCCGCGCGGCTGGTTCGATGAGGACTGGCCATTTCCGCTAGTGGAGCGCTCCAAATGGGACGCGCTTGCGCTAGATCAACGCGGATACATACAGCACGCCATCAACCGGGCGCTGGATGAATGCACAGGGGGAAAACCCCTTCCCTACCTTCCTACAAATGCATTACAAGTTGTGTCATCGGACGCGCGTGTAGCCCATTCGCCGCCGAGGCCCGCGCCGCTGACTGCGGACGAGGCCAATGCAGTGGGCAGTGTGGAGGGACCAAAGAATGACACCGGTGACAACGCTGGCAGAGTGGAAGGCAAAGCCAACCGTGGACGTGCTGCGCGCGCTCCTGGAAAAGGCCGAACGGGGTGAAATCTCGGGTTTGCTGTACGTCACCAAGGAAGGACGTCGGCGCCCCCAGCGAATCGGCCTCACGGGTGACTATCGCGACGACCCGATCCAGGCCCTGGCCGTTACCGAGAGAGTGCGGCACGTCGTGAATGGCATGATTGACGGCAACACGGATAACTAGAGCCTCGCAAGGGGCCGCACTGAAGGAGAGAGCGTGTCCCTTGTTCCCTGCCCAGAATGCGGGCACCAGATCAGCACCAAGGCAACGAGCTGTCCGAACTGTGGGGAGCCGATAGTTCTCACCCCACAGCGCTTCGCGCGCGATCTGGTGGGGTCGCAGGCGACGCCTCGCTGGGGGCGAATTGGTGCCGTCATCGTCTTCGCCGTGATCCCTGTGTTCGCGCTCGTCTTGTGGTCGGCGCCAACTGTCGAGAACTCCCCACAGCCCAGCCAAGCCGCATCACTCGCCGCTGCACCCCCGCCGCCCCAGAAGCATTGGTCGGCCAAGGTTGGCAACTCATTCGCCTACAAGCGCGAGTTGTCCGCAAACGACCAGGCCGCTGGACTCGCAACCGCGCCGATGCTTCTCGTGAACTATCGTGGTCATCACGACAACCGCTACGAGTTCGCGACCACACAGGGCGGCCCCGACGTAACGCTAGTCACATGTGAGGAACCATGCGAAATCGCCTCACTCATGAGCACAACCGGTCAGCGCTTCGTGCCTGTTGAGAGCGGTTCTCAGCTATGGGCGTTTGTGGAAGATGCCAAGCACGGCTTCCTAGGCGGAGATCCTCCCGACAAGTAACAACCACCTTCTAAAACGAGCCCGCCGCGCGCGGGCTTTTTCACGCCCGAAACTTTTTCTAGCGATTCGCTTGACCGAGCGCTAGCGAATCGCTACATTTCCTCATCGGCTCTGAAACGGCATGTCGCCGGAGCTGCAAGGGGAAACGTCATGAAGGGCTTCGAGACTCCGGTCGACGTGGACGGCCTCGATTTGGTGTTCGGCGGCAGGATGGCTGCGCTGCTGCCGCCGTACGCGCAGATCCCGTCGGAGTTCAAGAACTGGAACCACCCATGGGCCAAATGGCAAGCGGACTGGTTCTACAGCGGCCTGAAGTGCTACCCGGTCGCCAAGGATGGCATCGACGTGAACGCCGCCATGCGTCATCTCGGCGCGATCCAGGGCTCCTGGGAGCCGAAGCACGAGCACAAGGTGGCTGGCGTCGCCTACCTCGCCTCGATGTGGTTCACCTCGCCGAGCGGCGCGAAGGTGGCCGCATGAACGCCGCCCGCACTGACCGCCGCGCGGCTCACACCGGCTTGCGCGACTTCTCGCCGATTCAGGTCGGCAAGGTTCTGCCGCCGCCGACGCACTTCGCGCCCGCGCTGCTCGACCCGCCGCGCGTTCAGCCCGACTACGAGGGCCAGGACGACATGGGCGAGTACGCGCAGACGCTGCTGCCGCTGCGCCATCGGGAACCGCTGGAAGGCATGCTGGTCGTCGAGTGCCCGGAGGCCCGTCATGTGTGAATGCATTCAGCGCATCGACGAGCAACTGGTCTCCAAGAACGCCAAGTTGCCCGCTAGCATCAACTTCACGACTGGTGCGGTCGATCCGATCATCCGCCTCGACAAGATCGACTGGCGCAAGAAGATCGCCGCGTCGTTAATCGTGCCAACGTTCTGCCCGTTCTGCGGCATCAAGCTGGCCACCGGGAGCGCGGTATGACCAAGACCGCCATCACCATCACGTTCGACGTGGACGCGCTGGAGGGGTACACCGACCAAGCCCTCGCGAAGTTCTGGCACGTCGCGCAGGCGAACCCGGCGCCGTTCGGTGACGCCGAGGCCTGCGACGTGGCAGAGCGCGTCGGCCGCGAAATCATCCGCCGCTGGCTGATGACGACGCCCTTCGACCTGTGGAACCACCAAGGTCGTCACGTCGCTGACCGCGCGCGTATGGACGTGTCCGCCGAGGTGTCGCCATGAGCACCGATCCCAAGACCCCGTGGCGCGCCCTGGCGGTGATCGCGGTCGCCGTCATCGTGTGGCTCATCGTGGGCTACGCCTGCGGTTGGGATCTGCCATGAACGCGGCGCAACGATTCCGGCGAATTGCTGATATTCCGGCTGACGCGACATGTCGCTGCTGCCCCGCACCGGGCGTGCGTTTGCACTCTCAGATCGTCTATTGCGAGATGCACTATCGCATCCGCCAGATGCGCAATTGCGCCCGCAGTCGTGCCAAAGCGATTCCTGATTTGCGACTTCTGGAGGCGATGGCTGATTCTCTGATGCGTGCTGGCATGGTTTGCCAGGACTGCGGCAAGACCATGACGTGGCTGATCGTTGAGAACAAGCGGGCGGATCAGGTGACCTTGCAGCACTACCGCGACGGCCGGTTTGGTCTCGTCTGCGGGACATGCAACGTCAAGCATGGGCATCTACCAGGCGACATGTTTCTGACGCTCCCGCCTGAACACAAGCGCTGCCCGCAGTGCTCAGAAGTTAAGCCGCTCGCCGACTATCCGTCGAAAGGAAAGCCGCATTTTTCTTGGTGTCGAGCGTGCAAGACGCGCCGCACTTTGGAAGCGCGAAGACGCAATCCGGAACGTGATTTGGCGGTACGGCGCGCCCGCTATGCCTATCTCAAGTCCATCGGGCAATTGCCGCCGAAGCCATGCCAATCCAAGGCAGCAAAAGCAGCGCGCAAGGCTCTACGCGAAGCAGCCACCCAGGAGCGAGCCCAGTGAACCCGCAACTTCTGTCCGATGTCGTACATGCCGCAACTCGCCTGCAGTCGGTCGGGATGCTGCACAACGCCGCGCTGCGCGACTGGCGTGCCGGTGATCCCGTCGAGCCGCTCAAACGGGAGGCCGCCGCCATCGCCGTGCTGACCGAGTCGCTCGCGTTCGCCGTGGGCCGCTTGCAGGCCAGCGTCGCGTCGAGCGTCGCCCGGCCGCGTCTCGACCAGCACATCACCCTGCCCGCCCGCGCCACGCGGCCCGAAGCGGAGCGGTTCGACATCCATCTTCCAGACAGCGAAGGAGCTACCTGTGACTGACGCCAAGGCCCGCAAGGGCACCCCGCCGCCCGCCGCTGCCTCGGCGCCGGCCAGCGATGCCATCGCCTCGGCCGCCGACACGCTGACCGTGCGCGACCAGATCGCCATGCGTGCGCCCACGGCGCCGGCGTGGTGGACGAACGCCTACATGGCCCGCACCGGCTCCCACTCCATTGACGCGCAAGCGCTGGCGACCTGGGCCTACGAGTACGCCGACGCGGCGATGGTGGAGCGCGCCAAGTGAACCCGAAGGCTGTCCCCCATGGCGGCCCGGCGTTCCCGGTTCCCGGCCTTCAGCATGACGAGGCGTTCAACGGCCTTTCCATACGCGACTACTTCGCTGCGAAGGCACTGCAGCAGACCATCGGCCGGTGTTACGCCATCGTGCCCGATGAGGCTCCGATGGAGGATGTCCGAGAAGCCGTGTGCGATGCCGCGTATGCCTGGGCCGACGCCATGCTGAAGGCGAGGGCCAAGTGACCCCGACCGCCGCCCAGCGCGCCGCGTACCACGAGGCCGCGCGCTCCCACAGCACCTCGGCTCTCGTGGCATGGCTCATCACCCTGGCCGCGGCGCTCGTCGCTGCTGCCGTCCAGGCCTGCGCGCGGGGTCACGCGTGAACACCGGCCCGTCCTGCGTCTGCCACGCCGTCCCGGGCACTTGCAACCAGGGCAGGCGCTGTCCGCTGCGTGAAACCGAGCTGGCGAGCGAAGTCTCGCCGCTCTACGCGGAATGCCATGCCCCGAAAGGAAAACGAATGCAGTTCTATCGCCAGTCGTCGTCCGCCCTCACCGGCCGCGCGCCGCGCTCCATGTCCGCCGCGTTCGGCTGCTCCATGAACGATCCCGTTCACCCGATGCCTGCCGAGTCGGCCGGCTTGCTCGACCCGTTCGGCCGCGCCGCGCGCGCCATCGGCACCTTCATCGCGGGCCTTTTCGGCCGCTGATCTTCAACTCCAAGGGGAATGTCCATGAACCAACAACGCACCGCCGACGCGCAAGACGTCACGGCGCTGGAACTCGTCGATCGCCATGACGGGCAGGTCGGCGCACCACGGTCGTCGGCCGTCGTCGACGCCGTACAGACCAGCCCCGCTGTGCTGCTTCACATGGCGGTACAGCAAGGCGCCGACCTCGACCGCCTGGAGCGGCTGATGGCACTGCAAGAGCGCTGGGAAGCCAACGAGGCCCGCAAGGCGTTCCACACCGCCATGGCGGCGTTCCACGCCGAGCCGATCACCATCGGCAAGGACAAGCACGTCGACTACACCAGCAAGTCCGGAATCCGTACGCAGTACGACCATGCGACGCTCGGCAACATCGTCAAGGTCGTCGTTCCGCGCCTCGGCATGCATGACCTCAGCCACTCCTGGGAGCCGGCTCGCACCGAGGGCGGTCGTGTGACCGTCACGTGCCGCGTGACCCACAAGGCCGGCCACACTGAGAGCGTCACGCTCGACGCTCCCCTCGACGACAGCGGCGGCAAGAACAACATCCAGGCGCTCGGCTCGGCAATCACCTACCTGCAGCGCTACACGCTGATCGCCATCCTCGGCCTCGCGACTGAAGACCAGGACGACGATGGCGCCGCGGCCGGCATGAACGTCGCCATCGCCAGCGAGAAGATTCTCGACGGCCTGCTGTCGAAGCTCGACGCCGCCAAGACCGACGCCGACTGCTTGGCGCTCTGGCGCATCGGCCGCGATTCGCTCGAGGCCACGCAAAACATCGAGGGCGTCAACGAACTGCGGCAGCGGGTGGCGGAGAAGCGCACCTCGCTGAAGGTGCCAGCGTGAGCGACATCGTCATCATTGATGTCGAGCAGCGCACCTTGCCGTGGTTTCAGGCGCGGGCTGGCGTGATCTCCGCATCCAACTTCCACCTGCTGCGCGAGTCGGCGAAGCTCAAGACGGGCAAGAACCGCGGCGACTACAACGGCAAAGCCAAGGCCTTGGCGTTCAAGCTCGCCATCGAGCGCATCAGCGGCTTGCCGCTGGAGGTCGATGACGGATTCGAGGTGTGGCAGGCCAAGCGCGGCAACGTTCTGGAGCCTTACGCGAAGCTGCGCCACGAGCGCAAGTGCGACATCCTCGTCGAGACCGCCGGCTTCATCAAGACGAGCGATGGGAAGTTCGGCGCCAGCGCAGATGGGTTCACCGACCGCGCCGGGCTGCGTCGCGGCTGCGAATACAAGTGCTTCCTGAATCCCGAGAAGCTCTCGGACATCCTGCTTTTCGGCAGTACCGACGAGGTCATCGACCAGTGCGATGGCGGCATGTGGCTCACGAACCTGCCGGCGTGGGACTTCGGCCTTTACTGCCCCGCGCTTGATGTCATCGGCTTGGACTTCACGCTGATCCCGATCCAGCGCAACGAAGCCCGCATCGAGGCTCTGGAGGCCGATCTCGTTGCCTTCGACCATCTGGTCGAGGACTGCGTGACGCGCTTGCGCCAGCGCGCCGGCCTGAACTACACGCCGCCATGGACTGATGCGGAGCCCGTCGAGGCTGCCATCGCCATCAACCGCGAACTGAGCGCCGTGGCGCCCACCCTCGCACCCCGCCCCGCTGCTCCGCGCGCCGCCCCGGCTGCCGTGGCGTTGCCCGACTTCTTCTGACAGAACGGAGAGCCCATGTACGACCAACTCTACGAGACCGACGCGCAGACCCAACCCGGGGTCGCCGTCCAGCCGGCGGCGCCTGTCGCCCCTGCCGCGGCCGTCATGACCATCAAGGGCGCCGTCCTGGCCCAGTTCAAGGCCACGGAGCCGGTCCTGCGCACCCTGGTCGCCCGCTACGAGAAGGTCGCGATCGACTGCTCGACGCCCAAGGGCCTGAGCGCGGCGAAGGAAGCCCGCCACGACATGCGCGAGAACGGCCGCTTCGTCGTCCAGCGTGCCGAGAAGGCGATCAAGGACGAGGTCAACGGCCTGAAGGCGGTCATCGCGAGCGAGGCTGACAGGCTCATCGCCATCGTGCACCCGACCGAGACGCTGTACGACGATGCCATCAAGGCCCGCGAGGCCGAACTCGCCGCCGAGAAGGCCGAGCGCGAGGCCAAGGAAGCCGCCAGGGTGGCCGCGCATCGTGCCAACCTCACGAAACTGGCCAGCTACGCCACCACGGCCCAGGGCCGCACGTCGTCGCAGATCCTGACGATCATCAACGGCGTGGCAGGCATCGAGATCGACCCGGCCGCGTGGGAAGAGTTCGCCGCCGGCGCCGAGCAGCAGAAGGCCGACACGCTCGAAGCCCTGCAGGCGCTGTTCGACCGCACGAAGTCCGACGAGGACGAAGCCGCCCGCCGCGAGGCCGAGCGCATCGAAAACGAGCGCAAGGCCGCCGAGCTGGCCGAGCAGCAGCGCATCCTCGCCGAGAAGCAGGCCGAGCTCGACCGCCAACTTGCCGAGATCGCCGCCACCAAGAAGGCCGAGGCCGACCGGATCGCCGCCGAAGCGAAGGCCGCGGAAGACGCCGCGCGCGCACAAGCCGAGGCCATCGACCGTCAGGCGGCCGAGGACGAGGCCAACGCTCGCGCCCAGGAAGTCGCTGCCGCAGCCATCGCCCAGGCCGCCGCCGACGAAGCCACGCCGCACGACCACGCCGAAGCGCCGCAAGAGGTCAGCGACGACGCGCTGTCCGCCATGCCGCAGATCGCCGAGTCCATCCCCGCAGTCGCCGCGCCTGCCGCCGTCGACATGGACGACGTCGCAGCCAAGCCCTGGGCGATGCCGGTGCCGATCGCCGACCGTCCCGCCCCGGTCGCCGACGAGGCGGCCACGCTGAACCTGACCGCGATCAACGACCGCTTCGGCGGCGTCCTGAGCGTCACGGCCGCTGGCCTCGCGCTGCTGGGCATCGAGCCGGCCGCGCAGGTCAAGGCCTCAAAGCTCTATCGCGAATCGCAGTTCATCGCCCTGTGCGATGCGCTGGTCGAGCGCATCGGCGAAGTCGTCGCTGCCATCGAAGGCTGAGGCCCACATGATCGAACTCAAGCCCGTCAAGTCCAGCAACATCGCGGCCACCGGTTACGACGCCGCCAGTCAGACCCTCGCGGTCAAGTTCAACGGCAGCGAGAAGGTGCATCACTATCTCCACGTCCCCGCGGACACCATCGCCGCCATGGACGAGGCGCCGAGCGTCGGCTCGTTCTTCGCCAAGAACGTCCGCGACAAGTTCCACCACGAGGTCGTCGACGGCAGCGTCGAGTCGGCCACCTGAACCAGTTTCGGCGGCGCCCGGCCGGCGGTCGCCGCGCGGGCTCAGTCCTCCCCTCCGAGCCATCGCAGCGTTTCCCGGCCCTCCACAGGGCGTCGCCACCTTTCTCACCAACCCGCCTGAAAGGCAACCAATGACCACCGACACCAAGACCAAGGCCATCCAGTTCGCGGTCGTCGCCGCACTCACCATCGGCGCGCCGTTCGAGGGCGGCACTTTCGCCGGCGTCATCACCCTGAAGGACGGCACGCACGTCGCGGTGGCGCTGCTGGCCGACAAGCCTGGAAATCGCCTGGAATGGAGCGATGCCAAGGCGTGGGCTGAAGGCCTCGACGCCAGCCTGCCCACGCGGCCGGTCGCGGCGCTGCTCTACGCCAACGCCAAGGCGCAGTTCGAGCCCGACTGGTACTGGACGGCCGACACGGTCGATGCCGACACCGGCCGCAAGTCCGACGCCTCCTACGCCTGGAGCTGCAACTTCAACTACGGCTACCAGTACAACGTCCACAAGAGCTACGAAGGCCTGGCCGTGGCCGTCCGCTTGATTCCCTTGACGGCTTGATCCTTCGATCCTTCAAGTCGTCGCCCTGACCCCACCCCACAACGGAGAGACCATGTCCGACCTCACCCTGGAGGCC
>Ga0068857_100001523_pt1 | contig 18511 bp, 23 predicted proteins | sample KBSCornC72_FD_66591 | JGI IMG/M metagenome (GOLD analysis project Ga0068857, IMG submission 66591) | Corn rhizosphere microbial communities from Kellogg Biological Station, Michigan, USA - KBS Corn C7-2 | ecosystem: Host-associated > Plants > Roots > Rhizosphere > Soil ...
GCCCACATGTCGGAGAGCAGATTGACGGTTTCTGCAGCTGCCTCGCCGCCTGAGACAGAGGAGGGATCACGGAGGGCGAGGGACAGGGTAAGGTCGCGGATCTTTGTACGCAGCCTTGCACCAGCAGCGCTGGCAACGTCAGCATCAGCGCGCGCCTTGTCGCGTTCGTGGATTGCGTTGTTCGCGATGGTGATCTGATCATTGACGCGCCTTTCTGTTTCCTTGTCGTTTGCGGCCTGCTGCTTCGCGCGCTCCGCCGTCTCTTTCGCCTGCACGATCTGCCAGCGGTTGCGCTCGACATGGACACCACGGGAATAGGCGTACCAGTGCGTGCCAACGAGGGTGAAGATGAGCGCTATGCCCGCTGCGGGAAGGACGTAAGCGCGGAGCGGGGCGGGGAGGGGGATCATTTCCGGAGCTTCCCGCCAGAGGATGCGCCGAGCCAGAAGCCGCCAGCGCTCGTTGCCAGAGCCGTCCAAGTTCCGATGATCGCGCCCCTGATCGTCGCGTCATCAGTCGTTGCCAGCACGTAGACGGTGACTCCGGCGAAGCAGGCCAGCACGAAGAACGTCACCCCGACGACAACGCGGACATGCGGGATGCCGTCGCGCGGCTGATCGACGTTGACGGTATCGGCATGCGCGACGATGGGAGTTTCGGCGAGCACTTCGCCCTGAATGCGCCCCAGAGCCTCGCGGACCTTGGTGTCGAGGTCACTCACGCGACGCGAGTCCGCAGCCAGCCAAACAGAAAAGCTTCATTGGCCTGGCGCTTTTCTGCCAGCGAGATATAGCGCTCGCCCTGAAGGGAATTGAGCGCCTTGAGCATTACAGCCTCGCCATCCTTCCCACGCGCGGCCAGATAAGCTTTCAGCGAGCGCAGGGTTGCCGGGCCGATATCCCGATCAACCGCGATGTCAGCATAGCGTGTTGCCCGATCATTCAGCGCGTTGAGTGAGCGCTGAAGGAATTCGCTCGCAACACCCGGCCCCATGTTGACGCCGGTATCGAACAGTTCTTCAGCAATGGTGGGAGATAGTGTCGAGACATCCGCGAACCCCGGCTTGATCCAGTACTGGCTGCGGTAGATCGCCTTTGCCTGATCGCGGCTCATTGCCTTCATCGATCCGGTGTAGCCATTCGCGCGCGCGACCCGAACGGTGACGCCCCAGATGGTTTCCCCGCCAGCGTCGAGGGGATTATTCGAATAGCCGCCTTCCTTGGCTATGAGGCGGTCGAGTGCTTCCTCGATCACCGCAACCTCCCTTGCCGAAGCTGCGCCGCGTTATTTCGCTCATGCCGCCAGTGCCGCGTTGTGCGCCCGATGAAATACAGCAGCATAGCGAACGAAAAGAGCGTGGTCGCCCAGCCATCGAACGGGCTGCGTTCGCCGTCCCAAATCACCGTGATGGTGAGCAGCGCCGTTCCGGCACCTAGCGCCATGCCGTTGCGCTCCCACGAGTTGAACAATCCGGGAAAGCGCAGCAGCTTCCATATCAGGATGGCCGCGATCAAAAGGCGAGCCAGCGAATTGAGGATGTCCCATGCAATCATAGCATCTCTCCCGTGCCGATTAGCCGCTCAAGCCGGTGGATGATCCATGGGAGGATGAGATGAGCGGCGATGGCAAAAAGATACGTCAGTGCGACGATTGCGCGGGCGTCATCCTCCTTTACTCCGATATATTCATGGGCGACCCATGGTGTGACGAACAGGGCGAACGTCGATCCCATCAGAATGGCGAGCGCGATCTTACCCTTGGACATATTGCGCCAGCGACGCGCGCCAAGCGACGATATCGCGCCTGCCAAAGCGGCAAGCGGGATGTAGAGGTATTTGATCAGGAAATCTTCATGGGGCACTATTTTACGCGCCCCTTTGCGACCCGATCTGCGCCGGGAATTTTTGTGCCGATGGTCATCGGTCTGCGTATGCCTCAAGCACCGGATCGACGGGGACAGTCGCCGCATTGATCGCCGCCAGAACCTCATGGACGAGCACGACCTTGGCCAGCATATCGGGATGACCCGCTGGACCGCTTATCGGCATGTTCTCCACTGCGGCCTTGAGAATTTCGCGGTGCTCTTCTTTGTCGATGATCATGTGCGCCCCCTATGCGATCGTCGCCAGCTTGCGGGTGTTGCCAGCCGCGTCCTTCACGGTGATGTAGCCGTTGACCGCAGCGTCCCCGTTGCTGGTCCATGTGCCGAAGCGAACCGCACCCGTACCTTTCGGCACGAGGCGCACGTCGATATTTGCCGCCGCGCCGTTCGCATTTATAAACGGTGCCGTCGCATCGGATGCGACCCCTAGCCAGGAGGCCGCGCCTCCCGCAAAAATCTGGAACTCAGTGCTGCCGAAGCTGTTCGAGGTAAACGTGACTGCTCCAGTGCCTTTGGTATCGAAGCCGAGCCCAACGTTCGTGTCGGATCCACGCCCACGAAGCGAGGGCGACAATCCGGCTGGCCCGCCAGAAGCATCCATGCGGTTGATAGTGTTGTTCAGCCAAAGCGCGCGGATAGCTTCGTTGCCCTGAGGCCCGCCTAGCGACACGAACTTGCCGTATGCGGCCAGATCGACGACTGCTTGATAGTCTGACGTCAGATACCAATCGCGATGCTTGCCGTTACCACTTTGCTGCGAACCGAACACATATGCGTAGGGCGTCGCATAGCCGCTAAGGTTCTCTTCGTCCGCCCCTGCGGTGAGCTGAAGCCGGAGCGTCGCCACCTGATTGTTGATGTTGGCGCGGTAGGTATAGGCGTAGGCTCCGTTCGCAGGAGGTGATGAGATCGTGTAGGTTTCACCACCCCCGGCCGTCACGGTATAGGTCACGCCGTTGAGCGTGAAGTTCTGCAATCCGAAACCCTGTGGCACGAACGGATCACCAGCAACGCGCGTCACCGTCCCGCCCGTTACTGTGCATGTCCCGGTTCCGGTCGTGTAGACGAAGGTCCAGCACGCGGTTCCGGCAGGAGGGGCGGTGCTCAGAACGGCAGTGCTCGTTGTAGCCGACACGACTGTATATGCCAGGCCGTCAAACCATAAGGTTAGCCCGATCATGAACGACCCCCACGCGCTTCCGGTAGAGCGCGTCAGCGTGGTCGTGCCGGTCGAGACAGCGACGCCGCCGACGCCGTTGCCGTAAATGTTCCACTCAGTTGGATTGAACGGGATCGTGGACTGAACAACGCTCCAGTTAGGGTGCCCATCATTTGCCAGATAAGACCCGTTTCCGCCGTCCTTCGGACCTGCGCCTCCGATCTGCGCAACGCCCGTAAGCCCGTCGAACGAGGTGTTTGAGCCAAGCCTTACCGCAGCCGCCTGACCCGACACGCTATCATACCCAATGCTGACACTATAAGCCGAGGATCGGATATATTTCAGCAGCGTCTGAACGCTCTGGCCGGATTCGGTGTTGACCAGTGACGCGCCCTTGCCGGATGCGGAAGATGCGAGGTCGGCGCGCAAGGCGGAAACATTCGCCTCGGAACCAGTCCTTCCTGTAAGAACCCATCGACCGGCTTGGCCCGGAGAAGTATCGTCCGGCTTAACGATGTTGATGCCATCGTCAGCGGCCACAAGGCCATCATTCCATGCGAATACACCGCCGCCCCCATCCGCTTCCGCCGCGCCGCCATCGACCACATAATTATCCCCTGTGGAGAGTGTGGTGGAGGGTAAGGCGCGAAGATCGCTGATCGTCGCGACAGAAGGGAAATTGTCGAACGGATACCCTGGAAGATTGATAACAATCGAGGGGGCTGGCGTCATGACCAAAAATCCTGCATAGATCGCCCATGCAGATGAAGCAGGGGCCGCTAATGCGGATTGGCACTCGGCACGCCCGAGTAGGGGTTGTATTTATATGAGCAACCCGAATGTCATCATTGTACCGATTGCCTTGGCCGCGATCAAAATAACATGGCAGTGGTTATTTGCTGATGGCATGTATCGATGCGGGCGCTATTACGGGCGTTGCCGCCGCGCCATAGCGAAGAAGTTGCGCTAGGGTATCGCTGGTCATCGTTGGGTCACGGGTAAGAACGCGCGACGCCCCCTGAGCCGCAGCATAGCCGGGAATTTGCGCTGCACCGATAACGTTAGCCAGAATGTTGGATTGCTGCCAACGCCCTGCTGTTCCGGAATCTGCTATCTGGCTCGGCAGGATTTCTGAGCCAGCATCAGCCAGATCCTGATTAAGCGCTTCACCCCGCGCGTAGCCTCTACGCCTCACGGTGTCAGACGACATCTTGACCGCCTGAGAATAGCCTGCTGGAGTGATTTCGCTTCGGCTATTGCCAGCTGCGCGCTCGACCTGGGTAAGCGACTTCCAGCCCCTATTGATGCTAGAAAGCGCTTCGGCCTCAGCCGGGTTCTGGCGCGCAGCTAGATCGCGGACCGCAGAAAGAACATCACCCAAGCGGTCGCCCAGTTCGCGTTGATCGGCATCGGTAGACATGGCCGCGCGCCTGACACGATCGCCGATCCTCGTCTCGATTTCCTTAAGGGCTCGTCCGTCAAGAGCAACCCCGTCCTGCCAATATCGGTTTAGGCTACCAAGGATGTTTTCGAACTGCCGGGCGCGGCTCGGCTCCATCATCGCCGCCTCTTCATGGACTGACGCCAGATCATCAAGGAACTGCCGATCACCCGTGGCGGATAGGCGGGGTAGGACAGCATCATAGGCTTCCCCAAGCTTATCGCCTGCGTAGCGCACCGCATTGCGACCACCTATGCCCTCGGGAAGAGATTGTCCGATAGGCTCAAGCGCACGGTTGATCGTGGCGCGTCCAAACGTCTCAAGCGATTTGTTCCGCGCGCCTGCGATCTGGTCGCCGACAAATGGTGTGCTGATGGCCCGATCTTCCGAGCGAGCGAGAAAACGTCCTACCGCCCCGCCTTCTGATCGAGCGACTTGCCCCGGAGTAACCCTCACTCCTGCATCGATCAATGTCCTAAGGTTGTCGCTGATCTGCGGAGAAGCGGCGCGAGCTAAGCCACGCAGGGCAACTTCACCGCCCTTGGATAAAGCCGCCCCCATGAGCGCATCCTTGCCGACATCGAAGGCATTGTTTCCGTCAGACAGCAACGCGCCCGCCGCGCCACCTTGCACCAGCGCACCGCCCGGCATCACCAAAGTGGGGAGAGTGCCAGCGATATTGCCAAGCATCTGATAACCGGTACGCGTATCATCGGCGCGGGCAGCGTCATTTGCCTGTACAGTTTCGCCACCGCTTTTAACGCCGAGAAGCCCCGATATAGCGTCATCAGCCGCAGCAACACCGGGGATTTGTCGCGCCGCGCTTACGAGATTATCAACCGGCTTGATTAGGCCGTTTACGAAGGCATTAAGCCGGGAATCGTCCTTCGGAGCCTCTGAAGCCCCTGCGCCATAATCACCGGTATCAGTGATTGTCACATCAAGCGGTTGCTGTTCTCCCGATGCCTCGGGATACTGGCGCAGGACTTCGGCTTGCACCTGATCCTGCGAAGCGCCTTCAGGGCCTTCGACCTGATAGGTTTTCCCGTTTGGAGCCTGAATGGAATAAACAGGCATCAGCGTACTACCGTAGCTTTACCCCAGCCCTGGGTCGGCGCAGGGGTGGCCTTGGTCTGGCGCGGCCTATCTTGATGGAGCGTCGCAACTCGATCGGGATTAACGCCGTTGTCTTGCGCATACCCCCGGAACTGTTGCGCTCTCTCATTATAAGTCTGGCGGGCAGCAAGAAATGCTTGACGCGCAGAGTTCACCATTTCCTTACGTTGCCGGGGATTCATCAGCTGACCATTTTGAGCTTTATTGAAAGCATTCCTAATACGATCGGGGACACCGGCAGCATTTTGCGCCGTGGCAAACTCGCCTTCACGCACAACAGACGTAGGGTCCAGCATCTTCATGTACGAAAAGATCATAGCTATATCATTCTGTGCGCTTGGCTCACGGCCCGACTTCAGCCGCGCATCCTGATCGCGCGACAGGTTCAAAATGGTTCTCCCCTGATTTTCAATCGTGCGGAAATTCTTGACCTCAGCCAAGCCGTCAAACTCCTTCCGGAAGTCAGCTTCCGCTTTCCGGTTCGAAGTGGTATTCTTGTTACCCGCGCCTGTTGGGTCGGCAGGGCCTCCTGGTATGGGCTCCAAGCGATCACCGCTCCAACGATAACCAGCAGGCGCGTCTTTCTGCTTGGGCGCGCCAGTGGCGACCACACGCGAGCCACCCGGAGCGAGCCGCGCTGTTACTTCCTGAGCATATTGCTGCGTCTTCGGCCCCCATTTCGAGCGGTCAGATCCTCCGTGGTAATATGCGGCCATGGTCGCCGGATCACCGCCACTCGCCTCTACCGCCTCCTGCACTGCTGCGCGACCTATTTGATCCTGATAAGCCCGACCTTCCGGAGTAGCGCTGGTCATAAGCTCAGGACGCCAAGGGAGGCCCAATCGCCCTGCCAAAGTCTGTCCGGTCGCGGGCATTACCTGATATGCACCCAAAGCTCCGGTAGACGCGTTGCGGGCCGCGTAATTGCCGCCACTTTCCTGCGCAACGATGTGGGGCAGCACGCTATCGACAGACAACGGACCGCCCGCACCCGTAGATGCCTGACCACCTCCTCCCGGTTGAATTTCAACAAGAGTGTCCCCGGCCCCGACGCTACGAAGCTGGGGCGCGAAGGGTTGTGCAACGATAAGATTGCCTTTGGCGTCATAGCGAGCCGAGCCGGGGGCAAGCGTGTATTGCTCATTTGCCTTGGTGTGAGCAGCCAATGCCTCTTTTACGCTCATCGCCTGATTCTTGAACCCGTTGAGCAACTGGTCAGACCATCCCGATTCCTGCAACTGACTATAAGCGTTCCTGATCTGCTCAGGCGTCATCTTACCGCGCAGATTGGGGATCATGGCACGGAACGCCTGCTCTCGCTGCTCAACAGGAACATCCTGAATGCCAACCGCAAACCGCCCAAGCGTCTCAGCCTCGTCGTCAAGTGCCTTGCGCTGATCTTCGCTGTAGCTGCCCACAGCTTTTGCAAAATCAAAATCGCCGGAAGCGAGCGCCGTTTGCTGCGCGCCGCGCGTGTCGCCAGTGGCGAGCTGATCAGAAGCCTTTTGCCGCGCAGCATTACGGGTGCGAATTGCATTCTGTTCCATCGCGGCTTTTTGCCCCGCCTGAAACGCTGACAACCCATCCATCACAGCCCGACCGCTATCAACGAGGCCCATGCGCCAATCAACTGCTATGACACATCTCCTTCCATGCGCCACGGGCATACCAGGAGGCCCCCTCTATGGGCTTCCACACACCCATTATGCGAAGTTCCGATTAAAGCCATAACCCGAGTAGCTATATCCGGGGTTTTGAACGGGAGTTGCATAACCCGGATTAAACGCGGGGGATGAAGATCCACCGCCATAGCTGGAGCCATAGGCAGCACTAGCAGCTGTCCCGATACCCTGTAGCGCTTGCGCCCAATTCTGACCCTGCAACAGAGCCGCGTTGGAGGACGCATCAGCTCCTGCCTGAGTGGCACTATTGATAGCGTTGACGCTATTTGTGCCAACGCCAGCCACCAGTCCGCGCGCCTGCCCGCCAAGGTTCATCAGCGTCCCGAGATTACCCATCCACCCCTGCGCCGAACGGTCGGCAAGAGACGTACCGCGATCCTGCAAAGCTTTATAAGTTGCGCCGCTACGACCCATGCCTTTCGCATATGCATTGGCATTAACGGCAGACAGCCCCTCGCGCACCAGATCCTGATATCCGGTCGATCCTCGGAAAGCGTCAAGCGCCTTTGCTGATCCCCCGTCTCCATTAGAGAAACCTGATATGTCGCGGCCTTCGGAACGCCCATAATTCTCGTAATGATATTTGGCGTAATCATCTAAATTTGTGAATGCCCCGGTGGGCAAAACACGTGTTTGAAACTCCCGCGCGACATCAGGGTTCGCCGCAGCATATGCGCCCCAATCCGTGCTGTCGCCAGCCCCAAGGAATCCGGCGAACAATTCGCCCGCGCGATCGCCTTGATCAATGGTAGGAGCACTGAGCTTATATTGATAGTCACGGTTGCGTTCGGTCGCTGCAATCTGCTCACGCGTTGCTTTAAGCTGTGCCTGCGCAGCCTTCTTCGCGCCAGAGCTTCCGAATAGGCCGCCCAGCAGCGAACCTGCTGCGGAAATACCTGCTGCTGCTACAAGAGGGGCTACCATTGGGCTGTGATAAGTCGGCGCTTATGGTCGCTGCTGTTGTATTTATGAGTTAAACGATCCTATACATAAAGCAGAAACTCATGGGTCTGTTGCTTGTGTCAGTGGATAAGAAGCTCAGCCGGGCAACCTGCCCACCCACTAGCGCGGCAATTCGAGCCGATTGCTGAACTCCGCCCATTGCCGCTGTGCCCCCGAGCTGGCCGTCAGCGGTGAAATTGTTCGTCGGCACCGGAAGGTTGATGTCCACTACCGTGGATGCGCTAAGAGCTGTAGGGTCAACGTCAATCCGGCCTGAGACAGTTACGCAGTCACCTACCTGTTGCCATTGGCAGGCAAAGGCCGTCACGGCGTCAAGGTTCGATATATTGGTGAGCGTAGGCGTGTAAGTGCCGTGCGCTGTCGGAACGGTTAAAGCGATATCGTTAGCATTTACCGTAATGCCTGCGCCAGCACCGATGTCGAACGAGCGATCGGTGGTTAGATTTCCGCCGCCCGTCAGTCCCGCGCCTGCCGTTATAGAGCGTGTCTGGGGCGCTGCTGCGTTGGCTGTAGCTTGTGCCGAGGCTGCGCTGGCAACCGCTGTGTTCGCCGTCGATTGCGCTGAGGCGGCATCAGCGACCGCTCCGTCAGCAGTGCTTTGCGCAGCATCCGCCGAGGCTTGCGCTGTACCCACATCAGTGCCCAACTGGTCCGTAATATTGAACAGCTGAATGATCTGATCGAGGGTCGTGAAAATGGACTGGAAAGCGTCATTGAACGCTTTCAGTCCTTCGTTCGACAGCCTGCCCTGATTATCGACAATCGGCAGCCACTGCTGAAGCTTCGGGATCATTGCCATGCTTCAGTCGCCGCACCAGAAATACGCACGCGCACACCATCATTACCCGACACCTCAAAAGACCGAAATGGACCTTCTATTGAACCCATGCGGTACAGGTTTACGAGATCAGCGGGCGCTCGCGCGTCCAGTTCCTCATAATAAGACGGGAAAGAGTCCCGCGCGTCGTGCCAGCGCACCCGCACCGTGCAATCAGCAGCGCAGCCTACGCCCACTGACATGCTGTCGTTCCGCTGCGGGGGGCCAAGCATCGGGACATTACCAGTAACGACCCACTCAACCGGATCGTTATCGTCCAATGCGGAATCCGGATTGAGCGACCAGACCTTTGAAGTCCGCGAACTGCCCACGAAGGTCATGCCGTTATAGAATGCGCCGACATGCGGCTCCCACTCGGTTTGCTCAGCACTCTTCCACCGGCACCATTCTTTAGTTGAGGCGTCAAAGAGAAAAGTGCCGCGTCCCGGAATGCGCAGCGCATAAAACTCGTGCCGATCCAGAAAAAACGTGAACGCAGAGGTCGGGCCGGTCGCTTTCCTGATGCGCTCGGATATGCCCTCATCAGCCACCACATCAGGATTAACCCCGGCGCGGTACACATTGCTATTTTCACCAACCCATAGCAGCGAATTATCGAAACGAGCTACGCTGTCCCTATCGCGCGCGCCTCTCTCATAATACCGTCCAACAGCCTTCTGTATCGGGGCATCAGCATCGCCAGTAGGTTGCCAGAATTCGGTCCCGGTCTTACCGAAGAAGAACATTTCACTCCCAAGGCGTCGGCCAGCCACAAGCCCGTCAGGCGCGCTTTCGGCGGTAACGAAATTGAGCGGATCGATCGTCGTCTCGCCCGGAACGATCCAGTAAATCGTACCATCGGAGCAAGAGGCATAGATATAGCTGTTGAGGCTGTCGATATCGACCGGGACGCCTGCTGCGTCATTTGGTAGCGGAACTGCACCGAAGTTCGTGCCATCCGCATAATAGATCGTGTTGCCCCCAAGAATGAATAGCCGGTCTATCGACGCTGCCCAAGCAACATTGTCAGTTCCCGATACGACCCCAACAACTGTTGCGCCTCGTCGCAGCTCACTTCCCACCACCTTAAAAAGGTCGCCGGAGAGCAACCCCTGTTGCGAATATATGCCGCGAACCGTTCCGGCCCCATCACTCATAGACAGATCGGTTCCAGGACGCATGATGCGCGCAAATTTGTCGGGCGACGCGCCGCTCTTGTCCTCTTCCATGAAGAGGTTGACCATCTCGACCTCAGGCTGAAAATTAGCCTGCCTGCGGTACGCGCCCAAACCAAGAGGAATAGACGACATCAGACATAGCCCAGAATGCCGGTCGCCGTTGTCCCGGTTGAAAACACCTTCGTCGCCCCACAGTACAACATCTCACCAGCCGCAAGCGTTAACGTCCTGTCAGCCCCGGAACGTGTGGTGATATGGATGTCGCCAGCGCCTGCGACCCGCAACGCTCGAACAGGCTGCGAAAGGTTCGACGCATCCGAAGCCGTGATCATGTAGGCATCATCGGAAGGGGAAGAACTGGCACGCGCAAGATTGTCGCGGTCATATTCATACGGCATCAGAAGTACTCCGCATAAGCGATGGTCGAGGGCATGGAAAAGCGTGTTGCAAGGCTTTGCCTGAACTGCGCTGCCATGGTGATTGTCGTCTGCCCTAAGGTGCCGCCAAACTCGTCATTAATGACGGTGGCCAGTGCGCATTTCAGCCCCTCGGGATCGCGATGAGAGATCGGTGCCTGGCTATCCAGTTCCAGATCGTAGAGCGACTGCCACTGCTTGAGGTTGCCATCATAGATATATTCTACTGTCTGGCTGGTAAAAGCGTCAGTGATCACGACAACAGAGCAATCCCTGGGCGGGCGCATGTCGCCAGTAACCGTCTGCCCCGAATAGACCGGGCATTCACAATCATAGGGCCGGGGAGAGCATTCATTGCGGACCAGTTCCGGCAGGGTGATATCAAGCGTCACATCCGAATTGCGGAAGATGCGCTGGTTCTCCCCAGCTGTGTAAGATGCTCCGGTGGGAACGACATCGTACAAACGACCGAACGCCCCAGAATTGATAAGGGACTGATACAACCCCCTCAAGGCATCCAGCGCATCCGAGCTGTCCTGTGTCCTCGGTTCGCGCCCGCCCGCCAGCCTGCCTATCTTCCGTAGCGAGCCGTTGACGATGTCGCGAACCGAAGCCATTTACGCGCGCTTCGCCTGCTCGGCGGCAAGGGTCTGACGCAGCTTATCAAGACCTGTGCGCCCGTCATATTTGACACCTAGCCCGTCCAGTTCAGCGCGGACGGCGGCGATTTCCGTGCCGGAATCAGGGTCTATCGGCTGCGGCGCGTCAGATTCAATCAGATCAGCATCCTTGCCGAAGCTGAAAAAGCCATTAGCCCGCAGCTTTGCTACATACGGTCCATTATCATCGATCGGGGTAGGCTCACCCTTCACGAAGGTATGACCATATTGCTCGATAACCTGCTGGCTGGGGTCTTCATCCCCCAGCCACGTTACATTGACCTTCGCCATTACGCGGGCTCCTCGACGACATATTCAAGGAACACGACAAATGTGCCGGTCGTAGCGCCCGTAGTCGGTCCGGTCGAAACCGTCGCGCTCACGAGCGTTTTTGCCGTGGTCACATAGTCGTAAGCGGTCGCCGCCAGAACGGTAGTTACACCTGCAACCGGACCCGGAGTGCCTGCGCCGCCGACAAGATAACGATCTGGATCGCCAGCATCGCCAACATCAATGCGCAAGCCAGTGCCGCCCGAGTCCAGATCATCGGACTTGACGAAGCCGGATACAATGCGTGCACGTGCCGGGAGGTAGAACAGCTGAATAACGTCAGCGTTCGCGAGGGCTGCGGTGATTGTATATTCACCGCGCGCCGCATGGGTCGTGCGCCCGCCAAAACCAGGGCCAGACACCGGGTAGGTGCGGCCATTTGCTGCCGCACCACCCATTTCGATGGACTTGAAAGTTGCCATGTCGATTACTCCTTAGGCGTCAGCGACAGCGGCATTGACGAGAGTAACCACGCCATACTGCTTGCCCGCATATGAGGTTTTCTTGATGCCGCGCAGTTCTTCGATCGCGACGCCGGGGCGGAATTCGTAATCTTCCTTGAGATCGGTCCGGAAGATAGGATCCTGCCCATAAGCAACAGTGATAGCGGACTGGCCCACAAGATAGTTGAAGCCTACGTCGATACCGCCTGCGCCAACGCCCGTGATAACCGGTATTTCCGGGATTTCACGGAAGATGATGCCGTTATAAAGCAGGTCGCCGTCCTGAAAGAGCGGGTTGCGCTCCATCGCATCGCCTTCACGTGCACGTGCCTGCGTGTTGGCGTTGATGATGGTCGTGTCTGCCGCCAGATCGCGGAACGACAGGCTATTGCAGAACATCACGAACCACTCACGGCCAGCAGTCATATCCGACTTGAACGGACGGATGTTGATCGTACCATCGATCTGGCCAGCGGTGCGCGCCATGCGTTTGGCAAGAGACGCGGTTGCAGCCGTCAGTTTGTCGCTCGTGTTATCAACTGTCGCCAGCGCAGTTGCCCAGACGTTCGAAGACGCGTTCGCCTTTGAATTGCCAAACAGGATACGATCGCGGTTGGCCGCCAGAAACGCATTGCGCTGTGAAGCCGTCGCAAGATTGTACAGCACTGCGCTGTCCGTGCCGGGAATGCCATTGCTGTCCAGAGCGCCGGGGATGATGATCGATGCGAAGGCGTCAATGATATCATCGCGAAGAAGTTCGGCATCCCACGTACGAAGCGCTGGCTTCGCCGCGTCGAACAGATCGATGTCAGTCTTGTAGCTGGTGGACTTCGGCACCTTCACGCCGTTACGAATCCAGTCAATCACAACCTGATCGTTGTAGTTGCCCAGATCGTCTTCGTTGCCTTTAAGGACTTCAGCCCCACGAACACCCCGACCCTTAAGGCGAGTAATCAGCGGCACGTTGATGCGTGATCCGCCCTCGGTTTTGAGTTCGTTGCGGATGCGGATGATGTTGTCTTCCGCAGTACCCATGTACGGCATGAAGCCGGACTCACGCACATACTCGCGGAGGAACTTGGTTACCCAGACTTGCTTTTCACTGGCCTGTGCCAGAACGACTTCTGCCATTTTCCCTTACCTTGTGAACACGGACCCTAAAGCCCCCATCGGACCGGTCGGTATGTCCTTGACGCCTCCTCCTGTTCCGGGGGCTGCTGCCAATGACTTCGGCGGCGTGGGCTGGGCCACTGGTTGTTGCTGTGCTGCCGGGGCAGCGCTCGGTGCGGGTGCTTGAATAAAACCGAGTTCAGCGGCTCTGCGGCGGACATATTCGTCCGGATCACTGCCGATATCGCTCATCATGGCGTCCCGCTTGTGCTGCTGGACGATCCAGTCAATTGGGTGCTGCTGCCGCATGTAGGAGAGGGCGAATGACGGATCGGCTTTTGCCTTCTCCGTTGCCCACTTTCCGGCTGCCTCTACGGCTTCCGAACCATGCTGTTGCCTTGCGATCACGTCGCTTATTTCAAAACGTTGCTCGACCAGACGTTGCTCGACATGTTCGTTTTGATGCGCCGCGAACCCATGCGGATCATCGAGGGGGTCGGGGATTTCCTGCTTCGGCTTCTGGCTGACCTGCTGGCGCAGTACTTCCGCCTCTTGCTTCCATCGCTTCAATTCGTCCCGCTGATCGAGGAAGGTTGCGAGCGGCACCTGGCGACTCTCTTCCTGCGGCGGTTCGACCTGCGGCTGTTCCGGCTCGGGTTGCGGTTGCTCCGCTACAAGTTCCGGCGTTTCCACAGTTTCAACGGGAGGTTGATCGTTGGCCGGGGCTATCGCTTCCGGTTCCGCGTCCACACTGCCGTTAAAAATATCTTCGATGCCCATTTATTCCCTCCCGCCCGTATCGTGGACGACTGACGAAGCACCCGATGCAGCGGTGGCCTGCGCCGGTTTACGTGTCGGCGGCACGAGAACACCCGAAGGCGTACTCGTGGGGATAAGGGAGAGAATTAGGCTTCGGCGTTTGTATTTATTGCCGGTTCTGGTTCTTCACCGACACTACCACGCCCCATTTCGAAATAGGTCTGTGCGGTATCCGCTTGTTTTTTCTCGGTATCGGCCTGCTTGTTCTGGATAGTTGCCTGCTTTTCGGCAAATTCAAGCTGCATGGCCTGCTGTTGCGCTGGATCGGGCTGCTGGCTCTGTTGCTGCTTCGCCATCCATGCCTCAACACGTTCGATGATCTCCGACTTGTTAGGCAGGGGAGACATTTCCAACGCGATCATGAATTGCGGCGATCCGATGGGCACACCTTGACCAACAAGCTCAAGCAGGTCCGCCCACACCTCCTGCGCAAGATTGGCGGTGTCAGGAACGCTATCGATGATGATGTCCATATCCATCTCGGCAATGCGGTGCTTGATCTCAACTGCTGGCTGCATCATCGGCTGACCATCAGGCCCGGCCACGATCTGCATCATTGGCGACCCATCCGGATTGGTAAGTGGAACCTCCTCATTGATTTGCAGGAATTCGGGTGCCCGACGATCGTCCGTTACCCTGATCCACCATGGACCGGTTACAAACTGCTGAAGAACCTGCCACATCTGACGATAGGCCCGGTTCTCCCAATCCTCTACACCGCCAAGAGGGCGCGCCAATTCGGTCATGCCCGCCTGCTGAAGAACGAGGCGCGAGCGTCCTGATTGCGACTGTGAACCCTGCTGCCCAAGCACTGCCGGGGTAGGCCCCATACGCTCAATCTCGGACTTGCTCTCAGCAAGCAATAGCTGCTGTCCCGATGCGATGTCGGATGTTGGCACTAGCTGCCAGCCGGGCGGTATAATACCGTCTGCCCTTGCGGCCTCTCTGCGTGCCGTTGTGGCATCAACCGGAGCGGCCATTGGATCAGATTGCTGTATCTGACGGCTATTTGCGAGGTGCAGCAACCGGGAGCGGCGCGCGTTTACCTCATCCTGAATCGGGATCATGTCATCGATTGGACTATACCGCCCGTTCTCTGCATCGATGTAACACGACTGCGCCTCGATCGGGCACCGCGTCTCTCCGGTCTTGGCGTCTCGATAGGGCGATATATCGTATTCCAGCACACCAGCGGCGATGTAGACACAGCGGAACCATTGCCCGCCTTCATTGTGGTACATCTCGACCACCATCAGGCGATTACGTGTACGATCGACCCATGGAGAGGTATTGTCGGGCCGGTCCTGCCATGTCGCCTCCAATGCAGAGCTATTGCCGGTCATTGGGTCGCCCAGAGGCGCAAGAGCTTCCCGGTAAAGACGCTTAAGTTGATCGAGGTCCATCCATTTGGCTACACCAAGATAACGCGCGTCCTTGAAGTCGAGGCGGCGACTATAGGGATCATAAAAGAACTCTTCCCAGCGTATCTGGGTAACCCTGGGATTTGTCCCGTCCCACTCGAATATCGCCGCACCGGTTCCTTCGATAAAGAAATTCTCAGCCACATCCAGTTTCGTGCGCTGGAAATGCGTGAGATCAGCGACGTAACGAAGGCCTTTTGTTGCCACATCGGCGCTGTCCTGATCCTGCGGGTTACGGGGATAAGCCCTTGGGTCCGTCTGGCCCTGCTCCAACACCCCGAGCAGGCCATTGATCGCGGGCTTGACCCGATTTGTGTAGATAGGAGGTTGGCCCCGTTGCTTGAGAACGGTGCGCACTTCGGATGTGAGTTGCCCCGGTCCATCATAATAGGACCGACGTTTCAGCCCGAGACGCCGGGTCTGATCTGTCATTGACCGGGCGTCATCGAACATCTTGCGCAGCCGCTCTATCGAAGGTGGATCATAAGCAAACTGGGGCTTGGGGATACCATCCTGCTCGCCGCTGATGGGGTTGTTGGGATCAAGGCTATCGGCGATCACGCTTCAAGCTCCGCGATGCGCGCCTTGATCTTTTCGATGCGCTGCTTGAAGCCAGGCCCTCCGCGCTCAGAAGCGGATAGCATGGCTTTCAGGCGGTCGATCTCGGCTGCGCGCTCTTCATCGGTCATAATGCCCGATTAAGGGGAGGGTGGCCTAATCAGCGGTTGTATTTATCCCCAAACGCTGCCTTGTGCTTCATCATTAACCTGCGGCCGGTAGTCGGTCGGGTTCGGATTAACCTCGGCAACCGGGATGATCGCTGGGTGCGCCATATCGAGGGCTCGCCCCATCATGCTTGCTGCATCAACCTCGTCATCATGCTTTCCGGCAGGGAACGCAAGAAACTCTCCAATATCCGCGCCTGTCTCAAAGCGGACCTTGCCCATTGCCGCGCGGGCTTGGAAGCCACGTGCGCGCGTCGGTTTATCATGGATAGAAGGGAGCCATTCCATCTTCACCCATGCCTTAGGCCGCTCCCGCATCCTCCTTGTAAGCATCGGCTCGATTGCTTTTGCGATCACCCCAGCTTCCCCGAACCATGCAATTGGCTTCCAGCGCTCGGCCAGATCAAGTTGCTGTTCAATCCAGACATCCGAACTGGTCTGACCGCGCCAGCCATCAAGGCGATGCAGGATGCCAGAGGCGTCAACGCCCCAGACACGATGCACCGTGTAATCGCCTCCGCCATCTGTCACCGCATAATCGCTCGTACCGTAAATCGACATATGTTTGGGCAACTCCTTCCATGACGGAAACCAGTCGCGCAGGAAGAATGTGCCATCGTCGGGCTGTGGCTTCTGCTGGTAGAGCGCCGACCAGTCTCGTGCGGGAAGGGCGCGCTTAATGCGCTCAAGATCCTCTACAGGGTATTGTTCAGGCCACAGAGCGCGTCCGTCATCATCAATGGCTGGGAGATTGAGCAACGACCATCCTTCGTGCTCATGTTCCTCTTGAAGCCACCCCGAAAGGTCTGATTCGTGCCAGCGGGTTTGTATTATCACAATCCGACCACCTGGCATGAGTCGCGTGTAGGCGGTCGAGGTGTACCAATCCATTGTTTTCTTGCGGATAACCTCACTATCCGCATCTTCGCGGTTTTTCACCGGATCATCGATCAGCAAAAGATGCGCGCCACGTCCTGTCAGCGGACCACCGATACCAACCGCATAGAATGCGCCGCGCTGCGTTGTTCCATGCTCGAAGCCGCCATACCCGAGCCCTTCGATGTGAAAGCGCTTGGCCGACTTGCTATCATCGGCCAAGCCGACGCCAGGAAAGATGGCCTTGAAACCTTCATCTTCGATCTGGTTCTTAACCTTGCGGCCAAAATCGTCGGCCAACTCCTGCGCATAGGTTGCTGTTACAACATAATGATCCGGGTTGCGCCCCATGTACCACGCTGGAAAGAACTCTGAAGCCAACATGGATTTACCATGCCGGGGGGGCATTGTGATCATCAGGCGAGTTATTTCGCCACGCTCTACCGCTTCAAGGTGACGCGCAATGAGCCTGTGGTGCGCGGCATCGCGATAACCGGGCCACTGATATGCAGCATAACTGATCAACCGCGAAAACGCGAAATCCTCAGCCGTTAGAGCGTGACTAGCCATCTGCTCTCAGCGCAGCTGCGACCGCAGCATCACGACTTTCCTTAAGTGCGCTGGCGAAATTATCGCCGACCTCAATCTCTTTCGGTAGCAGGCTTGCGATCACCTTCAGGTATTGATCAGGTTTTTCATCGCGCACACGCTCTACCGCTGCTATACCATGCTTGTGGAAGTCATCGTGCAGCGCCTTGACGAACGCCTCACCAAGCTTGTTACGGACCCCTTTAGGGCGTCCAGCGGGATTGCCAGATTTTCCTGGCTTAAACTTCGTATCCTGCTTTCCTCCTGTAGGTTCAGGACTATCCGCCATTATACCCTCCCTCTCAGCGCCGCCAGAAACCGATCATTCGCCGCAGCGGCCATGCGCCTTTGCCCGCGCTCCCATTCCATATCATCAAACCTGTTATATTCCTCGCGTTTTGGTATACCCGCTTCTTCTCGAAGAAGTGATGCGCGGATGATGCAGGCTCTTGGTGAGCGGTGCGGAAGCACAACGTTGATCATACGATAAGGGACAGGAACTTGCCTCGCCGCCTCAAGCACTCCATCCTCCCACTGTGTCCATGCCGGACCCCTAGCCATTGTCACCCTCCCTGTGTGTTGCTGAATTTGCTCTCAGGAGCGTTTTTCGGGCCCGACCCCTCCGATACCTCACCGGGAGGCGTATCGACGCTGTGGCATAGCTTAGAATCGATCCTTGGGCATATTGCGTTCATAACCCCATAACCCCCTCGTTCAGTTTCCCGCGAACACTAGGCAGAAGCCCCAAGCGCCCACTGCGGCCACCGCAAGAACCATACCGATGAAAATATCGTTCAGCCTGTCCATCACTCCCCTCCTATCCCGCTGAGATCGATGCCCTTGGTTTCGAGCCACTTTGCGAAATGGAGAACATCCGAAAAGCCAT
>Ga0068857_100001524_pt1 | contig 18505 bp, 13 predicted proteins | sample KBSCornC72_FD_66591 | JGI IMG/M metagenome (GOLD analysis project Ga0068857, IMG submission 66591) | Corn rhizosphere microbial communities from Kellogg Biological Station, Michigan, USA - KBS Corn C7-2 | ecosystem: Host-associated > Plants > Roots > Rhizosphere > Soil ...
TGGGCTACGGCTTAATGTTCCTGGGACAAAAATTTCCGAAATCCGAAGCCTCGCAAAAAGGACTAAGCCTGGGAGAGATGTTTCGCGATGTTGGCATGTTGGGCAGTTTGATGGTCGCATTCCTGCTCGCTCTGTTTGTCAAGGATGGGCTGGGACCATTGCTTGGTGGATTCACAGGGAATCCGTTTTTTGCGAGCTCCGGGTGGACCTGGATATCGGTGGCCTGCGGCATTGCTATCTGGCTTTACTTTAGCGGAATTAGCAAATGGGCCGTCGGAGCTTTCCTTTTGTTTGTCCTTTTTGTTACTCATTCTTTGGTCGGTACCGTAGAACTAGGCACTGATAGCTGGATTCAGAATATTACCGGAAACATTCTGACGCCTACGGAAGGCAAGATTTTGTTTGTCTATACTTCGGCGTTTATGTTCGTGCTGCGGTTTTGCGCGAATTTCATCGAGAAAAAGATTGGGCTTTCTCCAGTCGGCATTCTCCTTACCTGCGCCATACTCGCTTGCATCGGATTAAATCTGGTCAGCGGTATAACGACCTTCGTCGGTGCCATGTGCGCGCTTACTGTTTATGCTCTTGGGAAGACATTTTTTTGGCCGACAATGCTCGCGGTTACATCAGACCGCTTTCCACGCACCGGCGCTGTTGCCATCAGCATCATGGGTGGTCTCGGAATGATGTCCGCGGGATTGATTGGTTCTTCTGGTTTGGGTTATGCCAAGGATCGATTTGCGGGTGACGAGTTGCAAAAGGCAAATCCCGCAGTTTATGCGCAGTACAAAGCGGAAACGCCGAGCAAATTCCTTTTCTTCGGAGAAGTGCATGGCTTGGATGGCAAGAAATTGGGTGAGGCAAAACAGGTCGCAACAGAGCAGCGCACTCCGGACCAACAAGCGGTTGCTGCATCGGACATGAAAGGTGATCGACGGACGCTCAAAGCCGATTCCTTCATTCCTGCCACAATGGCCATAATTTACCTGCTACTGTTCCTCTATTTCAAATCTATCGGCGGCTACAAGCCGGTGCATATCGTCCCAGTCGCCGAGCAAACAGAATCCAAGCCGCCGGCGGCAGCAGCGGCAACTTAGATGCCTTGGCATCACGGGAAGAAGGGGATACAATCTTTTCGATGAGTCTTGTCGAAATCGAAGCTGAGTTAGACAATTTGACGCCGGACGAGTTACCTCATTTGGCCTTGAAATCGTGGAGCGCGTTTTTGGAAAAGGAAACCCGCTCTGACGAGCAAAACGAATGCGACGAGGATGATCCCGAGCTGTTGAGAGCATTGGATCAGGCCATTGAAAAGGCTGGAGTAACCCAACGTGAATACTCTGCGAATGAAGTTCGAGCTCGATTGAGCGAATGGACTTCAAAGTAATCTTCCGAGATTCATTTATTGACGATCTTGACAGATCGTTCGTTCAATTGCCCGACATAATCCGGACGCCGCCCGCCTCTTGGGTGAGAGCATTATTGCGCAGGCCGAGAAGCTGAGCTTCTTTCCTGAACGATATCCGCGATTGCGTCAGCGACCTGTGATCAGGCGCTTTATAGTGAAGAAATACTTCAAGGTATTTTACCGCATCAATTACGAACCCAAATCTGTAGAAATTTTGCGCTGTTGGGATGGCCTTCGGGGTGTAGAACCACAAATTCACGAATAATTGGAATCACAATTCACGAAGGGCCGCGTCCATCAGGCAGCCTTTGGACGTTCCAAAAAGGCTCGTGCTTCAGCTTTTAAAACAGTGAGAATCGAATTCGCGTGAACAAGAGATTCAAGCTCGGAGCGTTCGTCATTTGAAAGTGCATTTTCGGTGTTCTTATCAGCTAACTCCTCGTACCGGGCTTGAACTTTAGCATCGGCATTTAGCCGTAAAATGGCGATCGCGAGTTCGACCCTCAACTCACAGCGCAGTGGTCGAAGCAAACGCTCTAGGCTGACAAGATCGTTTTGATCTGCCATAGCACGACGTTAAGCGAAAACACGCCGCAGACAATGTGGAAACATATGGGAGCGCATCTTGACTCGCGACTTTTTTCAAATCTGTAATTGAGATTCGTAAGGGCCATCGGTATAGGTTCAAGCTATGGTCCCAAAGCTCTCTTCAACTATCCTGATCTCGTTGTTCCTTTTTGCCTTTGAGATCAGAGCGGCATCGCCCTTCAACGAGATTCAAAGTACGCGGGCAAAATCGTGGCATACGAACAACCCTGTTTGGCGCGGAGTTCATCTTGGGCTTCACAACAATGAGGAAGCTGGGACTCTCATTCAGCAATTGCCGAAGCTGTCGAAACTGGGAGTGAACGCGTTGGTCGTCGAAGTCAATTACAGCTTCGATTATCAATCACATCCTGAGATTCGCCCCGGGCAATTCATCACCAAAGCCCGCGCTCGAGAATTGGTTGCCGCGGCTCGGGGCCAAGGCATCAACGTCATCCCACAGATTAACTGTCTCGGCCATCAATCCTGGAGTCGCAATACTGGCGAATTGCTGAAGCACTATCCGCAATTCGATGAAACGCCGGACCAATATCCTGAAAACAAGGGAATTTATTGCCGCAGTTGGTGTCCGCAGAATCCGGAAGTCAACAAAGTCGTCTTCGCTTTGATCGACGAACTGGCGGATGCATTTGAAGCGAACGCATTTCACGCCGGCATGGATGAGGTTTTCGTCATTGGCTCGGAGTTTTGCCCGCGGTGCAAAGGCGGAGATCCCGGACAGCTTTTTGCGAAGGCCGTGAATGATTTGCACGAGCACATCGTGAAAGAACGCAACATGGAAATGTTGATTTGGGGTGATCGCTTGCTCGATGCGAAGGCGTTGGGTTTTTCACTCTGGGAAGCTGCAACTAACCGCACACAATCCGCTGTCGAACTCATTCCAAAAGACATCATCGTTTGTGACTGGCATTATGGACAAAAGACGAACTATCCATCGGTGCCGTACCTCCTGGACAAGGGGTTTCGCGTGTGGCCTTCAGGCTGGCAACCGCTTGACGCCACCAAAGCCTTTAGTGCGTTTTCTCGCCAACAAAAGAATCCTCGCATGCTCGGTTATCTCTGCACGACCTGGGGAAAGGTCAAGGTGCAGAATCTTGCCGAATGGCCGCCGATAACCGAGGTGATGCCCAAGTGGAAGTAGGGCACACCCTATTTCCCGAGTAGCGGGTGCCTGGTCTGGAAACAAACCGGCTACTTTGCCCAATTGGGCTTTTTTCGAATTTATGGCAAATTGAGGCGAGCATGGACAGGGTGTTATTACAGGTGAAGAAGAAGCGGGATCGGAGACGGCTCGAGGACTGGCTTTCCAAAAATTATCACATCGTTTTACCCAATAAGCAGCGACCGCTGGAAGAAGATGTGGATCTGGTCATCATTGACGGCCCATCATTGAAGGAACTGCGTTCAAAGGTCAAAGCCGTCCGCAGATCGCAACATCCGGTCTTCCTGCCTTTTTTGCTGCTGACAATCCGGCGCAGCAGCAGCGTTCCGGCGCGTCATCTGGGCCGCGTTGTCGATGACCTGCTCATCCGGCCATTGAATGAAAAGGAATTGGTTGCGCGCGCCGCAAATCTCTTGCGCATGCGCCATTGGTCCATCGATTTGAAAAAAGAACATGATCGAGTGATGAAACTCGCCATAACCGACGACGTCTCGGGCTTCAATAACACCAGATACCTCCACCGCTATCTCGACCGCATCCTAGATACTCCGGGAGCGAAGCCGCCTGAGGTTTCATTGGTCTTTTTCGATTTGGATAACTTCAAGCGGCTGGTTGATACCTATGGCCATTTGTGCGGCACCAAAGCACTTCGCGAAGTTGCTCACGTTGTGCATGAGGTTCTTGGCGAAGATGATCGCCTTGTTCGCTACGGCGGAGACGAATTCATCGCTATCCTGCCGCGGCAGAATAAAGAAGAAGCGCTGGCCAAAGTAGAACGAATGAAGCGCGCTATCGCCCAGACGAAGTTTTTGCAAAAGGAGGACATCAGTGCTCGCCTCAAAGCTTCCTTCGGACTCGCATCATATCCCCAGGACGCAAAGGACAAACGTGAATTGCTCGCCGAAGCTGATCGTTGCCTGTTCAAAAGCAAAGCCGAAGGCAAAAATCGGATTACCTTTGTCGAGATGGACCAGGCGGCCTAGGTAATAATCCCCTTCGCCACTTCTCCGGCCACATCGGTCAGCCGAAAATCCCGTCCCTGATACCGATACGTCAGCCGCTTATGATCAATCCCGCAGAGATACAGCATCGTCGCATGCAAATCATGGACATGCATCTTCTGGTCGTTATCGATGTAGCGGTAACCCAGTTCATCCGTGCCGCCCCAGGTCAATCCGCCTTTGATGCCGCCGCCCGCAAGCCAAATCGAAAACGCGTTGATGTGATGATCGCGGCCTGAGCCCTGTCCCATCGGAGTCCGCCCAAATTCTCCGCCCCAAATGATGAGCGTATTGTCGAGCATGCCGCGCTGTTTCAAGTCCTTCACAAGCGCAGCCGAAGCCTGATCCACATCTTTCGCCGCGCTGGTCATTCCTTTTTCGATTTCTCCGTGATGGTCCCACGCGCGATGATAAAGCTGGATGAACCGCACCCCACGCTCCGCCAGCCGCCGCGCCAACAGGCAGTTCGAAGCGAACGTGCCATCGCCGGGTTCCTTCAAGCCATACATTTCGAGCGTCTCTTTACTTTCCTTTTTGAACTCGGTCAACTCCGGCACAGAAGTCTGCATCTTGAACGCCAATTCATACTGACTGATGCGTGTCTGAATTTCCGGATCGATTCGATCCTCCGCCAGTATGCCATTGAGCCGATTGATTTCTTCGACCACTTGTCGTTGAGTGCTTTGGCAAACGCCGTCAGGATTGCCGACGTAATGCACGGCGTCCCCGCGCGATTGAAAAAGGATTCCCTGAAATTTGCTTGGCAAAAACCCGCTCGACCATTGCCGGGCCGACACTGGTTGCAATCCTGTTTTCCCTTTTGACGTGAGTACCACGAATCCCGGCAAATCATCCGTTTCAGCGCCCAACCCGTAAAGCACCCACGACCCCATGCTTGGCCGACCCTTAATGATCGAGCCCGTATTCATGAACGCGTGCGCGGGGTCATGATTGATCTGCTCGGTATGCATCGAGCGTACGATGCAGATGTCGTCCGCGATGGTTGAGATCTGTGGAAACAGGTCGGAGATTTCCTGGCCCGATTGCCCGTGTTTTTTGAAATCCGTAAACGAGCCGCGTGCCTTCAACTCCGCACCCTGCAATTGAGCCAGTTGCTGGCCTTTCGTGAACGATTCGGGGAATGGCTTACCGTCAAGTTTCTTCAGCTCCGGCTTGTTATCGAAACTTTCGAGATGTGACGGACCGCCTGCCATGCAAAGGTGAATGATTGTCTTTGCCCGAACCGGAAAATGAGGCGGGTCAACAATCCCCTTCCATCCATGTTGCACCGGCGCAGCCTGCACGCTCCCGATGAGTTTTGGATCGAGCAGCGACGCCAGAGCGATGCCGCCCAAACCGTAAGCAGCGCGACCGAGAAAAGTGCGGCGGTTAATATCACGCCGAAATGAAACGGGATCGAACGCGGTCATAAGTTGAAAGCTCCAAGATACAAACACCAAGCTCCGGAGAAGCCCCAAATCCCAAACATCAATCTCCAATTTATTTTCATTTTCTATACATTTTTGCGAAGATTAGCAGAAGTTCGTTTGCTTCTCGGTAAAGTGGACGAGCTTGTTCGGCCAACTGCGGTTCGGATGCGATCACCATGCGAAGAAAGTGTTTCGTTTCTTTCGCCTCTTTAACGCAGCGACTTATCGGATGGCGAAAATCTCTTTTCGAAACTCCTTCATTCGCCTCACAATAGTTGGCGCCAACGCTTGTACCGCAGCCCACCAATTGATCAATTAGCCGGTTATTAGTCGGATCGCGTGGAATGTTTTTGCTGAATTTTACAATGGCTTCTCCAAATTTTGCGGGCCGTTCTTCCAAATCAAACGGATGACGATCTCCCACCGAATCTCCGTCCTTAAGCGTCAATCCTTCGGCTTCACAGCTATCTTCCCACCAGGCCCGAGATGCCTTTTCCACCGCGGAATATTGAATCCTGGAGCTTGATGTTTCCCTGGAGCTTGGATCTTGGGGCTTGAAGCTTTTCATCAATAACAGGTAATCGTTTCGTTGAGATTCAAAATCACGCGGCAAACCTGTGTCCAGGCGGCAAGTTCGATTTCATTCCTCTTGGGCGCGGGACTGTTGCCGATCTTGATCAGTTTTTCAGCGCTGGCAGAGTCGGACTGACAACTTACTCGCTGTGTGGCCAGGAATTTAAGCAACGACTGTTTTTCTTTCGCTTTCGCGCTTCGAGCGAGCGCTCGTTGAAAAGCCCAATCCAATCGTTGTTCATCGGATTTGCAGTCGCTCGCCAGCACCTTCTCCGCAAAAATGCGCGACGCCTCCACAAACGTCGGATCGTTCAATAACGTCAACGCCTGTTGCGGCGTATTGGAAACAATTCGCGCCGCCGTGCATTCATCCCGCGAAGGCGCATCGAAATTTGCCATCATCGGTTGCAGAAACGTTCGCTGCCAATGCGTATAAACACCACGCCGATACTGTCGCTCGTCCTTCTCGGGATAATAATCACGATCCGGGAACTGCAGATTTGCGTAATAACCAGCCGGTTGATAGGGATGTGCGCTCGGTCCACCGATTTCGTCATTCAGCAAGCCCGCAATAGTGAGCGCATTGTCTCGCACAAACTCCGCTTCCAGCCGCCGTGGCGATTGGCACGCAAGCAGTCGATTGTTTGGATCGATCTCTTTGAGATCAGGACGTTGATTTGAGTCCTCCCGGTAAGTGGAGGACATAACCATCAACTTCACGATGTGTTTGATATCCCAGGCGGGTTGCGTATTTCGTGTTCCGTGTTCCGGGGAAGTTTGTTCGGGGCCGTCGCGGAATTCACACGCCAGCCAATCCAGCAACTCCGGATGCACCGGCCACTCCCCTTGTGCTCCGAGATCGTCCACTACAGCCGAAATGCCCGTCCCAAAAAACTGTTTCCAAAGCCGATTCACCACCGCGCGGGCGGTGAGCGGATTTTCGGGCGATACCAGCCAGCGAGCGAGATCGAGCCGGGTCAAACGCCGTCCTTCAGGATTCGGCGGTTGCGGCAAAAAGTGTGGCACTCCCGGCTGGACCATTTCGCCGCTTTCGTCCTGCCAATTCCCGCGCGGCAGAATTCGGGTCATCCGTGGTTCGCGCTCTTCACTCACCATGACGAAAGCCTTCCCGTCGCGATATCCGCGAATTTCATTTTTCAGCGAACGCACCTTGGCGACGACATTGCTAATCCAATCGGTGCCAAACATGAAAGTGTCATTCAGCAGCGCTATCTCGGCCGGTTTCGGATGTTTGGCGGCAAGGGCTTTATGTAAAACTTCTCCTCCCCCGGCAAGGAGCGGCTCCAGCGCGGGAAATGGAGTAACTGAGACACGAATGCTCGACAGCGGAATGTTGCTGACATTCAACGACAGCAATAGTGAATCTCCCATTCGCACCTGCATCGGTTTTGCAAGAATCCAGACCGCGGTTTGCCGCCTGGTCTCAGTTGAAATCTTCCAGCCGTCCGTGACACCAACAATCGGCAAGCCCATGGAATACCGCTCTTGCTTATGGTCCGCTTCGCCAAAGTAGAATCCAATTTTCTGATCTTTCGCCCCTTTTCGCTTTAATGCCACGGCGGGTCGCAAAGTCGCACTGCGGACGTTCTCGTCATGCTCATTCGTTTCTTTCGCGATCTGCGGCACGACTTCCAGGCGAATTGCCGCCAGCCACATATTTGAGAGGGGCAGCGTGACCTTGACGTTCACTTTCGGTTTGTCGCTGAAGGAAATCGTTCCGTCGGATTCGACACAAACGTTTGTGACTGCGACCGCATTGGTTCCTTTGAACTTGACGCGTACATCCGGCTGCGGCACGGCCCAACCTCCCGGCCATTGCTTTAAGAACATTTTGCTCTCCTTTGCCCACAGTTTGAACGCCGCTTTTTCCTTTTCGTCACTCGCAGGTTTTTGAACGGATTGTCGCTCGACAGCTTCGAGTTCCTGCTTCACTCGCGCCAGTCGCCGTTTCAAATAAGGGCTTTCGACCTGTATTTCCGGCGGAAAAGGATGGTCATTGCCGAACCCTTTCAAATCAGTGTTTGGGGTATAAGTGTAATCCCCATACACGCCCCATTGTTTCAGGTCAGCAAAGAAGGCTTCCATCTGGTAGAAATCCTTCGTCGTGAACGGATCATATTTATGATCGTGACATTCGCAGCAACCCATTGTCGAGCCAAGCCACGCCGTCGAGACCGTTCGCACGCGGTCCGCGGCATATTTTGCCATGTATTCTTTTGGCTGCGCGCCCCCTTCACGCGTCATCATGTTCAGGCGATTGAAACAGGTGGCAACACGAGCTTCGACTGAAGGCTTGGGCAACAGATCGCCAGCCAGTTGCTCGATGGTGAATTGATCAAACGGTTTGTTCTTGTTGAATGAATCAATCACGTAATCGCGATAAGGGAAAACGTTTTGATTTTGATCCCCATGATAACCCACCGTGTCCGCGAACCGCGCAAGGTCCAGCCACGGCACAGCCATCTTTTCTCCAAAGTGTGGCGAGTTCAGCAATCGGTCCACCTGCCGTTCGTAGGCGTCCGGACTCGAATCGGCCAGGAACGCATTCACTTCTTCAGGCGTCGGTGGCAATCCAATCAGATCAAGACTGAGACGCCGCAGCAACGTTCGTTTATCCGCCTCTTTCGATGGCTGAATGTTTTTGGTTTCGAGTATGTGCAGGATGAAAGCGTCTATCGGATTTCGCACCCATTCGGGACGTTTGGTTTGCGGCACAGGAAATCGTTTGGGCGGGACATAGGCCCAATGCGGTTCGTACTGAGCGCCCGCGGCAATCCAGTTTTTCAGCAACTCCTTCTGAGCCTCTGTAAGCGTCTTGTGCGTCTTCGACGGCGGCATGATCTCGTCTGGGTCAGTCGAGAAAATGTGCTCAACGAGTTTGCTTTGCTCAGGTTTACCCGGGACGATGGCCTCGCGTTCAATGGCGACATCACGGTCATCGAGGCGAAGTTTGGCTTTCCGATTGTTTTTGTCGTGACCGTGGCAGACGAAGCAATTCTCGGATAATATCGGACGAATATCGCGATTGAATTGAATGTCGTTCGTCGCGGCCCGAGCGGATGAAATTTCCAGCGCCAAAACGGCCAACACGACGACGTTACAAACTCGAGTCTGCATACTCAGGGTAAAGATCAGACGCCAGTGAGCCAGCAGCTATTCGTCGTCCGGTGGTAATGAATGCGATCAGTGACAAACGCACAGTTTCAAGCTTATCAAAAAAACAAATTCGCCTCAATGCGCAATTCCTGTCAATAAGCACAACTACGCAGAAGAGAACAAAACTGGAAATGAAGTTGCGGCAAAACCGCTTTTGTCACGTTAGCGCTTCAACTCCTCTAAAACCCTCGTCACGCTCCTTTTGGCGAAGCTTTCTGACGCAAATTAGCTTTGATCTTTTGAATCTTCGAGACGCCTTCGCTTTTTAGTTAGCCTCGACCGCTATTTGCAAATACCGGCTCGGCAACAAATCGGTCCTGAATCCTCAGGGCTTCTTTCATCGCCTCGCGCAAATTTCGCTGAATCTTCTCCGAATCACCCATCGCAAACATCTTGCTTCTCCAGTAGCATTGAGTCGACCATCTACAATCCCCGGTTCGTTCATCTTGCCTGGGCTTGCTGAGTCCAAGCGCGTCGATTGTTCAATGCCTGAACTGTTTAAGAGAGTGGGTCAAGTACGGCAGCAACTGCTTCTTTCGCGAAACGATGTCCTTCAGCTCAAAAATGCCCGCCTCGATCCGTGGGTATTTAATGTTCGCGATCAGTTCTTCGTCACCCACCATCACCAGCAGCGAAGATTGGCGGTTCACATCGGTGACCAGCAGCGCGGAAAACTGGTATTTGCGCGAATTGCGATATGCTTCCAGCGCAGTCTGTAGTTCAACTTTGCGTTTCCAGAATTGATCGAAACCAATCTCCTCGATTTGCGCCACGCTGAATCTAAATCCATCCTCCTTATACTCCTTGCAATCCGTCGTGATGGCTTTAGGAGCAGGCTTATGCGTGAGGAGCGAACCCGAGGCGAAAAGCTTCTCCGTAAAATCGCGCGCATTCGTCCCGCTGATCTTTTCCAACCGACGCAGGATTTCTCCATCGACGACAGTACTTGTCGGTGATGTCAAATTGAGCGTATCAGAAACGATGCCGGCCAAAAGCAATCCGGCAATGGATGACGTCAACTCAATGCCATAACGGAAGAAACAATCCGCTACAATCGTGCTCGTGGACCCGACCGGTTCGTTTCGAAAAAGGATCGGTTGCTGCGTCGTCAGCGTTCCAATGCGATGATGATCTATAATCTCCAAAATCTCGACCTGCTCCGCGCCCTGTACTGCTTGAGAAAGTTCATTGTGATCCACCAGAATCAGCTTGCGTTCCACCGGTTTGAGAAAATCAGTTTTGGAAAGAATCCCCGTGGTTCGGCCTTGGGCGTCGACGACTGGGAATGCCGCGAAGCCGGAAGCTGTGGCTCGACCCCTCACCTCGTCCAGTGAGGCATCCTCATTCAGCGCCAGAAATTCCTCATTCAGCACGTGGCGAACCGCGATCGAGGCGCGGCACAGTGCCGCCGTCGTCGCGGTATCATGCGGCGAAGAAATCAGGTTCACCTTGTTTTTTCGAGCCGCCTCGACAGTTTTCTTTTCCACGCCATGTCCGCCCGTGACAATCAAAACCTGCACGCCTTCCCGAATGGCGAGGTTCTGAATGTCCCAGCGGTCGCCCACCACCACGGCGAGTTTTTCGCGTGGATAATTGTCAAGTCGCTCCGCGAAAGAGTCGAGCCCCATCGCTCCAATCATCAGAATGAGATCGCGCTCCGGTTCGGCATCATGCGCCAGAATCATCTCGCCTCCCAACGTCTGCGTGAGGCTTTTCAAAGAAGCAAGCAGGCGCCGCGAATCAAACAGGCGATTCGCCATGGGGAAAAGAAATTTGCTCAGCTTGAACAGTGACAAAACGCCGCGACACCGCTGTTCCTGATCGAGAACGGGCAGCAAGCGAATGTTTCGTTCGTCCATCAGCGTCAGCGCTTCGGCGGCGGTCGAATCCGGCCTCACACTTTGCACCTGCGTCTGCATCACGTCTCGGACTTTGGGCGACACGTCCGCGACGAATCGCGGCGCGGGAATGCCGAAAGTCTGGAGCACGAAATCGATGCGGTCATTTGTGTCGCCGCAGCGCGCGGCAACGGCTGAAGTCATGCCGGTGCGCCGTTTGAATTCCGCGTAGCCGATGGCGGAACAGATCGCATCCGTGTCCGGATTGCGATGCCCTATAACTAATACTTCACTCATTCAGGTCAGAGTGCATGCGCATGATAGTAAGCTTGTGGTGCAGGCAACCTGACGCGGCTCAACATAGCAGGCCGAATCAGCAGGCTCAAATGCGATTCCTAAATAGACAATCAAGGAATCTGCTTCGCCCGGAAGAAGCGCCTGTTGGCAGGGGACGACGCGGCATTGGTGACGTCAAGCTGCGTCGCGCTGTTCGTCATCAACGGAGTCCACGATTGGAAATCGTCCGTGTATTCAATCGAGTAAGTCGTGCGATCAGTGCAGTTGATGCGCGACTTAAAAACATTTCCGGGGAGCAATTGCGTTCTGGAAAAACTCATCGTCAGCGGAGGCGTAAAATCCATCGTCTCGTTCCATCGCGCAATGCCGCTCGATTCAGTCAAGCCGGCGCCGACAAACGTGCCCACAGCGAAGACATCATCACCCCGAATGGCCAGACCGGTTGCCCGGTTTACGCCAACGTCGGCGAAGAATCCACTGCCGAGCGCCTCCCATTTCGTGCCGTCCCAGCGGGCAATGCCGCTAGCGGCAACACCGCTGATATTCGTGAAACGTCCGCAGCAATAAAGCTTTCCGTCACCGCCAAACGCCAGGGCCCGAACTTCTGCTGCGCTCGTGCTGGTCACGCCGCTGCCCAGCCCGGACCAACTCGCCCCGTCCCACTTAGCGATGCCACGAACGACGAGGGTTCCTGCGTTAGTAAAAGTTCCTCCAAGATACACATCATTACCATTGATGGCGATGGTGAGAACGGTTCCATTTACGCCATTGGCCGTGCCCGTCCCAAGCGACGCCCAATTAACGCCATTCCATACGGCAATCCGATTGGCAGTCACACCGCTTGCGTTGGTAAATGTTCCGCCGACATATACATTGTTGCCGGAGATCGCGATGGCATTGACATTGCCGTTGGCGTTGACGCCGGAACCGAGGCTATACCAGTTGAACCCGTCCCACATGGCGATATGATTGACGAGAAAGGTGAACGAGTCGGTCACGTTGGTAAAACCGCCCCCGGCATAAACGGCGCTTGGTGAAACCGCCAACACACCGACACTGGAGTCAAAACCGAAACCCATGTTCCACCAATTTGCGCCGTCCCAACGCGCAATGTTGCTGACATCAGTTCCACCGACGTTGGTGAATGTGCCACCCACAAATACATCGCTACCTCGCCCGGCAATGGCCAGCACACGGTTCCCGCTGCTGGTCCCGCCCATCGTGCCGCCGCCAACGCTATTCCAGTTCGCTCCATCCCAGCGCGTGATTCGATTCGCAAGAGTTCTCCCCGCGGCGGTAAACAGCCCGCCAACGTAAATGCCGTCGTTCGCCTGGCCGATGCAGGAGACGTTGAGAGTCGGAGTGGCGAATCCATTGGCTGGTTTGTCGCCGAGCGCGTAAAAATTGTTCCCATCATAACGCGCTACATGATTCACAAGGACATCTCCAGCCTGATTGAACCGCCCGCCGATGTAGAGGAAACCATCTTTGACTAACATGCGGTTAGGAGTGTCATTCAAAGGATACTGAAAAACGCCGTCCGTCGTCGGCCATGTTGTCCAGCCCAGGCCGTCCCATTTGGCGAAAGCCCGCGCGTTAACGCCACCTACATTCGTAAAGCTGCCGCCAACGTAAATGTCCGAACCGAGAATACCGACGCAGGTCACACCACCTCTGCAGCCAGGGCCCAATGGCGACCATGACGCCCCGTCCCATTTCGCGATTCCGTTCGCGGATATACCGCCGGCGGTGCCGAAGCTTCCCCCGACATACAAGTCATTCCCTTGAAATGCGAACGCATAAACCTGATTGTTCACGCCATTTGCCGGCCCAGTCCCGAGCGATGACCAACTCGACCCGTTCCACACGGCAACATTTGTGGCCGCCACGGGGCCTGCGTTCGTGAAAATCCCGCCCGCATACAGCAGGCCATTGTGCAACTCGAGCGCGTAAACATAAGAGGCCAGGCTGCTGTAATAGCCGACGCCACCGCCCAACGAATACCAGTTCGTCCCATCATAGCGTGCGATATTCGTGTTAAGCACACCACCCGCATTGGTGAACGACCCGCCGACGTAAAGGTTTGTTCCATCCGAAACCAGTGCAATCGCGACGCCCGCGAATCCGATATTCACCCAGTCACTACCGTTCCACTTGGCTAAGCCGGGCGACGACAGACCGCCGGCCTTGGAAAAAACGCCGGCCACGTAAATGTCACCCCGCAGAAAACCGACGTCATAGACGAGGGGTGTTCCTCCAGTCAGATCGCCCAGCGCGGTCGTCCAGTTGGTGCCATCGAACACATCCACGCCGCTGTTCGTTGCGGTCAGCCCGCCCGAACCAATGCCAAGACCGCTTGCGTATAGCTTATCCCCGTTGAAACGGAGCGCATAAACAAGATTGGTCGGACCCGGCAAGCCGAACTGTCTGTCCCAGTGGCTGTCGCCCGGCGCGGCGGCCAATGGATCCAGACTGCAAAGGGCCGGGCAAAAAAGAAACATGCCTGCGCGGAACAAAGTTGACTGAGTAATGTTTTTCATGGGATGACCGATTTTTCCGATTGAAGATTGCTTGGCAAACAGCTTCCGACTTTCACGCTTGGATTTGTCATGGACATTTTGTGTTTTTTTTCCGCGAACGCAAGCTTCGTTTTGCCGTCAGCTTCGGTTTTTCTTGCGAATATCCGCCAATTTTTCGTATCGAATAGAAAGCGTCATAGCCCGTAACTCTTGTATTCTATTGTAGTCATGCAAAAATTTTCGTTTTCGAAGTTGTCTGCAATCGCATGCACCCTGTTTTTGGCCAAGGCTCTCTGCGCAAACGCGAGCGCCCAGAACGCGCCCGCAGGAGATTCCACGCGGGGAAAAACCTTCTTTGAAATCAATTGTGCGGTTTGCCATTCGCCGGTTTTAGGGCCGGATAATCTGGTGGTTATGAAACAAGGCCCGAGCCTGGTCGGCGTCGTCGGACGCCCGGCCGGGTCGCTGCCGCATTTCAATTACACCAAGGCCATACGCGAGACGGGGATCACGTGGGACACGGCCAGGTTATACCAGTTTTTGGAAAACCCGATGGTGGTCGTGCCAGGCACAACGATGCCGATCCCAGTGGCGGACCCGCGCAATCGTGCCGACGTAGTCGCGTATCTGGCGACTCTGAAGATCCCACAAGGAGTGACGGTGAAATATGAAGAACTGCCGGAAACCGCTGGCGGAACCGACCCCAACGATTGGCAACGCCAGGCGCCAGGTGCTCAACACCATTTCAAAGTGGCAGCGCTGCCGAAGCCTTTCGAGACGAAGTCCGCTGGCAACGGACCCCAAGTCGTGCCAGCCCCAACGAACGCCACTCTGGCTGTGCCGCCGGGGTTCACGGTGAAACTTTTCACCAAAGGCCTACGCAACCCGCGGCTGACACGCACGGCGCCAAACGGAGATATTTTCATTGCCGAAACAAGTTCTGGCCGGATTCGCGTCATGCGGACAGCGGACGGGGCGGATGCGCCGACCGAAAACCAGATTTTCGCGGAGGGTTTGAAAGGGCCGTTCGGTATCTCGTTTTATCCGCCGGGCGACAAGCCAGAATGGATTTATGTGGCTAACCTTAACTCGATCGTGCGATTTCCCTATCACAACGGGGATTTGAAGGCCAGCGGCGAACCGCAGGTAATCATCTCCAAATTGTCAGACACAACCGGCGGCCACAGCACGCGTGACGTCGTGTTTTCCAAAGACGGCAAGCGGATGTTCATTTCAGTGGGCTCCGGCTCGAACGTCGCGGAAAAAATGGAGAAGAAAACGCCGGAGGAAATCAAGACGTGGGAGACGGAAAATGGTATCGGGGCCACGTGGGGCTCTGAGTGGCATCGCGCTCAAATTCTGGTGACAGATCCGGAGGCCCATCAATCTTTGCGCGCTTTCGCCACGGGCGTCCGTAACGGCGTGACTATGGCCATAAACCCGGTAACGGGTGACTTGTGGGTCTCCACCAACGAACGCGACGGTCTCGGAGACGGCTTGGTGCCTGACTACGTCACTCGAATCAAAGAGGGCGGCTACTACGGATGGCCGTGGTATTACATGGGCAACAACGAGGACCCCAGGCACGCTGGCGCTCGGCCGGACCTTGCGGGCAAAGCGATCGTGCCTGACGTGCTCGAAGCTCCGCATTCCGCTTCCTTGGAGATGACCTTTTACACCGCCACTTCGGGAGCGGCGGTGTTTCCAGCGGATTATCGCGGCGACGCATTCGTGGCGCTTCACGGTTCCTGGAACCGCGGCATCCGCACCGGTTACAAAATCATCCGGGTGCTTCTGAAGAACGGTATCCCCAGCGGACAGTATGACGATTTTCTGACCGGATTCGTCGTGAATAATCACGATGTCTGGGGCCGCCCGGTCGGCGTCACGGTCGCGCATGATGGCGCGTTGCTCATAACTGAAGATGGGAATGGAACGATGTGGCGCGTCGCTTACGAAAAAGATAAGTATGCGAGAATCGAACCGCATATTAGGCCTTCGCACAAGGTCGTCGTCCAAAAATAGTGGTAGTCCGATTGCCATTTGTCACGTCTGGCTTGCCGCTAATGGCTCGGCGCGCTATCCTTGTCGCATGAGTAAAGCAGATATCCTCGCTGAGCTTCCAAAGCTCCGCATTGACGAGCGAGATCAGGTCTTGCGCCGGCTCTGTGAGTTGCAGGAGGAGGACATCGTCCGAGGCGCTGGACCCAACGCCGCGGAAAAGAGAATCCTCGACGAAGCCCTTGCCGAATTCGAGCGTGACGGGAACCCAGGCACTCCATGGCGGGAGGTGCTGCTGCGGCTGCGTTCCAAACCCGCATTGTGACGGGGCGCGTCCTGATACGGTCTGCCGCGGAAAGGAATCTGGACGAGGCCGGTAAGTGGTACGATGAGCAGCGGCCCGGGTTGCGGGATGAATTTCTCGTTTCGATTGCCGAGGCATTTACAAGGCTGGAACAAGAACCAGGACGCTATCGTGTGTTGTACAAGGACATTCGCCGAATCCTGATCGAACGTTTCCCCTACAGGATTTTTTATCAAATCAAGGGGAACAACGTGATCGTTCTGCATCACGCTCGTGATTACACTTCGCAGCTTTGATGATCCCAATCGTGGCCCGCGAAGGGGCGCACAATGTATCCTTATCACACCCACTAGGTCGTGTTGAATTGTGATACCCGGTCCTCCACTCCTGACCGCCAATGACCTGGCGCTGAGCTACGGATACCAGCGATTGCTGGAAGCTGTGACATTAACCATTGCACCGGGCGAGAAAGTCGGATTGGTTGGACGCAATGGTTCTGGCAAAACCAGTTTGTTGCGAATTCTGGCGGGTCACCAGGAGGCTGACGCAGGCGAAATTGCCCGACGGCGCGGATTGCGCATCGGGTATCTACCGCAGGAATTCGAACTGGATCCTAAGTTGACCGTCCGCGAAAACATCGAAGCCGGCGCGGCGGACTTAATGGATTGGTTGCATCGATATCAATCCGGGGCTGGTTCGGAAGCGGAACTGGCGGATCTGCAGAACCAGATCGAAAGCGTCGATGGTTGGAATTTTCAGGCGCGTCTAAAGGCCGAAGCATCAGCGCTCGCAACACCGCCGCTGGATTCACTGGTCGGGCCGCTTTCAGGCGGCGAAAAGCGCCGCGTGGCGCTCTGCCGCGCATTGGCCGCTCAACCGGATCTGCTGCTGTTGGATGAGCCGACAAATCATCTGGACGCAGAATCAATTCTTTGGCTGGAAAGCTTTCTTCGCGATTTCCTGGGCGCGGTCATTTTCGTCACACACGACCGCTATTTCCTGGATGTGATTGCGACGCGCGTGATTGAACTCGCGGATGGCCGCTGCTATTCGCATCCCGGCAACTACACCGCCTATCTCGAGTCGAAAGCGATTCGCCAACAGATCGCCGAGCAATCGGAGCGACGACGCCAGCGCTTCCTCCGTGAAGAACTGGAATGGGTCCGCGCTGGCGTGCGCGCTCAACGTTCCAAGCCGAGACATCGTCTCGAAACGTTCTACAATGTAAAGGGCCTGGAAGCGCCTCCCGAGGAACGCGAGATGGATTTGCTCATCCCGCCTCCGCCGGACCTCGGCAACACAGCTATCGATCTGGAAAACGTCGGCGCGAAAGTCGGTGAAGGCGAAAGCGAACGCTGGCTTTTTCGCGACCTCACGCTTTCGTTCGAACCCGCGCAATGCACCGGAATCCTCGGACGCAATGGCGTTGGCAAAACGACTTTGCTCCGCATCTGCCTCGGCGACCGTCCGACAGATGAAGGCACCGCCAAAATCGGCAAAAAGGTCGTGTTCAATTACATCGACCAAAGCCGGATGCAATTGGAAGGAAGAGGAACTGTGCTCCAGGAAATTTGTCCGCAAGGGAACGAAACCGTTCTATTTGGCAGCCAGCAATTGAGCGCGCGCTCGTATTTGCGCCGATTCCTGTTTGCCGACGACCGCGTAAATGAGCCCGTGTCGCGGTTGTCCGGTGGGGAGCGCGCGCGTTTGATGCTGGCGAAAGTGCTGCGCCGCGGCGGAAATGTGCTTGTGCTGGATGAGCCGACCAATGACCTGGATTTGCCCAGCTTGCGAATGCTCGAAGAAGCGCTCGCGGACTTTGACGGCACCGTGCTCGTCGTAAGTCACGACCGTTACTTTCTCGATCGCATTTGCGATCAGGTTCTCGCGTTCGAGGACAACGGCTTGTTCATTCAGCCAGGCAACTATTCCTACTACCTCGAAAAGAAGAAAGAACGCGATGCCCGGCTCCAGTCCGCCTGGCGCGCTGCTGACAAACCACTATCCGCCTCAACACCCTCCACTCCGTCCTCGTCGAAACCTCGCAAGTTGAGCTTCAAAGAACAACGCGAGTTCGAAGGAATGGAAGCCGCCATTTTGGCCGCTGAAACGCGCGTACAGGAGCTCGAAACGACACTGAACGATCCACAGTTTCATGCGACGCGCTCAAGGGAAACTCCCGCCCTCAT
>Ga0068857_100001537_pt1 | contig 18467 bp, 14 predicted proteins | sample KBSCornC72_FD_66591 | JGI IMG/M metagenome (GOLD analysis project Ga0068857, IMG submission 66591) | Corn rhizosphere microbial communities from Kellogg Biological Station, Michigan, USA - KBS Corn C7-2 | ecosystem: Host-associated > Plants > Roots > Rhizosphere > Soil ...
GCAAATCGAACTCTTCATGGCCCCCGCCGGCGCCCCCTTCGCGGTTTAAGAGACTGAACCACGAAGCGCACGAAGAACACGAAGAAAACCAGTAATTGATGGGTGGCACTGGCAAGCTCTCAGGCTTCAGGCTGTCCAGTAATTCAATGATAAGTCGAGGTCGCTATTTTTCCCGGGATTCTGAGATCGTCAGCAACCTCGTCCGTGTACCCGCTGTTGAGCCATACCGGCTGAGCATCGCCATAAGCATCGAGAAACGGCGGGTTTCCCGCTCGGAATTACTGGACAGGCTGAAGCTCTCAGGCTTGCCAGTGGTCTTCGCTTACCAATGAAGGTGCCATGCTCTCGCCGCCGCCAACCACCGCCGTATCGCCATCAACCCCATCGGCGGCGTGAGCATGTCTTTCGCGCGACCCCATTCACAAGCTATTGAGAGTCAGAAAAGTCTTGGCCGGTTCGAAGTCTTGGTCGTTCGTGGGTGCCACAGGTCGCGGTACTCCGAGACCTGTGTCTTCCGGTTCGCCGAGAACGCACAGGTCTGCGAGTACACCGACCTGTGGCACCCAGACCGGCCAGAATTAATCTGACTCTCAATAAACCACCCCAGCGGCGAAGCGGCGACAAAAGGTAGCCCATGGCGCAAGCCATGTGGCACCGATCGATCCCAATCGATCAGCCCCAGAGGGGCGACAGATCTCTCACGTCGCTGGAAAACGGTAAGACTTCACAACCCACGCTCCCTCAACCACCCCACCACCACCCCCGCACTCTCATCCGGCGGAAACACCGGATACCAAATCTTCTCCACCACCCCATCCCGAACCACCATCGTCAACCGCTTCAACAACGCCATCCCCTCCACCTCAAACGTCGGCAGCCGCATCGCCCGCGTGAACGCCAACCCCTCATCCGACAAGATCGCAAACGGCAAGTGCAACCGCCCCGCCGCCTCCCGCTGGTACGCCGTGTCCTGCGTCGATAGCCCAAACACCTCCGTCACGCCCAGCCCGCGCAACTCCGCGAAATGATCCCGAAACCCACACGACTGCGGCGTGCACCCCCGCGCCCCCGGAATCCCGTCCCACCCCGCCGGATTAGGCCGATCCGGCACCCCCGTCCGCGGATACGCATACACCACCACCCGCCCCGCCACCGCCGACAAATCCACCCGCCGCCCGTCCGTCGCCCGAAGCCCAACCGACGGCACCCGCATCCCCTCCAAATGCCGCGCCGCCCCGTCATCCACGGGCCGCGGCAATTCCTCCCAATTCGGTTTCGCGGTGAAGTTCGTCATCGGGCACACAGCTTACTTGCCGCCCGGCCTCGTGCGAGGCCCGCGCCCCGTCCGCGCCAAACACTCCCGTCCACGTTATTCTCCGCAGGTCGAAGCCGACTACCATCATTAACGGTCCACATGACTCATCTCTGCGTCCCCATTTTCGTCTCCTCCCTCGATCAAGCCAAACGCGATGCCCTCCTCGCCACCGAGCACGGGGCCGATCTCGTTGAATACCGGATCGACACCTTCACCGACGAAGAACCCCTCTGGCAGTTGCTCAACGCCTCGCCCAAGCCCTTTGTCCTCACTTGCCGTGCGAGCAGCGAAGGCGGCCAAAGTACGCTGACGGACGAAGAGCGGGTCGAAGTCGTTCGCACGCCCGGCATCGACCGCGCCCACTACGTTGACCTCGAACTCGAAACCCTGAAGAAAGTCCCACCCCCAAACCTTGGCGGCGAAACCCGCCTCATCGCCTCCTCCCACGACTTCACCGGCCGCCCCGACCGCCTCTACAACATTCTCGCCGAGATGACCGCCTCCCCCGCCGACGTCAACAAGATCGTCTGGACCGCCCGCACCCTCCGCGACAACGTCGAGGCTTTCGAGATCCTCCAGTCTCGCCAGAAGCCGACCATCGCCCTCTGCATGGGCGAGGCCGGCATCATTAGTCGCATCCTCGCCAAAAAGTTCGGCGCCTTCCTTACCTTCGCCTCCCTTAATCAAGGCGCCGAGACCGCCCCCGGCCAAGTCAGCATCGACGACATGAAACGCGTCTACCGCTGGGATGCGATCAACCCGAACACAAAAGTGTACGGTGTCGTCGGCTCCCCCGTCGGTCACTCCATGTCCCCCGCCCTCCACAACGCCGCCTTCGAACACGTCGGCCACGACGGCGTCTACGTCCCCCTCCTCGTCAACCCCGGCTACGAATCCTTCAAAGCCTTCATGGAAACCTTCCTCGCCTTCGCCCCCCTTCACCTCTCCGGCCTCTCGATCACCATCCCCCACAAGGCAAACGCCCTCCGCTACCTCAAGGAAAAGGGCGGTACGGTTGACCCCCTGGCCGAATCAATCGGCGCCCTCAACACGATCGTCATCGACGGTGCCTCTTCACTGAACCCCGAACCCCGAACCCTGAACCCTCTCCGCGGTTTTTCCACCGACTACCCCGCCATCCTCGACAGCATCACCTCGAAGCTCAACATCACGCGCGAGCAGCTCAAGGACTACCGCGTCGCCGTCCTCGGCGCCGGCGGCACCGGCCGCACCGCCGTCGCCGCCCTCGCCCACTACGGCGCCACCGTCGTCGTCTACAACCGCACCTTCGAACGCGCCCAAGCCCTCGCCGACGAATTCAACGGCAACACCGGCAAGGTCGTCGCCGCGCGCTTCGAAAAACTGGGCAACTCCTGTTGCCAGATCTACCTGAACACGACCTCGATCGGCATGGCGCCCAACGCCGACGCTTCCCCGACCGACGGCCTGGACGTCCGGTTCACGCCCGACCATCTCGTCTTCGACGCCATCTACAACCCCATGCGGACCAAGCTCCTGCAGATTGCACACGCCGCGGGTGCGAAAACCATCGGCGGTGTCGAGATGTTCGTCCGCCAAGCCGCCGGGCAGTTCGAGGCCTGGACCAATAAAAACGCGCCCACCGAAGTCATGCGACAAGTCGTCGAAAATCGCCTGAAGCCCTGAACCGCCCCGCTTCATATTTGAAGCCCAAAATTCGATCTATTAATAACGGGAGGCCAGTTCGTGCTGATCGTACCACTCGAAGAAGCGCAGCCGGGCATGAAGCTCGCGATGACGGTCACGCACCCGCAGCAGCCGGAGCAGGACCTCCTCCGCCGCAATTTCGTCCTCGACGCCGCCGTCCTCCACAAGATGCGCGACCTCGGCATTCCCTGCGTCTTCGTCGATTACCCCGGCCTCGAAGATCTCGACAAGCACCTCGCCCCCACCCTCAGCCCCGAGCGCCAGGCGCTCTACGTAAAGGTCAAGGAAACCTTCACCACCTTCCAGCGCGACGCCGCCCCCGCCGTCAACTTCGCCGACTACTACACCGCCACCCGCGACTTCATCACCACGATCCTCCAGAACGGCCGCCACCCCGTCTACCTCGACGAGCTTTCCATCCGCCTCGGCGCCGACGCCGTCCGCCACTCCTTGGCCGTCGCGCAGCTCGCCCTCTGCATGGGCATCAAGCTCGAGCGCTTCCTGATCAACCAGCGGCAACGCCTCACCGTCTCGCAGGCGCGCGAGGTCGTCAACCTCGGCGTCGCCGGCATGCTCCACGACCTCGGCAAGACCAAGCTCCCCGAAAGCCTCCGCCAGGTCCACGGCCTCAACCCCCCCGCCGAAGAAGGCGAGCGGCACAACTGGGAATCCCACGCCAGGCTCGGGTTCGACATGGTGCGCGACGAGATCGAAGTCACCGCCGCCGCCGCCGTTCTCAACCACCACCAGCACTACGACGGCACCGGCTTCCCGACGCGCGACCTGGGGTCGGGCGTGCAGCAGGCGCAGGACGGCACGGGCATCCACGCCTACGCCCGCATCCTCCTCGCCGCCGACGTCTACGACCGCCTGACGATCGCCGACGACGGCAAGACCCGCCGCACCAACGTCGAGATCCTCCACCTGATCCGCACCCGCTACGCCACGTGGCTCGACCCGGAAGTCGCCGCCATGCTGCCGATCGTCGTCCCCCCCTTCCCGCCCGGCAGCCGCGTCACCCTCTCCGACGGCCGCGCCGCCATCGTCACCTCCGTCGAGCTCGAAGACCCCTACCGCCCCACCGTCCGCGTCGTCGCACCCGACGGCTGGGCCCTCACCGCCGAAACCTTCCCCCTCGCCAAGTGCCCCGGCCTCGCCATCACCGCCATCGGTGGCGTCCCCGTCACCGACCTGCTTCCCCCGCGCCCCGTGTCGCCCGCGAAACCCGGCCAGCGCGCCGCCTGAACCTCACAGGACCCCAGCGCTCCGCATCAGCCTCTCACTCAACCGCGCCGCCGCCGCCTCACTCCCGTCGTCGTCCACGAACAACCGGTGCCAGATCTCCAGCGACAGCAGCGTCCACAAACTCCGCCCGCGATCCACCCGCCCCTCCAGGTGATCGTCCACCACCCGCGCCACCGCGTCCGCCCGGAAGTACCCCCGCCCCCGCGCCGCGTCCCCCAACAACGTCTCGCGCACGAACCCCTTGAGCGGCCCGCGCAGCCACGGCGTCAGCGGCACCGTGAACCCGACCTTCCGCCGGTAGATCGTCTCGCGCGGGATGTACCGCTCCGCCAGCTTCTTCAACAGGATCTTCGTCCGCATCCCCTTCGCCTTGAACGCCGGCGGTAACGTCGCCGCGTACTCGACCAGCGGGTGATCCAGGAACGGCACCCGCGCCTCCACGCCGCTCGCCATGCTCATCCGATCCCCCTTGATCAGCAGATCGTCCACCAGCCAGGTGTGCAGATCCGCATACAGCATCCGGTCCAGCGCCTCGCCACTATCGCACCCCTTCAGCTCCTCGCGAAGTCGCTCCGCGGCGCTCCGGCCCGCAAAAGCCCCCGCCTCGACGATCTGGCTTGACGCGCCGTCGTCGAACCCACTGAACCACGACGCGAGCCGTTCGGCCTCGTCGGCGATCGCCAGGTTCTCCAACGCGATCCGCGCCCGCCGTTTGCCGAACGGCATCGCCGCCGCCGCCGTCCGCAGCAGCGACCGCCGCGCCCCCGCCGGCAGCCAGTTGAGGTATCGGGCGTACTGGTCGACCGCGCACTTGGGATAGCCGCCGAACAACTCGTCGCCCCCCTCGCCGGTGAGCATAACGGTTACGTGCTGGCGGGCGAAGCGACAGAGCAGGTAAGTGGGGATCGCCGCCGGCTCGCTCACCGGCTCGTCGTAGACCCAGCAAAGCCGCGCGAACTGCCGGACAAAGTCCTCGAACCCGACGATCACCTCGTGGTGCTCGGTGCCGTACCGCTGGGCCACCTGCCGGGCGTACGGCAGCTCCGAAAACCCGTCCGCCTCGAACCCGATCGAAAACGTCCGCACGCGCTCGGCGTGGCCGGCGCGCTGGCGCAAGCGTTCCATCTGCGCGACGATCAGACTCGAATCCACGCCGCCCGAAAGCTGCGCCCCCAGCGGCACGTCCGACATGAGATGTGAGTCGACCGCCCCTTCCAACAGCGTGTCCACCCGCGACAACGCCTCGTCGAACGACACGTCGGCCCCGCGCGCGAAGCTCACGTCCCAATACCGCACCGGCCGCGGCGTCTGGTCCGTTCCCGCGCGAAGTTGCAGGTAATGTCCCGCCGGCAGCTTCGACACGCCATTGAACATGGTGAGCGGCGCGGGCACGTAACGGAATGTCAGAAACTGCGACAGCGCGCCGCGATCGACGGCGCGCTCGACGCCCGGGTACGCCAGTAGCGCCTTGATCTCGCTGGCGAACAGCAGCACGCCGTCCGCGACCGTGTAATACAGCGGCTTGATCCCCAGGCGGTCGCGCGCCAGCGTGAACGTCCCCGTCCGTTCGTCAAAGAGCGCGAACGCGAACATCCCCCGCGTCCGTTGGAGCAGGCCGGCGATGCCCCACTGCTCGTAGCCGTGCAGCAGCGCCTCGGTGTCGCACCGCGACGCAAACCGGTGCCCCGCCGCCGCCAGCTCGCGGTGCAAGTCGAGGTGGTTGTAGATCTCCCCGTTGAAGCCGATCCAGACCGTGCCGTCCTCGTTGGCCATCGGCTGTTGCCCGCCGCCGCGGTCGATGATCGCCAGCCGCGTGTGCCCGAGCCAGCAGCGCTCGCCCGCCGACGTCCATTCTCCTCGCCCGTCCGGCCCGCGGTAACGCAGCGCGTCCACCATGCGGGTGCGGACGTCCGCCGTCAGCCGCCACCGCGTACCGTCCTTGAGCTTGACCGCGCCGACGATGCCACACATGGGAGTGCCGTGCCCGCCTTTCAACGCGCGGATTTCGGAAGGATCGTGATGCTCTTCGGATTCGTCGGGCAGGCGTGCTGGCACGTCCCGCAGCCGGTACACCCCTCGCGAACGTTGATGCGACCGTCGTCGCCGAGCGTGATCGCCCGCGCGCCGACCGGGCAGGCCTCGACGCAGACGGTGCAGTTGTCGCCGTGCGTGCGCACGCACGTCGACTCGTGCCAGACGGCGACGCCCATGTCCACGTAATCGACCATCGTCGGCTGCAGCGCCCCGCTCGGGCAGTGGTGCATGCACGCCAGCGACGTACAGAGCACGCACGACGACAGGTCCGCGTCGATGTACGGCGCCCCTTCCCCCTCGTTCCCCGAAAAGTCGATCTTGATGCAGTGCGACGGACAGACCCGCACGCACGCGCTGCAGCGGCTGCACTGCTCGCGAAACTGCTGCTCCTGCAACGACCCGGGCGGCCTCAGCCAGTGCCGCACCGGAACGGGAGGCGGCGCGGGTTGGTCCAGGGTGCCGAGTTGCTCCGCCACCCGCCGAAGCGGCTCGACCGTCCGCGCCAGCGGTTTGAAGAGCTCGAAGAGCCCTTCCCGAAAGAAGCGCCGCCGCGGCATCGGCTTGTTGTCGTCGTCGTCGATTACGGCCATAGAAAACGTCCGCCTCAACGGTACAGTATAGGGGAACCGCCCGGCGCACCAAGGACACCGTGCGCGGGTCGCGCCGGGTTGCGCACACCACACCGAGACGAGACCGCATTGTTAACCGTACACACCATGCTTCGCGTAACGCTCCTCACGCTGCTCGTCGGCATCCCCGCCGCGTGCAGTCATCAGAATCAAACGCCCCCCACCGACGCGCCCGTCCCGACCACGCGTCCGACGACACGTCCGGCCACGACGGGGGCGGCAACCACTCGGGCCACCCGTCCGACGACCGACGCCATTCCGTCAACGGAGCACACGGCCCCGCCGCGCCGCACGTCCCCGTGATCCGCCGCCGCTGCGGCGCGGCGCCGACGCCGCCGTCAGCGCACGGACCTTTTCGCACGCTCGCCAAGCGCAACCACCGGTTTGCCACCCGATCCACGCAACGGGCTGTGTGGTATACTCGTGTCCATGACCAATTGGGGAATCGAGATCCGCGACACACCCGATCGTTTCCAGATGACGATTCCGCCGGTCGGCGGCGTCGCCGCGCTGCCCTCCACGTACTGGGTCGCCGTCGCCGGTTGGCTCGCATTTGCCGGGTTGATCGTCGCCACCATCGTTATGGCGGGACCGGACAAAGACGGTGACGTCGGCGGCGTCATCGCCCCGTTCGCGCAGGTCGCCGTGATCGGCGTGATCATCTTCTGGATGGCGTGGTACCGCCTGCACCGGCAACTCACGATCGATCTCAGCGATCACTGGCTGTCGCTGCTCAACCGCGACGGCGAGCCGACGCGCCGCTGGCGTCGCGCGGACCTCATCGAGATCAAGGCCAACTCGATCAACGGCAAGCTCGTCATCCGCGCGCAGGGCCAGGAGATGCGGGAACTGTTCATCGGCCCGGAACGCGACATGGCCGTCTTCGTCGCGGATCGGCTCCGCGCCGCGCTCGGGCGACCGATTCCCGCGGCGACCGCCACGCCGCCCGCCGAACCCGGCCCCGCCCGGCCGCCCGCCGCGCCTCTCTCGGCCGGCCAGCTCACGATCGGCATGGGGCTGGCCACCATCGCCACGATCACCCTGATCGGTCTCGCGTTTGCCTCCCCGACGCTCGCCTGCGTGCTGATCGGCGGGGGTGTGGTCGCCGCGGTCCCGCTGGGCATTTACCTCGGCACCCAGAAGAAGGACATCTGGGTCTGAGTGTGATATCGCGACGTTTGCCCCCGCCCGCGCCCCCGTTATCATCGCCCTCATGCATACGCGGGTCGCCCTGTTCGGCGGCATCTACAACAATCATCTCGCGCTCGCCGCCGCCATCCGCGACGCCAACGATCGCGGCTGCGACGCCCTCTACTGCCTCGGCGACCTGGGCGCCTTCGGCCCCAACCCCGACAAGATCTTTCCGCTCCTCATCGACCACGGCGTGCACACGATGCAGGGCAACTACGACAACTCCATCGGCAACGACCTCCCCGACTGCCAGTGTGGCTACACCGATCCGGCCGACAACTACTACGCGCGGCTTTCCTACCAGTACACGTATCGGAAGACGTCGCCGCGATGGCGGCCGTGGCTGGCGGCGCTGCCGAAGGAGATTCGATTTGACTTGGCGCGCGAATCCGCCGCCGCCGCGCTTCGCGTCCTCTGCTGTCATGGGTCGCCGCGGAAGACGAACGAGTTTCTGTGGGAATCGACGACGCCGACGCATTTGCTCGAGCGGTTCGCCGATCAATACGCGGCCGACGTGATCGTCGCCACTCACACCGGACTGCCGTGGTCGCGCGGACTGTCGGGGGGGCGGCTGTTCGTGAACTGTGGCGTCCTCGGGCGGCCGGCGAATGACGGGACGACGCGGGTGGGGTACACCATTCTCGACGCCGGCAAGGCGGGGCTGGCCGAGTACGTGTCGCTCGCGTACGACCATGCCGCGCTGGCGTCGGAGATGAAGGCCGAGGCGCTGCCCGATCCGTTCGTCGAGACCGTCTTGACCGGTTGGTGGACGACGTGCCTGGAGATCCTTCCGGCCAAGGAACGGGCGCGCGGGAAGTACTGATCGGTCGTGCGGGTCCGAGGCCCCCAAGCCGTTTCGGGCGGCAGGTGGCACGGGCGGCGGGGCGCCGGGCGCCGGCGGCGTTATGGCGGGGGCGAGACCCACGGCGCGGCGAGTACACTTGCCCGCATCCCACTCTCGCGGGCGTCGAGATCGTCTCAACATTCTTATGATCGTTAGAATTTGCAATTGGCGCCGGCACGGAATAACCTGCCGGACCGGCGCGTGTCGGGCGGGAGCGCGTCGGGGAAGGAGCTTTCACCGTGTCGATCGTCCTCTTGTGCCTTGTCGCCACGCTGGCGTTCGCGAACGGTTCGAATGACAACGGCAAGGGCGTGGCCACGCTCGTGGGGTTCGGCGCCGCCAGGCCGCTGACGGCGCTGGTTTACGCGGCGATCGCGACCGCGGTCGGCGGCGTCGTCTCGTTCCGGCTGGCCGGGGGGTTGCTCCAGGGGTTCAGCACCGGCCTCTTCGCCAAGGGGGTGGCGGCCGACAACGCCTTCTTCGTGGCGGTGCTGATCGGCGCCTGTGCGTGGGTTCTGCTGGCCTCGCGGTTTGGAATGCCCGTTTCGACGACGCACGCGATCATCGGCGCGCTCTGCGGCGCGGGGCTGGTCGCGTTCGGGAACGCCCGGATGCAGTGGTCCTTCCTCGGGGCGAAGTTCGCCGTGCCGCTGGCGGTCAGTCCGATCCTGTCGTTGGCGGTCGTCTACGCGATCGCCTGGCCGGTGCTGTTCCTGATCGGCCGACTCGCGGGCCGCTGCATCTGTGTGGTCGAGCAGGTCGGCGCGCTCGAACCGGTCGTCGTCGCGGGCGGCGGCGGCGGTGTCGGCGGCAGTGTGGCGTATCCGGGCGGCGATGGTGGCGGAATTCGCCTCGACGTCGTGGTCGGGAACGAGCGGACGTGCCCAATACACGGCCGCGTCGCCGCCGCCAGCACGACGGGGGTCTCCAGCGCCGTCCACTGGCTGAGCGGCGGCCTGATCTCGTTCGCGCGCGGTTGGAACGACACACCGAAGATCGCCGCCCTCTCGCTATTCGCGCTGGCGGGCGTCAATCACGGGACCGCGGTCGGCTTCGCGATCGTCACGGTGGCGATGGCGGTGGGGGGCCTGGTCGCGGGGCGGAAAGTGCTCGACACGCTGTCGAATAAGCTCACCCCCCTGCCGCTCGCCGAGTCGCTGACGGCGAGTCTCGTGACGGCGGGCCTGGTGATCACGGCGTCCAGGATCGCGTTGCCGGTGTCGACGACGCACGTGGCGACTGGCTCGATCATCGGGGCGGGGCTGAAGAATAATCCGGCGGGGGTCAAGTGGGGCAAGGTCGGGGAGATCCTGCTGTCGTGGCTGATCACGTTGCCGGTCGCCGCGCTGATCGCCGCGGGGGCCAAGGCGCTTATTCACTGATCGCCCCGTAAGCAGGGCACCGCGGCACGCACATTGCGATCGGTCCAAACGTGATCGCAATCAAACCCGCCGCATCCCGCGGGATCGGGCAATCGCCCACCTCGCCCGGCGAAAAATCCACCAGCGCCTGGCGAACGAATCGCCGGGCCTCGCGCTCAACCGCGAGGCGCCTCGCGCATTAGTATGCGCAGAGAGCCAATTTCCAAAGGAGCTTATGAATCAACGCACCTTCCGCCTGCTCGCCGCGATGACCCTCGGCGCGTCCTTGATCGCCGCCCCGTCGTTCATCCCGTTCGCGCCCGCTCCCGTCCACGCCGCCGACGCCGCCTCAACTGACGCCAAGGTGCAGGCCGCCGTGGACAAAGCGCTGGCCTACCTCAAGTCGCAACAGAAGCCCGACGGCGGCTGGCAAAAGGAGAACGACCCGCCCGCCCTGACCGCCATCGCCCTCAAGGCCTTCGCACAAGACCCGAAGGTCGGACCCGGCGCCGACTTCGTGAAGAAGGGCTACGACAAGCTGCTGACCTATCAGCTCGACAACGGCGGCATCTATCAGGACCTGCTCGCCAACTATAACACGTCGATCGCGATCAGTTCGCTGACGGCCGCGAACAACCCGGCGTTCAAGGACCGCATCGACAAGGCCGTCGCCTACATCAAGGGAATCCAGTGGACCGACAAAACGGGCGCCGGCCCCAAGGGCGAAACGGTCAAGGACGATAAGAACAACTGGTGGGGAGGCTGGGGCTACAGCCACGCCGGCCGGCCAGACCTGTCCAACGCCCAGATCGCCATCGAAGCCCTCGAAAACGCCGGCCTCAAGAAGGACGACCCCGCCTTCCAGAACGCGCTGAAGTTCGTGACGCGGAACCAGAACAATTCGGAAACCAACGATCAGAAGTTCGCCGGCAACGACGGCGGGTTCGTCTACTCCCCCGCCAACGACGGCGAGTCGCCCGCCGGCGTGCTCGTCGGCGCCGACGGCAAGCGCGTCGTCCGCTCTTACGGATCGATGACCTACGCCGGCCTCAAGAGCATGATCTACGCCGGCCTGACCAAGGACGACCCGCGCGTCAAGGCGGCGTGGAAGTGGATCGGCGACACCTACACGGTGGACGTGAACCCCGGCATGCCCAACGCCGGCCCCAAGACCGGCGACATGAGCCATTACGGGCTTTACTACTATTACCACACGATGGCCCGCGCGCTGAACGTGTACGACGAACCGACGATCACCGACGCCCACGGCGCCAAGCACGACTGGCGCGTGGAGCTGGCGGACAAGTTGATCAGCCTGCAGAAGCCCGACGGCTCGTGGCAGGGTGACAAGAAGTGGTTCGAGGACAGCAGCGTGCTCTCCACGTCGTACGCCGTCCTGGCGCTGCAGGAAATCCAGAAAGATCTCAAGGAACACCCCGCCAGCAGGTAGTCGTTCCTCCTTCGCGCGCCCCGCGAAACCTCTCCCGGCGTGGCTTTGGTCGGGAGAGGGGGCGGGGTCGTAGGTTGACGGCCTGGCGACGTCACACATTCGGTCACCGAAAGGGAAGCATGGACATGTCCTGGAAGAACACCGCCTCGTTCGCAATCGCGTTTGCCGCGTTCGTCGCATTTTCGGCCAAGGCCGACTCGTCTCCGTACGACCTGGGCTCGCTGCCCGACCTGCCGGTGCCGAGCTACCTCGCGGACGCGGCCGCCGCCGCCGCCGCCGCGCCGACGACGCCCCCTCCACCCCCGCAGCACCTGCGGTCGTACGAATTGCCGGCGGTCAACGTCGTCGGCGAGCGTCCGTCGGATCTGCGCGAGGAAGATCGCGTCGGCTCGTACGGTCAGCCGCGCTGGACCGCCACCCGCCGGTTTCCTAACACGCGCGTTTACGTCATCCCCGAAGGCAAGCTCGAAGGCGAGCTCTGGTTCATCCCCCGTTTCCTCAAGGACGGGCGCACCAACGGTCGTTACCTGGCCGAGATCGAGTACGGCCTGCCCAACCGCTTCCAGATCGACGTCTACTATCGCTTGGACATCGACGATTCGGGTAAGGGGCAGAACGGCGCGCAACTCGAAGGCCGCTGGGCGCTGGCCGACTGGGGCAAGATCTGGGGCAACCCGACGCTGTACCTCGAATACGTCGCCCACGAGTTCGACCCCGACGCGATCGAAGGCAAGATCCTCCTCGGCGACGAGCTGGCGCCGCGGTGGCACTGGGGCGTGAACTTCGTCGCCGAGCTCGAGACCGGCGGCGAGCGCGAGTACACCTACGAGATCGACGGCGGCATCTCCTACACCATCGTGGACGAGAAGTTCTCCCTGGGCGCCGAGACCAAGATCGAATTCATCTCGACACAGGGAAACCGCGCCAACTACGAGACGTCGATCCTCGTCGGGCCCAGCATGCAGTGGCGGCCGATGCCGCAGTTGTCGATCAACCTCGCCCCGCTGTTCGGCACCACGCCCGATTCGGCCAACGCGCGCGTGTATCTGAACATCGGTTGGGAGTTCTAACGACGTGACGGAAGACGGCGGCGACACCCTCCTGATGACGCAAGCGGAGGACGGGCACGACGCGTGTCCGCCCTGCGACGATGTCGCCGGGATCGACGCCGCTGTCGTCGTCGAAGCGGCAGCGGCCGGGCGCGACGCGGCGCCTCGCGTGCCGTTCTATCGGCGGCTGACCCGCGGGCGGTGGGCGTCGGTCGTCTCACTGGTCGCCGCGCTGGCGGTGCACGCGGCGGTGATCGGGGCTGGGGTTTACTACTATCGTACGTTCGTGCGCGACCGGCCGCCGGTCCTGCTCGTGCCGCAGGGAGTGACGACGGAAGTGGCGGGGAGCGGCGAGGTATCCGCGCAATTGGCGGAAGTGACGATCCCGCGCGACCTGGCGGCGCCGGACGCGGCGGCGGCGGCGGCGTCGTCGAAGTCGGCGCCCACGGATACGTTCAAGCCGCCGAGCGAGATCGAAACACCGGACGTGGCGCCGCCGGCAGTCGTCCTGGATGCCAACGCCGGAACGTCGTCGGACTTCGGACCGCTGCCGACGTTTTCGGCCAACCGTTCGCCGCCGGTGGTCGGCCCGCGATTTCCGCCCGGGTATCGACCGGACGCGGGCGGGACGGATCAGGGGTCGCAGAAGTCGGCGCCCGCCACCGACAACCGGGCGGCGAACGGCGCCCCGGCGGCGGGGGCGAATACGGGAGGCGCACCGCAGGGAGTTCCCGAGGGGCTGCCGGTCCCGTCGCCGCATAACGATCAACCCATCTACCCGGAGGTCGCGCTGCGCAACGGGTGGGGCGGCGTGGTGCGCGTGGAGTTGGTCATCGATCCGAGCGGGCGGGTGTCGAACGTCCGCGTCGTGACGTCGTCAGGCCACCGGGAACTCGACGACAGCGCGGTCGCGAAGTTGAAGACCTGGTCGTTCGCGCCGGCGACGCTGAACGGCCAGCCCCTCGCGTCGACCGTGACCGTCCCCGTGAACTTCACCCCGCACGATTCGCGGCGACACTAAAGCGGACGCGGCGCACACGCGTGTTGTTCACGTTCCCGCCGGGGGTTCCCACAGTTCGATGCGATTGCCTTCCGGATCCATGACCCAGGCGAACCGCCCGTACTCCGAATTCTCCCGCCGGTCGTCCACTTGAACGCCCTCCGCGCGTAACCGTTCGAGCAGCGCGTCGAGGTTCTCCACGCGGTAGTTCAGCATGAACGGCGCGCGGCTGGGCTCGAAGTAGGTCGTGTCCTTGGGGAAGATCGACCAGACGGTGGTCCCCGGCTGATCGGCGTCGCGTTCCCGCCACCGAAAATTGACCGGCCCGTTCTCCCGCTTCATCCCCAGATGCCGTTCGTACCACTCATGAAGCGCGTCCGGATCGCTCGCCTTGAAAAACACGCCCCCAAGCCCGGTGACTCGTCCCATGATTGCTCCCGCGTGCTCGCGCCCGTGTTAAATGTTGCCCAGATTACGCCTATAGCAGCTCTCGCCGGATAATTGCAATTTCTGAAGACACATTCACGTTGTCAAACCGAGTCGATCGGGATAGATTCCAACAGTCCGTTTTTGGACGGTGTTCGGAGAAGGTAGTTTCCTGGAGGCGGAAAAGTGAAGAAGCAGCAGAGGGCGATTTACGCCGCGGCGCTCGCCACGGCCACGATGGGGATTATTTCGGTACCGGTCCTGGCGACGGACAATTTGTGGATTGGGGGTACCGCCGGGTCGCCGACCGATTGGAACACGGCGTCGAACTGGAGTCAGGGGCGGGTTCCGGTCAAAGTCGATGACAACAACTTCGACGACGCGATTATCAACGTCAACACCGGGTTTCCGGTCATCAACGCCGACCTGTCCGCCGTCCCGCGCGACGTCATCGTCGGCGGGGGCGCCGGCACGAGCGGCCGGGTCGACCAGACGGCCGGCACGGCGACGACGGGCTCGGGTAACTGGCTTTACGTCGCCCGCGACGCCGGCACCGGCGTCTACAACCTCGCCAACACCGCCGCGACCGGCGGCACGTTGACCGGCTACGGCATCGGCAGCGGGTCGATCGACGTCGGCGGCGGGCCCGGACACACGGGCACCGGCGGCCGCCTCTACGTCGGCGGCACCGAATTCGGGGCGGGCGGCGCGGTCGGCACCCTGAATGTGAACACCACCGGCACGCTCACCGTCCGCAACGACCTCGCGGTCGGCACCGACGGCGGCACCGGCGTGATGAACGTCGATGCCGGCACGATCACGACGGGCGGCTGGAACTTCATCGGCAAGCGCGTCAACGCCGACGGCGGCAACGGCACGCTGAACATGAGCGGCGGCACCCTCACCAATACCGGCCGCACCTATGTCGGCCAGACGACGACGACCGGCAAACTCGTCCTGTCGGGCGGGACGTACAACAACACCTCGACCGGCGACCCGTTCATCATCGGCGAAGGCGCCGCCAGTAACGGCACCGTCACCGTCAACAACGCCGCGTCGACGCTGAGCATCGGCCAGGAACTTTGGATCGGTCAGGCGGCAGGCGGCACCGGGACGATGAACGTTTCCGCCGGCACCGTGACGACCGGCAACTGGCTCGCCGTCGGCCGCGAAGGCGCGACCGGCGTCCTCAACGTCAGCGGCAACGGGGTCGTGCAGAAAACCGGCGGCGGCCACGTCACGATCGGCACCGGCAGTGGCGGCAACGGCACCGTCAACGTCAGCGGCAACGGCACCTTCTCCTCCAACACGGACATTATCGTCGCCGAAAACAACGCCGCCGCCGTCGCGCTGGTTAATCAGACCGGCGGCAAGGTCATCGTCGGCGGTAACCTGGACGTCCAGCGGAACGGCACCGGCACGTACAAGCTTTCCGGTGGCACGCTCTCCGTCGATGGACGTGTGCCGGATCCAGTTAATGAGGCCGGTCAAGTTCTCGGTATCGACGGCCGCGATGGTACCTTCACCTTCACGGGCGGCCGCATCACCCGCTCGAACGCCGGCGTCATCAATTACGTCGGCGACCTGCACGTCGGCAACAAGGCCGCCGGTCTCAAGCTCGACACCGACAAGACCTTCGCGGTCTCCGGTTTGCTCGACGTCGCCAGCGGGGTGACGTTCGACGTCACCGGTGTGGCCCTCCCGGCCTCGGGCGCCGGCGCGGTCCACCTCGGCAGCGACGGATCGATCCTCGGTTCCTTCGACCCCTCGACCACGACCCTTGCGGGTTTGGTCAATACCCCCAACGCCACGTTCATCTCCGAGGCGGCGGGCGAGGGCGGGCTGTTTAACGCCGGCACGGACAAGGTATTCTGGGTGCAGGAGAACGGCGGCTCGGTCGACCTCAAGTACAGCATCGCCCCCGTCCCCGAGCCCACCGTCATTGGCGTGATCGGTTTGTCCGGCCTCGCCTTTATGGGACGCCGTCGCCGCAAGTAACGCCGGCCGAACGTTTCGAAGCTCACACGACCGCCCCGGAATCCGGGGCGGTTTTTTTGTAGCCGCCTGACCATCGCGCCGACTGGTTGTATATTGAAATGCTTCCAGCGCGCGCGCTCGCTCGCTCGCTCATTCGCGCGGTCCCTTAGCCCGAACGAAACCCATGATTCAAAGCATCATCGTCCTCGGCGCCGGTAGCGCCGGCCTCATCGCCGCCATCTCCATCAAGCGGAAGATCCCGCAGCTCAAGGTCCACGTCGTCCGCAGTCCGGACATCGGCGTCATCGGGGTCGGCGAGGGCACCACGCCCAACTTCCCCAAGCACCTCTTCGACTACCTGAACATCAGTCGCAGGCACTTCTACGCCATGGCCCAGCCGACGTGGAAGCTGGGCATCAAGTTCGTCTGGGGTCCGCGCGACCACTTCGAGTACGGCTTCGCCCGCCAGCTCGACTCCCACTGGTCCGACCTCGCCCGCCCGACCGGTTTCTACTGCGACGAAGAATTCAGTTGCACCGACCTGACCACGTCACTCATGGCGGCCGGCAAGGTGTTCGAGCGCCAGCCCAACGGCGGCGGCCCGGACGTCCAGCCGTGGCACGGCTTCCACATCGAGAACAAAAAGCTCGTCGAAGTGCTCGAACTGGTCGCCCGCTCCGTCGGCGTCGAGTTCACCGACGCCCGCGTCAGCGGCGCCAAACGCGGGCCGCAGGGCATCGCCTCGATCGTCCTGGAGGACGGGCGGGAACTCTCGGCCGATTATTTCATCGATTCCAGCGGCTTCCGCAGCGAACTGCTCGGTCGCGCCTTGGAAGAGCCGTACGTCAGTTTCGACAAATCCCTCTTCTGCGACCGGGCCGTCGTCGGCGGGTGGGAGCGCACGAACGAGCCGATCCTCCCCTACACCACCTGCGAAACCATGGACGCCGGCTGGGCCTGGCAGATCGAGCACGAGCACTACATCAACCGCGGCTACGTCTTCTCGTCCGCCTCGATCTCCGACGACGACGCCCGCGCCGAATTCCTCCGCAAGAACCCCAAGGCCGCCAGGGACGGCCGCGTCGTCAAATTCCGCTCCGGCCGCTACCGGCGCGGCTGGGTCGACAACGTCATCGGCATCGGCAACGCCTGCGGCTTCGTCGAGCCGCTCGAGGCGACGGCGCTCATGGTCGTCTGCGCCCAGTGCGAGACGTTCATCAACTTCTTCCTGCACACGGGGCTCAAGCCGACGCCCACGATCCGCAACCTCTACAACCATCTGACCGCCGGCATGTGGGACGAGATCCGCGACTTCCTCGCGGTCCACTACAAGTTCAACACCCGCCTCGACACCCCCTTCTGGCGCCGCTGCCGCGAGGAGACTGACGTCTCGTCGATCGGCGAACTCCTCGAGTTCTACCACGAAAATGGCCCGACGGGCTTCGCCCGCCACCTGCTGCAACCGACGGGCAGCAACTTCGGCGTCGAAGGGTTCCTGGTCATGCTCGTCGGCAACAAGGTTCCCTACCGCGGCAAACACCAGGCGACCGACGCCGAGCGTCTCACCTGGAACGCCCGCCGCGCCCAGTTCGCCGCCCAGGGCAAGGCCGGCATGGACATCAAGGAAGCCCTCCACGTCATCCGCCGCCCCGAGTGGCGCTGGTTCGGCGAATCCTGACATGTGTCGTTGCCGCCCGACGCCCCGCCCGCCCGCGCGCGCGGCTGACAACGCGGCCCCCGTCGCCTACCATGCGGCCGACAGGAGGCCCGTCATGTCCGGTCGCGATCTTGAAGATTATCGTCATCTCCCCGTCGAGACCGCCCCCGACGCGTTCTGGATCGCCGCCGTGCTGCGCATGCCCGCCTGGGTCGACCGGCCGCCGCCGAACGCGCCTTACCGGCCGTACTGCGCCTTGGTCCTCACCGAGGATCTGGGGATTGCCATGAGCGAGCTGGTCGCCGACCGCGCCGCCGCCGACCGCCTTCTTCTGCCGACGCTGGTCAAGTTCTCGACCGGCGCGCGGGTCGGCATTCGCCCGCTCAGGATCGCCACCGATCGTGACGACACCGCCGAGCACCTCCGCGCCGCGCTGGGGGATCTCGTCGAAGGCGTGAAGGTCGCCGACCTCCCACCCCTGTCGGCCATGCGGCAGCAACTCGCCGACATGCCCGGCGCCTCCAACGTCCCCGCCGCGCTCTCCGTCCCGGGCGTGACGCGCGAGGACGTCCGCGCCTTCGCCGCGGCGGCCGCCGACTTCCA
>Ga0068857_100001543_pt1 | contig 18432 bp, 19 predicted proteins | sample KBSCornC72_FD_66591 | JGI IMG/M metagenome (GOLD analysis project Ga0068857, IMG submission 66591) | Corn rhizosphere microbial communities from Kellogg Biological Station, Michigan, USA - KBS Corn C7-2 | ecosystem: Host-associated > Plants > Roots > Rhizosphere > Soil ...
GAACGCGTGGTCCGTGTCGTTGACGATCAGCGGTCCCTGGTGCCGCAGCTGCTCGACTCCGAGCTTTGCGGTCTCCGCGGCGCCGCCGGTCACCTCCGGAATGACGACGAAGCGGGCATCGGGGTAGAATTCGGCAATGCGGTCGGTGATCGCGAAGTCGCGCACATGGTCGCTGAGCACGACGCAGACCATCTCGACCACGTCGAAGGCGCGCCGGGCGCTCTCCGCCGCCCACCAGAAGAATGGCCGCCCCCACAGGCTGACAAGCGGCTTGGGCGTGGCGACGCCATGCTCGGCAAAGCGCGAGCCGCGGCCAGCCATCGGCATCACCAGCGCCACGCCCGTCAAGATGACCCCCTTTGCCCCCGCGAAAACTCGCGCCGATCGTTATATGCGCTTGGTTAACAAATGGGAACAATCCGGTCGGGCTATTGCCGGTTAATCAAGCACATCGAACAGATATTCGTCGCGCTGCGTGGCGCGAAAGTCGCGCTGTTCGAAGCTTTTGCGCCGGAACATGTAGAGCAGTGGCGCGCGCAGCGTCTCAAGCGCCTGAGACGCCATCTTCACATTCGACACCTGGTCGTCCTCGCGCCACGAGATCGGAAAGAAGTGCACCGCTCGCCCGCTGCCGATCAGGTCGAGCAGCAGATAAGGGTTGAAGTGCAGGTCGTCGGGAAGGCGAAGGAGCCGCGGGTCGGCGAAGGCCTTGCGCGCGAGCATGTTGAGGCCCGAACCCATGTCCGTCACAAGCTGGCGGGCAGCGATCGTGAAGATCGCGTTGAACACGCGATTGCCGACGATCCGGAACGTGGAATAGTTGCGGAGCGAGGCCCCGCGCGCAAACCGCGCGCCCATGCAGGCGTCGAACCGGCGGTGGTCGCCAGCGCGGAGCACCGGCAGCAGGTCGGCGAGATTGCCCTGGTCGTCGCCGTGCAGCGTGACGACGTGGCTGAAGCCGTTCGCAGCGGCATAAGCGTAGGCCGCCTTGTGCGACCCGCCGAGATTGTAATTGTCGCGGTTGCGCGCGACTTTGGCCGGGACCGGCACTTGAACCTTCGCCGCGAGCGCCGCCTCGACCGTGCCGTCGCGGCTGCCGTTGTCGAGCACGAGCACCTGATCGATGAACCCCGCCGCATCGCCGCGCACCTGGCCCAGCACGCGCCCGATCTGCGGCGCGCAATTGTAGCACGGAATGAACAGCAGGATCCGGTCGTCAGCCATGTTCAGCCGCCGAGGCGTCGCTTGGCGTCGGCATAGACCGCGGCGATGCCGTCCTCGATTGCGACCTTCGCGGTCCAGCCGAACCGCTCGCGCGCCTTGTCCGGCTTGCCGATCGCCTCCTTGTAGACTTCCTTGACGATGCGCTCGCGCGACAGCGGGCAGTTGCCTTGGAACAGCACCGGATAGGCGTCCCAGAATCGTTCCGGGTCGCCGTAGCTTGGCTCGATGTCGGTGCCGCTCGCGGTTCGGAACATCTGGTACAGCTCGGGCACGCTGTAGCCGCGTCCCGAACAGATGTTGAAGCGCTCGGCGGCGAATCGCCCATCCGCCTCCATCATTCGCACCAGCAAGTCGACGACGTCGTCGACATAGACATAGTCGCGTCGGACATCGCTCTGGTTGAAGAGGTGCGGGGTGCGTCCGCACACCAGCTCGCGCGCGACATAGCTGGTGAATGGCGGGCTGGTGCGCAGCACGTCCTGGTGCGGGCCATAGACGTTGAAAAAGCGGCAGACGACGATGTCCATGCCGTAGTTGCGCGCGAATCCATCGCAGACCAGTTCGGCCGCTGCCTTGGTCGAGGCATAGACAAGATCGGGCTGGACGGTTTCGGCCTCGTCGAACGCCGGGCTCTTGTTGTTCTCGTACACCGCCGAGGTCGACGAAAAGAGCACCCGCCGGACGCCCGCGCGCCGCGCCGCCTCCAGCACGTTGCCGACGGCTGCGGTGTTGACGTCATAGGCCTCGCCGGGGCGCTGCTGGCACACCGGAAGCGCGGCGATGCCGGCGAGGTGGACGACCACCTCGACCCCGGCGAAATATTGCTCGAGGTCCTCGTCGCGGACGTCGGCGCAGACGAACCGGCCGAACGGCCGGCCGTCCATCACCAGATTGTCGAGGTGCCCGAACGACATATTGTCGAGCAGCACCACCTCGTCGCCACGGCGATGGAGATGCTGGCCAAGCTGCGAGCCGACGAACCCGGCGCCGCCGGTAATCAGGACTTTCATCGTGCTCGAACCCACCGTTCCGGGCTCGCGGTGAGCCACCACATGAAGAGATAATTGCAGCCGAAGGTGACCGGCAAAATGGCGATCTTGGCGAGGCCCGGCGCAACGCCCGCGTGGACCAGCGCGCTGACCGCCCATGAACCCGCGAGAATGCCGCACAGCTGATAGAGCGCGTAGGACGCGAACATCGCCGGGATGAAGCGGCCGTGGTAGCGGAACACGCGCCGCACCGAGACGAAATAGACGAAGGTCACAGCGGCGCTGCTCGACACGATGTTCGCTGCGAACGCCGGGATCCAGCGCACCAGGACCAGGAAGATCGCGAGATCGAGCGCGAGCCCGCTGCCGCTGACGATCGCGAACCGCACCAGCCGGGCAGCGTGATCGCGAAGGCTTGGGGCGAGGGCGCGGCTCATCCTCGCCATATTGGCGGGCGATCAGCCGCTCGCGCAAGCCTCCCTCTCAGAGCTCAGCCGAAGGTGAACGAAAAGGCTTCGGCTCCGGGATCGAGGAACTCGATGGTGAACGTCCGGTCGCGGATCGCGCCTTTCTGCCTGACGAGTTGGTAGAGGCGCTGGCCGTTGATCACACCCGAGCCGTCGGCGGCGATGTCGGCGCCGGCGTCGCCGTTCGGCGGCCGGCCGTCGATCGTAACGCGGAAGCGCACCGGCTTGCCGCTCGCCGGGCCGAGGACGAGGTGGAGGTCACGCGCGTGGAAGCGGAAGGCGATCTTCGCGCCCGCGTCCGACGACACCGCGCTCTGTCTTTTGTCGAGCCAGCGGCCGGCGAGCGCCCAGTCGTTGAGCTTCAGCGGGGCGAGCGCATAGGTCTTGACCTGGTCGTGGGCGAGGCCGCCTGGCGAGGCGAAATTCGCCGCGCGGAAATAGCCGACGTAGGTTTCCCTCGAGTGCACGTCGCCGAACGAAGCGGCGGCCTCGGCGCCCGAAGCGTTCGCCCGCGCCATCGCCATGTCCTTCGGCGCATGGCCGGCCTCGGCGAGCAGCTGGCGGATGACCCGTTCGCCGACGTCATATTCGCCCTCGCCATGGTGGTAGTAGCGGATGCGCCCCTGGGCATCGACGAAGTAATGCGCCGGCCAGTAATTGTTCTTGAGCGCGCTCCACAGCCGGTAGCGATTGTCGAGCGCGACGGGATAGCGGATGCCGAGGTCGCGGACCGCCTTTTGGACATTGGCCGGGTCGCGCTCGAACGCGAACTCGGGCGCGTGGACCCCGATCACCACCAGCCCGTCGTCGCGATACTTGTCGTACCAGGCGCGGACGTAGGGGATCGAGCGCAGGCAATTGATGCAGCTGTAGGTCCAGAAGTCGATCAGCACGACCTTGCCCTTGAGCTGCTCGCGGGTCAGCGGCGGGCTGTTGAACCATGGGCCGAGCCCGTCCAGCTGCGGCAGCTCGCCCTGCGGCGGAAGCACCAGCTCGCCCATCGCGTTGGACCGCGCGCCGCTGTTGGCCATGCCCTGGCCGAGCCCGAGCTTCGCTGCGAGGCCGGTCTCGAGACTTGCGGTCTGCGCGCTCGAGATCTTGGACAGCACCCGCGTGTCGAGCCCGAGCGCGATCGCCGCGACTCCGACTAGCACGAGCACGCCGAGCACCTGGCGGATGCGCTCGCTCGCGCCCAGGCTCTTCTTCATCCGCGCGAACAGCTTGCCGCCGACCAGCAACGCAAGCGCGAGCGAAGTCGCAGCGCCGAGCGCGTAAGCGAGCAGCAGCAGCGTGGTGTTGAAGCTCGCGCCCTGAAGCGCGGCGGCGGTGAAGATGATGCCGAGGATCGGCCCGGCGCACGGCGCCCACAAGAGACCTGTCGCGATTCCGAGCACGGCCGACGACCAGGCGCTGTCCTTCTGCCCTTCGCGCTCGGTCATCCGCGAGCCGAGCGCGACCAGCGGCCGGGTCATCCGGTCGGACACGCTCGGGAACACCAGTGCGATTCCGAACAGCGCAAGCAGGACCAGCGCCGCCCAGCGGCCGATCGCATTGGCCTGGATCGCCCAACCGCCGCCGACCGCCGCAAGCGTGGCGACGATGGCGAAGGTCGCGGCCATGCCGGCAAGCATCGGCAGGGTCGAGCGGAGGAAGCTGCGGTCGGCGCGGGCGAACACGAACGGCAGCACCGGCAGGATGCACGGACTGAGGATAGTGAGGATACCGCCGAAGTAGGCGAGCAGGATGATCAGCATGAATGTGGGCTCCGGTCGGAATCAAGTTTCGCGGCGGCGATGCCTTTCCGCTTGCAATAGATACGGGCCCGTTTCGGATCGGATGCAATCTGCCTGCTCGCATCCGCACGCGGCGCCCGTTCGTAACTTACACCGCGGCGGTTCGGAAGCCGCGAGGAAGGACGATGCGATCGCAGTTGGCAGCAGGCCCTGGGTCACTCATCTTCCGCTTTGACCGCGGCTGGGGCATGGACCGTGCGATGGAGCGGCCGGTGACTGAGCTTCGCTCGAGCGACGAGCTTGCGGCGCTGATCGGGGCCGTCGCGGCGGGCGACCGCGCCGCGTTCCGCGCGGTGTACGAGCGGACCTCGGCCAAGCTCTACGGGATCTGCCTGCGCCTGCTCGGGAGCGAAGCGGAGGCTGAGGATGTGCTCCAGGAAGCCTATGTCACCGTCTGGCGCAATGCGCGCCGGTTCGACTCGGCCAAGGCGAGCGCGATCACCTGGCTCGCGGTCATCGCGCGCAACAAGGCGATCGACCGCCTGCGCCGCCGCCGTCCAGTCGCCGACGGGCTGGAAGCCGCCGCCGAGGTGCCCGACGAGGGCCCGCTCGCAACCGCGGTGATCGAGCAGAAGGATGACGCGCGGCGGCTGGCGCATTGCCTCGACGAGCTCGACGAGCGCGCCCGGGCGATGATCCGCGCAGCGTTCCTCGACGGCGCCTCCTATCCCGAGCTCGCCGAGCGCGAGGGGGTGCCGCTGGGGACGATGAAAAGCTGGATCCGGCGCGGCCTGATGCGCCTCAAGGGGTGCCTCGAGCGATGAGCGACGAACGCGATCCTCCCGACCTCGCCGCCGAATATGCGCTGGGCGTGCTCGGCGGAGCGGAGCTTGCCGAGGCCCGGCGGCGGGCCGCGGCCGATCCGGAATTCGCTCTGTCAGTCGCGCGCTGGCGCGGGCGGCTCGCGCCGCTCGGCGACGGCGTGGATGCGGCCGAGCCGCCGCACGCTTTATGGCAGCGAATCGACGCTGCAACGGCGGCCCGCGACAACGTCGTCGTGTTGCGACGGCGGCTCAACCTGTGGCGCGGCGCCGCCGCGGGAATGACCGCGCTCGCAGCGACTCTGGCCGCCGTGCTGGTGATCGAGCCGCGCAGCGCCCCGGTGTCGGTCGAGCGGCCGGCGCGGCCGCCGATGGTCGCGATGCTGTCGGATGAGCAGAAGCAGATGCGGGTGGTGGCGAGCTGGAACCCCGAGGCGCGCCAGCTGATCCTGGCGGTCGCCGGCGACATGCCCCACGATCCGGCGCACGCGCACGAAGTGTGGATCATTCCCCCCGACGGCAAGCCGCGCTCGCTTGGGACGATGGGCCGCCCGCGGGTGCACATGCAGCTCGCCGACGCGCTCGCCGTGTTGATGGAAAATGGCGCGACCATCGCAATCTCGGCCGAGCCGCCCGGCGGGTCGCGGACCGGCGCTCCGACGGGCCCGATGCTGGTTTCGGGTGAGCTCACCCGCGCCTGACTGCATCCGCGCGGCGTTCCGGCACGTAACAGAAGCATGGATTCGCGGAGACTCGAGATGACGAAAACCACGATCGACCGCCGGGCGCTGCTCGGCCTGGCTGGCGTTGCCGGTGCGAGCATGCTGCTGTTCGGCCGCTCGCCAAGCGCTGCCGCCACCATGCGCTTCTCCGTCAACCACACGCCGGCCGAATGGCGGCAACGCCTCGGCGCCCAGCGCTACCATATCCTGCGCGAGGCCGGGACCGAGCGGCCCTTCTCAAGCCCGCTGCTCGGTGAGCACCGCCGCGGGACATTCGTCTGCGCCGGCTGCGCGCTGCCGCTGTTCGCCTCTGCGACCAAGTTCGAAAGCGGCACCGGCTGGCCGAGCTTCTGGAAGCCTTTGCCCAACGCGGTCGTGACCCGCGCCGACCGCAGCCTGCTGATGGAGCGGACCGAAGTGCTGTGCCGCCGCTGCGGCGGGCATCTCGGCCATGTCTTCGATGACGGGCCGAAGCCGACCGGGCTGCGCTATTGCATGAACGGGCTGGCGCTGGGCTTCCACCCGGCCTGAAGGATCAGGCGACGATGCGCAGAGTCCCGCGCTTGCCCGGCGCTTGGTAGCAGACCATTCCGAGCTCCGCCTGGAGACGCTCGAGCTCCTGTTGCTTGGCTTCGCGCTGCGCCTCGATGTAGCGGCGCTCGCGCTCGGCTTCTTCCTCGGTCTGCTCGCGGAAATAGGTGATGGTGATGCGGCGCCCAAACACCTCGTCGCCGCGCAGCCGCAGTTCGGCCTCGGCATTTTCCGGCAGCTGGTCGCGCACGGCGGTCAACTGGCCGATGAGATCGTCGAGCGACTGATGGTCGCTGATCTCGACGAACTCTTTCACTCGTCTACTCATTCGTGACCCTCCCCGGTCCCGGGGCGTTGTTTATCCGGTGCGGGAATCCCCGCGCAACTTGGTTCAAGCGTTTATCCCCAGGGAAATTGCGCTCGTGTGAATCGCTGTGACATCGGAGGGTCAGGAAAATGCCGTCTGAATCGATCGTGGAATTGTCCGCAGGGCCGCTGCGGCTCGAGCTAAGTCCTTCGGTCGGCGGCGCTATTTCCGCGTTCGAATGGTCGGGCGAGGGCGAGCTGCGGCCGATATTGCGGAAATGCAACGGCGGCCTCGAAAAGGTACTCGACGCTTCGAGCTTTCCGCTGGTGCCGTTCGTCAACCGTATCCGTGGCGGCCGGTTCACCTTCCGCGGCCGTGAGATCGTGCTTCGTCCGAACATGGCGGGCGATCCCAGCCCGCTCCACGGCCAGGGCTGGCTCGGCGCGTGGACCGTCGAGGAGCGCAGCGCCGCATCCGCGCTACTCCGCTTCGTCCACGCGGCCGGCGAATGGCCGTGGGATTATGAGGCGCACCAGCTGTTCGAGCTCGACGACGGCGGGTTGGCGATTGGCATCACCTGTACCAACACCGGTACCGAGCCGATGCCCTGCGGCCTTGGCCAGCACCCCTACTTCCCATGCGGCGAACAGACGCAGATCGACGCCCGCGTCACCCACGCTTGGACCATCGACCGCGACGTCCTCCCGGTCGACAAGGTGGTTGCCGACGGCCGCTACGACCTGCGCGAACGGCCGGTGTGCGGGCAGGACCTCGACAACGGCTTCGGCGGCTGGAACGGCGAAGCGCGCCTCACCGACCCGGACTGGCCCTACGACCTTCTCCTGTCCTCGCCCCAGGCGACCTTCTTCCAGCTTTATTCGCCGCCAAGCGGCGGAATCTTCGTCGCCGAGCCGGTGACCCACGCCAACGCTGCGCTCAACGCACCGGAGGAACAATGGCCCGAGCTTGGCCTGCGCGTCCTCGCGCCCGGCGAGACGATGCGCCTCGACATGCGCCTCGAGGTCAGCGCGAAATGACTCGCCGTTCCGGTTGAAGCCGCGAACAACGGCTTATATAGGCCCCCTTTCCCGAGAGGGGGCCGCACTCGGAGACGTGGGTGAGTGGCTGAAACCAGCGGTTTGCTAAACCGCCGTACGGGGAATTCCCGTACCGAGGGTTCGAATCCCTCCGTCTCCGCCACCCGCACACGAGGTACCGCACTGCTTTCGAGCGGCGGGTTCCGTGTCCCGCCTTCACCCCCCGGCGTTCGTGTAGATCCGAAACTCGCGCACATGGACGGAGGCGGTCTGGCCAGGGCCGTTGGAGTTCACCGCAATCCCCGGCCCGACCGCAGTGATTGCCGGTCCACCATCCGCGCGGAAATCGGCAAGCTCGAACGGAAGCGAGAACGTCTGGTCTGCGACCTTGAGTTCGGATTTGCCGCGCCCGCTGGTGCGGTCGATCGTCAGGGTCAGGGTGAAGGGCACGGGGTCGGTCGTCGAGAACATCGCGTCCTTGACCGCTTGCGGCAGCACCATGTTCGTTCCTGCCGCAGCCCCGAACGGAACGTTCAGCCTGACGAGGAAGCCGGGACGCACATTGATCGTTGTCGCAACCTTTGTTTCGGTTGCGAGATCGTCCCTGCCGCCGGTTCGGCCGACCAGCCCGATCGCGAAACCCCCACCGGGGAGCGGGCCGACCGGTGCTCTGAACGTGGCGCTGATCCGCACGACCGATCCAGGCCCGAAGGCGACCGGGGTCGACCATATGCTTTCCGAAGGAATGTCGTCGGGCGACAGGCCGAGGGGACGGTGAATGCTCACGAGAACCTCGCCGGGCAGCGCGGAAACGGTTGGGTTCGAGTCCGGGATCAGGGAATCCCCAGGCACCATTGGGCCAAAGTTCAACTGATCCACGGATGGCCCGAGCGAGCCGTTCGGAAAGCTTGCCTGATAGACTAGCAGCAATTGGTTCGAGTTTGGTGCGCTCGGAATGCCGCGGATGACGACGGGCTTCGCATCTGCAGCTGGCATCGGCGGCAGAGTCAGCGCCGCGGTGCTGAGCAGGCACATCCCGAAGCGCGCCAAGGCTTTTCGAGTCACGGTGATTGATGTGTTGGACATGGCTGGTTCTCCCCTGCTCACATGTGTCCCAAGGCTAACTGAGATCATGGATTTCACGGCCCGATCTCTTCCCGATCCGGCCTGATCTTCGTCCGACTTCGTCGCTCCTGCGGGGCATGTTATGATGCCGCTGCCGCGCAAGCCGGCTGGGGGCAGGATGTACGAGTCAGCTCAGGACGCCATGTCGGTGCACAGCATCGACTTGGCGCAGGAGTCGGATTTCGATCTGGGATCGCTCCGTGTTCGGCCCGCCAGGTGCGAAGTCGAATGGAATGGCAATTCCCGGACTCTGCAGCGGCGGGTGATGCAGGTCCTCGTCGCGCTCGCTCGGGCGCGCGGCTCGGTCGTTTCACAAAATGATCTTGTGACCCGCTGCTGGCGCGGGCTGTCGGTTAGCGACGACGCCATTTATCGCTGCATCAGCAAGCTGCGCAAACTGGCCGCGGATTATCCGCATGCGCCATTTGCGATCGAGGCCATCCCAGGCGTCGGCTATCTCCTCACGTCAGCGGCGCTTCCCGACGATGATCGTGGCGCAGCGGCTGCGCGACCGGGCAATGGCTACCGTTTCCCCTTCGCTCTCGTCGGAGCGGCGCTGCTCATCCTGGTCATTGTTGCAACCGTGTTGTGGACGATCGGCGGTCGTGCCCCCAATCATCCTGCTCTCCAAATCGCGGTTCAGCCGTTCGAAGTGCTGAGCGATTCTGCACAAGCGCGTTCGCTGGCCCGAAGGATCCCGAACGAAGTCGTCGACGCGCTCGGCGACAGCCAGATCGAGGCCGCGTTCGCCGGAGAGCAGGCCGGCAGGGAGACGGACCGTTCGGCAAGCACGCAGGCTGGACTGATGGTGACCGGGATTCTGCGCGACGACGGGAAGAATGTCGTTGTCGACGTCCGGCTGGAGAATGGCGCTACCCGCGCGGCATTGTGGTCCACGGAGTTCAAACGCGACAGCCGCCAAGCCTCGGACCTGCCGCTCGAAGTCGCCGCACGCGTTGCCGACGTCGTCAACATGACCAACTTCGCGCGTAGCGCCAGTCCGCCATTGGCCGACGATTCGGCCCTGGCGGCTCTGCTCCAGACGACCGACATGATCCGCGACGTGAACGACGGTGCGTGGGCCCCGATGGTCGAAAATGCCAAAGGCGTGGTCGCACGCCACCCCGAATTTGCCTTCGGTCATTCGATCCTGGCCGCCGCGTACGCCGAGGCCGCCGACAGCATCGATGACCCCGGCCGCGGGCGCGCCATGAGCGAGGCAGCACGGCGGGAGGCAAGCCTCACGCTCAAACTCGATCCTCAGGATGCGGGCGCCTATGCGGTGCTGTCAGGCCTCGTCCCGCCGTCCGATTTCCGCGCCCGAGAGTCGATCCTGCTTCGCGGCATCAAATTCGCTAGGCACCCGAAGGAGCCGCTCGGCGCATTATATTCCTACGAAGGCACGTTGCTCGGCAACGTCGGGCGGCTGCGCGAAAGCCTGTCGTTCCAGCTGATTGCCCAGGCTACCGACGAATGGGGCGCGCCCAAGGCGGTCAAGGTCGCCCTGATTTACGCGAACATGGGCAACCTTCCGGCGGCGAGAGACTGGATTCGGAGAGCTGCCGAGCGCTGGCCCAACCATTCGGCGGTTCGATCGTATCGGCTTTACATCGCCGGCTTTTACGAGAAGCCCGCCGATGCGCTCGCGACGATCGATGCGGTCGCTGCCCAGGCACCCCCCGACGATGGCCAAAGCGCGGTCTGGCGAAGCTTCGTTGAGGCCAGAAGTGCGCGCTCGCCGCGACTTGCCGCCGTTGCCGCCCACATCATTCGCGATGCTGCCGACCAAGGCCAGGTCACGCGCGAGACGGAGATCATGATGCTTGCCGCGCTTGGCGAGACGAAGCAGGCAATCGACGCCGCAAACCGCGCGCTCGATCATCAACAGCCGCTGGAGGCGAGGTTCCTGTTCACCCCGGTCACTCGCAATATGCGCGCGGACCCGGGCTTCGTGGCGTTGGCTTCGCGTCTTGGCCTGATCAAATATTGGAGAGAAACTGGCAAACGGCCCGATTTCTGCAGCGCTGGGGCAACGCCGGTTGAGTGCAGCCCGCAATTACTGGTCGCATTGAAGACAAACTAGAGCGTCAGGTCGACGGCGATGCTGGCGAAAATGTAGCGGCCGAGCGGATCGTACCATTCGGGATAGGTGTCGCCATTGAATGGCCCGCCGCCGGCCGCGGTGTTGCTGACGACGAGCGGCGGCTGCCGGTCCATCAGATTGTTGACCCCCATGCGAAGTGCGAAATGGTCCCTCAGCCTGACGACGGTCGAGAGATCGAAATAATCCTGTGCTCGCAGTTTCGTGTTCGCCGGACTGACGTCATCGGTGAGGTTGAACGCGGGGTCGAGCGCCGCAAGCTTCACGCCGCCCAGGTGCCGCCATTGAAGCGACACAGACACGCCATCGGGCGCATCCCACGTCGCCCGTGCCTTGTGCTTCCAGCGCGGCTGCATTCCGCACGGGTCGCCGAACAGGCCGGCGCAATCGTGCGGGGTCGAAAGTCCGCCGTTGTCGACGCCCCAGCGCAGGACGTAGCTGCCGCGAAAAGCGATGGTTGCGGAGCCGAGCCGGCCAAGGCGGATGGCGTAATCGGCGCTTCCGTCGATCCCGCTGACTTTCAACCCGCCAAGGTTCGCCTGGCGGTCGTCGACGTGGCCGCTGCCGAGCCACAGCGACCCGTTGGGATCGCGGTGGATTCGGCTGCAGAAGACGGGGTCGCCGGTGGCGATACAACTGTCGACGATGGCCTGCGCGCCGATTTTCGAGATGGCTCCGTCGAGCTTGATGTCCCACCAGTCGATGGTTGCGCTGAAGCCGCGCAGAAACCGAGGTTCCGCCACGATACCGACTGCCCGTGTGGTCGCGATTTCGGGTTGCAGGTCTGCGCTGCCGCCCATGATCGCATTGTAGCCGAACAGCGACGCGTTCACTTTGAGGACATGGCCATATTGCGCGGGAGACACTCCCGTTAGGGCGCACGGCCCCTGCGAAGCCAGCGGCGTCGCGCCGGCACATGGATCCCGATCGAACGAGTCGGGCTGAACGGGAGCGAACAGCTCGAGAATGTTGGGCGCCCGGATCGCACGCTGCTGGCTCGCGCGGAACCGCAGTCCGGTGACGGCAGTCAGGTCGAGCGCCAGCTTGTACGATTCGCTCGAGAATCGGCTTTCCGGGTTTTGGTACCAGGACTTCCGAACCCCGCCTTCGAACGCCAGACGCCGTATCAGCCTGTCGGTGACCAGCGGGATTCGCGCTTCGCCGAAAATCTCCCTGGTCGTGACCGAACCATGAATCGGGAACAGCTGCTCGGCGAAGCCGGCGATGTCGCCGGTCTGGGCGAATTCGTCGGGGTCGAAGTCGACGGAATCTTTCCGCAGCTCCGCGCCGAGATTGATTGCCGATCCTTCGCCCGACCAGGGGCTGCCAAGACCCCAATGGTCGAGTTCGACCGTGGCGTTCAAATTGCCGACTTGTTCGGTGAACGACCCTCGCATCGAGGGCGGGATGGACAGGTAGGCGGTCGATTGGGCGCTCACCTGGCCGGTCGCGAACACGTCCCACGGCGTGCATGCTGCATCAGCACCTGGCGCTGAGTTGCCGAGCGCGCGGGCGATGAGCGCGGACCGGCAAGTCGGCTGAGCCGTCGCCGGGTCGGCAACCACGTCGAGCGCTCTGGCGATGCGAGTGATCGACAAATTATTGCGATATCGACGGTCGAGGTCGACGTGGCCCGACAGATAGCTGGCATCATAGGCGACCCCGCGCCCGAGATCGCCCTTGAGGCCTCCGAGAAATCGAACGCTCCGATGTTTCAGGTCGTCCTGGATCGGACCGCTGTCGATATTGCGCAGTGCGATCAGGAGCCAGGCGCGGGAATAAGTCGCACCGCTGACCGGATCGACGAACGGGGTCGGCGTGCCGGCGACCTGCACGATGTTCCCATTGCTGTCCAAAGTCGGAGTCTCGCCGACGAAATTGCCGCGGCGGCAAAGCAGCGATCTTTGCTGGGCGGAAAGCAGCGGATTGTCGCAGTTGATCGTCTCGGTGTTCGTGAAGTCGCCCGACGGGCCGGTCTGCCAGACGGTTCGGTCTTTCATCGCCATCACTTCGGCGTAGGCTTGGACCGCCGTGGAAAAATCGAGATTCGCGAAGCCGCCGGCGGTGTAACGCTTGTCCGGCCGCTGGTAGAAGTTGAACGGGCTATAGATGAATCGATTCATGCCCGGCACGAACGTGCGGTCGGGGGTCACCTGATATGCGTTATCGAGATTGTCGAAAAAATTGCCGGGATAGGAGGCGATCGAGCCGCCGCACTCCAGCATCCCTGACGGGCGCTGATCGACGATCTTCGCAGTGATCGGACAAGCGCTATAGTCGCGCTGGTCCTGCGTGACTGCGTCGACCTCGCGGTACCCGCCGTACAGCGTGACGTGGGCTCGGTCATCGAGGAAGGCGTGCCCGAACGCCACTGACACATTCCTGCGCCAGCCGTCGACTACGCTCCCGGTCGGGTAGGAGACCTGCCGACGGTCGAGCAATTCGCGCGCGAACCGATCCCTGTTGTCGTGCTGATAGCCGCCGATTTCACCGGAAATCCTGAATCCATCGACTTTCGTGTCGATGATGAAATTGACCACGCCCGCGACCGCATCCGAGCCATAGACCGCGGCCGCGCCGCCAGTCAGGACCTCGACCCGCTGGATGATTGCTGGCGGGATGCTGTTGATGTCGGCCACGGGAAAGCGCGGGTCGCCCGGCATCAGGCGATGGCCATTGACGAGGACCAGCGTCCGGACTGAGCCGAGCCCGCGGAGGTCGACTGTCGCAGCGCCGGTCGCGCCGGCGGACACGAACTCGCCTTGCGACGGGTTTACCTGCGGCAGTTGGTTGAGAACCTCTTCGACATTCGTCGCGCCTTGGAGCTTGAACTCTTCGCCCTTGATTACCGTCACCGGACTGACCGCCGTCAGGTCCGTGCGCGGGATGCGGGAACCCGTAACGATGATCGGCTGGGCCGGAACTGCCGCGTACGAACGGGAACCCGCGGTCAGTGCAACGCCGCACAGACAAACGCTCCAGTGAACGGCTGCTCGCAATCGCTGTCCCCCACGCGACGCTGGGGCCGAGCTCTTCGATAAACCCCGGCGAACCTCTTAGCGCATTCTGCCGCTTATCGCAGCAACGGCTCGCGGCGCCTCGGCCAGTGCTTCGGGCTGAACTTCTTTCGGCGGGGGAACGGCTGCTCGTGTCCGCGGGTTATCGGGGCATGCGTGCGCCGATGGGCATTTGTATCCTGTGCCTCGCCGCCTGCTCGTCGGGCCCGAGCGCCGATCTGCAGTACATCAAGCAGGCGCGGTCGATCGGGGCGGAGTGGGCGCTGATCAATGAGCAGGCCGAAACGCATCAGCTGACGGCGACCTACGTCGCTTCGATGCACCAGTGGCTGCACGACGGCCTGACCACGGCGGCGCAGTCGCTGAGCGAACCAGACTCCGCCTACGGCCACGAAATCCAGGCCCTGCTCGCCGAACCGGCGGACGCCGCGCCCGAGACGCTGCGCGGCCATGTGAACAAGCTCAAGCGGATCGAGGACCAGCTTGAATCCGCTTGAGCTGACGCTCGGGATCATGACCGCGGTCGGCGGCTTCGTCGACATTAGCGAGCTCGTCTTCGCGGCCAAGGCCGGCTCGACCTTCGGCTATGCCCTCATCTGGGTGTTCGCCTTCGCGACCATCGGGATCATCGTCTTCTCGGAAATGAGCGGGCGCGTCGCCGCCGTCGCCAAGCAGCCGGTGTTCAACCTGATGCGGCACCGGCTCGGGCTGAAGCTCGGGCTCGTCACGCTGATCGCCTCGGTGATCAGCAGCCTCATCACCTGCGCCGCCGAAGTCGGCGGGGTCGCGCTGATCCTCAATTATTTGACCGGCGCCCCCTATCTCATCCTCGCAGTCGGACTGACCGTCGCGCTGATCGCCTCGATCTGGGTCATCCCGTTCGAATGGATCGAGCGGAGCTACGGGCTGCTCGGCCTGTTCATGGTCGTGATCGCCGCCGCGCTGGTTGCGATCCACCCGCCGTGGCACCAGATCGCGAGCGGTTTCGTGCCGCAGGTGCCCAAGGGCCTCACCACCAAGGAGCTGCTGACCTTCGGCTATTTCGCAGTGGCGATCGTGAGCGCGGTGATGTTTCCGTACGAAGTCTATTTCTACTCGTCCGGAGGGATCGAGGAGGGGTGGAGCATCAAGGACCTCCTCACCAACCGTCTGACCAGCATCGTCGGCATGGGCCTGGGCTCGCTCCTCGCGATCTCGATCCTCGCCAGCTCGGCGCAGCTGTTCGGCCCGACCAACATCGACCCGGAAATACCCGGTACTGCTGCGCTCCAGGCTGCGATCCCATTCGGCAAATGGGGGCTGATCCTGGCGCTTCTCGGCATGTTCTTCGCGGTCGCCGGAGCGGCGGTCGAGACCTGCCTCGCCAATGCCTATTCGATCGCGCAATTCTTCGGCTGGAAGTGGGGCCGGCACAAAAAGCCGTGGGAGGCGCCGCGCTTCACCATCACCTGGATCGCTTTGTTCATCGCAGCGCTCGCGATCGTCCTTACCGGGGTGGACGTAATGACCCTGGTCGAGTTCGCGATCCTGTTCTCGATCCTCGTCCTGCCACTCACCTATCTGCCGCTGCTGCTCCTCGCCGGCGACCGCAAGTTCATGGGGCAGTACGCCAATGGCGCGATCGCCAAGGTCCTCGGCTGGTTCTATTTCGCAGTCGTCGGATGCGCCGCAATCGCCGCCCTGCCGCTCTATTTCCTGACGTCGGGAGGGAATGGATGAAACCCGACGGCCGGATCAAGCTGGTGAGCGAGCTGCTCGATCTCCCGCTGATCGACAGCGAAGGCCGATATTGCGGCGTGGTCGACGACGTCGAGCTCGATGGGGCCGCCGGGAAGACCTTGCGCCCGACGGCCTTGCTGGTCGGCCCCGGCGCTTATTCCGGCCGGATGCCGGGCTGGGTGATGGCGCTGGTCCGGCTGCTCGCCGGATCGCGGATCACTCGCGTGCCCTTCAGCAAGATCCGCACGATCGGCTCGGCGGTTGAGCTCGAGGTTCCGGGCGAAGCGGTCGGCCTCAACAAGAGCGAGGACCGCGCCGAGCGCTGGATCCCGCACAAGGGCGCGTTGTGATGCGGCTCTCCGACCTCCGCGACAAGCGCGTCCGCTCGCTCGATGGCGAGACCCTCGGTCGCGTCCACGAAGTCCATTGCGAGGGGCTGAAGGTCACCGCGCTGATGTGCGGCCCGGGCAGTTTCATCGAACGCCTGACCGCGCGACGGGCTGGCCGGCGGATCGCGTGGGACAAGGTCCGGCGGATCGATCGCGATGCGGTCGTGGTCGATGCGCAACCCGCACGGCGCAAATAGCGTTTGCACGCCATGACCCATCCGCCGCGCGAGCTTCTCTGGCCGAAATGGGCGAGCTGGGCGCTCGTAGCGGTTGTGCTCACGAGCCTGCTGACCATCGCGGCGACGATCAACGACATCTGGTAGGCGGCGCCGTTTAGTCCCGCGTGTAGAGAAAGGCGGTGATGTCGCGCGCATCGCGCTCGCCGACGTTGAGGTCGGGCATTGCCGTTCCGGGGCTGACCGCCTGCGGATCGCGAATCCAGCGCTGGAGGTTGTCGGGTGAGTTGCCGAGCCGACCGGCGACCATCTCCCGAACCGCGATGCCGTCGAGTGACGGTCCGACCATCCCGCTCGCCTTGCGCACGTGGGCGAGCCGGTGGCACGCGCCGCAGCCATATTGAATGAACATCGCTTCGCCGCGCACCGGGTCGCCGCCGGTTGCGGCCGCGGCGTGAGCGCGAAGATCGCGGCGGTCGTCAACGTCGTTGTAGATCGCTCCGGCGGCGACTGCGGCCAAAGCGATGCCGAGCATCGTCGCGGTGGTTGACCTAGCGGGCACGTACGGCATGGCCACCCTCGCTGCTCAGCCAACGGTAGAGGAGCCACAGCGCAGCAGCGCCGTGCACTACTCCGCCTGGGATCCACATGACGAGCCCGGCCAGTTGCTGGTCGGTCGTCGGGTCGAGCCCGATCCCCGACACGCCCATCGCCGCATAGGCCGAATACCAGGGGCTCTGCGACAGAGCCATCAACGCGCCCAATGCGCCTTCGATCAGCGACGTCAGGAACAGGCACGCGGCCGACAATGGGAAGCCGCCGCGGCGCGGGCGCAGCATCGCAGTCCAGAACAGCAGCGAAGCGACGATGAAGCTCAGGTGCTGGGCAACATGCCAGCCGCGGCTGTCGAGCGCGCGGTCGAACAAGGCCGGAGCGTGCCACGCCCACATGACTACTGCTTGAAGTATCGTCGCCGTGATCGGGTCGGTGAGTTGGCGCCACAGCGACGCGAGCGGCGCCTTCCAACTGCCGCCGAGCGCACCGCGCAGCGGCGCGGGCAGGCCCCAAGCGAGCGTCCCGCCGGCGCGCGAGGCGGCAAGCAGGAAGGTCGCGACGAGCATGATCAGCTCATGCTCGATCATGTGCAGCGTGAAGCTGCGCTCGCCCGCCTCGTGCAGCGGCGAGACCAGCGACAGCGCGAGCACTGCCCAGCCGCCAACGAACAGCCACGACGAGCGCCGCGGCACGTTCGACCGGCGCGCGAGCCGGTCCCGGCCGATCAGGAAGATCAGCAAGGTCACCGCCAGCGGGACTGTCACCCACGGGTCGAGCGTCCATCCCACCGGCCGGTGATGATCGCCATGCGCCGCCGCCGGCGACGCGGCTGCGAGCGCGCCGAGCGCGATTGCGAAACGCCTCATTGGAAGCATGGCGGGATCATCAAAGCGGCGATGACCGGAAGGATCATCGCGAGCACGAACAGCAGCGCCGAGCCGATCGACACGACGGCGACGACCTTGCGCGCCGGAGCTTCGGACTCGTCGCGGAACACGGTCCACGACGCGAACGCTCCGCCGAGCGTTACCAGGATCGCAATGGCCGACACCAGCAGCACCGGGCCGGGGCTGTTCGACAGGCAATGGTCGAATGTCCCGTCCGACCCGAATTGGTGCGCCACGCTCAGCGCCGCTACGCCGATTGCCAGGCCGGCCCATGGCAGCACCAGGTCAATAAACTGCTGCGACCGTTTCACCGGAACAGCCTCGGCACGATGTAGATCAGCGCATAGATCGGCAGCCACGAAAGCCACACGAAGCGCCAGTAGAGCGCATTCTCGTCGGTATCGACGAACCGCCGCGGAGTCTCGCCGTGCGGCGTTCGCATCAGCGCCCAGAGCACGATCGTGTCGACCCAGTCGGTCCCGACGTGGATGGTGTGCAACAGCAGCAGCGCCCACAGGATCGATCCGTAGGCGTTCGAATACCACAGCACGTGCAGCGAGTTGAACTCGAACCCGCGGATGACGAGCAGCACCCCGCCGACCGCGACCATCAGCGGCAGCAGCCGCCGGACT
>Ga0068857_100001544_pt1 | contig 18430 bp, 8 predicted proteins | sample KBSCornC72_FD_66591 | JGI IMG/M metagenome (GOLD analysis project Ga0068857, IMG submission 66591) | Corn rhizosphere microbial communities from Kellogg Biological Station, Michigan, USA - KBS Corn C7-2 | ecosystem: Host-associated > Plants > Roots > Rhizosphere > Soil ...
GGCAAGGAAACAAACCGTTCCGCTTTGGACAAGGCTATCAAGACGCTCAAAGGAACACTCGAATCCAAATGGACCCAAATTGTTACCGTGCCCGAGGAAAACGTCGGCGTTTACGGCATGGGCGATCCTTCGGGCGAGTCCATGGCCGGCCTGGCGGTGCTGGTTCATGATGGCGACGATGCCGTCATCGTCAACATCGTAGGACACGTTCCGCTGGGAAAACTCATTAAGATCGCCTCCCGCTCGAATGCATTGCCGAAAGACCTCATTAAGAAACTAAGCGCTATCGGTAACCAGACCAGTGATGCTGCAGCGCAACCGGCGTCAAAGGAAGCTGGCAACAGCTCCAAAAAGCAAGCGGAAGACTCGGAGAGCCCGTCAAAGAAGACGGATTCAAAGTAATAATTTCAGACCGCATTTGGGCAGGGACGCGTTCCATCGCGTCCCTAATTCTTTCAAAATGGGGACGTGGCGGAACGGGTCCCTGCCCATGTCACCAAATCATTTTCAATCATCTTCTACCGAGCGATCCGCTGACTGATTGGATCATTCCGCGAGAGTGCGGATGCCGAATCTATTCTCTTGAATCAATAACGCAGCCAGCGCTGTTTTGGGCACGCTGGTGTCCTCGCGAGATCTGTCTGTGGCCGCTGACCGAATGATAATTGGCCAATCCGGCAAGCGTTGAAATTGTTTGAATTCGACTTTCAGCGTCGTCCGTTTCTGTTTCATGTTCATATATACGGAAGCAGACACCGAACTTGAGCAGTTTGTTTCACGCCAAAGCGTTTTTTTTGGATTAAGATTCTGTAATGAAGTGAGCAAGAATTGCAGTCATCTTCTGAGACTGCTAACCGCCCTGCGCAATCTTCCGTACCGGGCATTGTGCCGCCCGTCACAGCAGGTCCATTCCCCACCACCTTTTGCACTAGGTCGGTGCCCCATAGCAGTTGGAGCAGGCCCCAATTATCTTCCCCGCCGATGAACACTCGCTTCCACGGTAACGCTACAACTAGGTCGAGAGGTCCACAATTGAAGAAAAACTCGTATCGCTTCGGTATTTTGCTCGTTCTTGCTTTGACCTGTTCGGCCTCATCAGTTTCAGCCGCAGTCAACGTGCTGACTTATCACAATGACAACGCGCGCACGGGACAGAACACCAATGAGACCGTTCTCACGCCCGCCGTCGTCAGTTCCGCGAACTTTGGAAAAATCTTCAGCCACGACGTGGACGGGCTAGTTTATGCCCAGCCGCTCGTGATGACAGGAGTCAATATTCCCGGTAAAGGAACTCATAATGTTGTCTATGTCGCCACGGAACACGATTCGGTTTATGCTTTTGATGCCGACGACGATGCGAGCGGGAACGCAGCGCCGCTTTGGCAGGTTAGCTTCATCAATCCGGCGGCAGGCGTGACGACAGTGCGGGTCGGCGATGTCTATTGCGGGGAACTGTTTCCGGAAATCGGGATCACGAGTACGCCCGTCATTGACGCCGCCAGTGGCACAATTTACGTTGAGGCAAAGACCAAGGAAACGACCGGCGGTGTGACGGTTTTTCGTAACCGTCTGCATGCGTTGGACCTTGCCACCGGCGCGGAAAAGTTCGGCGGGCCGGTCGTGGTGCAGGCGAGTGTGCCGGGAACCGGCGAAGGCAACGACCACGCGGGACACGTGCCGTTCGATCCATTGATGCATCTGAACCGTTGCGCCTTGCTGCTAAGCCGCGGTGTGGTTTACATCGGCTTCGCTTCGCAATGTGACAACGGGCCCTGGCACGGCTGGTTGTTTGGGTACGACGCGCACACGCTTGCATTGTCCAATGTTTTCAACACCAGTCCCAACGGTCGCGCGGGAGGACTCTGGATGGGTGGCGGCGGACCGATGGAGGATGCGACCGGCAATATTTATGTGACCACCGGCAATGGACCATTTGACCCAAGCCCCTCGGTTAATTCTTTCGGCGATAGTTTCCTGAAATTATCCGCCACCAACGGACTCGCTCTGCTAGACTATTTTACACCCTTCAATCAGGCGATGCTCAATAACCGCGATTGGGACCTCGGTTCGGGCGGCTCGGTCATATTACCCGACGAAGCGGGCGACGGTTCAGTCAACCAGCATTTGCTGGTTGGCGCGAGCAAGGAAGGCAAGTTGTACTTGCTCAATCGCGACAACATGGGCCAATACAATTCTGCCAATGACAACGCGATCGTCCAGTCAATCCCCAAAGCCGCCACCAGCTTTGGCACTCCGGCGTATTTTAATCATCACCTTTACACTATCGGTGCCGGTGAGGTCTTAAAATCTTTCCCGATCGCGAATGCCCAAATCGATACCAACAACGTCGAATTCAACCCGAACGATTACGGTTTTCCGGGCGCGACGCCGAGCATTTCCGCCAACGGCACGATTAACGCCATAGTGTGGGCACTGGATCCTGACGGCTTCGGGAATGGCGGTCCCGCAGTCTTGCACGCCTACGACGCGGTAGATGTTGCGAACGAGCTGTACAACAGCTCATTGGCCGACGGCGGCGTGCGCGACAATCCCGGAGGCGCGGTAAAATTTACGGTGCCTACGGTCGCCAATGGAAAAGTTTATGTCGGGGCAGCCAAGGCGGTATCGGTATTTGGCGTCGGCAATTTTCTGTCCGCACCAGTGATCAGCCCGGCTGGCGCAGTGTTCACGAATTCCCTCCAGATCACTCTTTCAGAGACAACATCGGGCGCTTCCATTTTCTATACACTGGACAACGGCATACCAACGACCAATTCGATCCCGTACACCGGCCCGTTTACCATCACTCAATCGACCGGTGTCCGTGTCCGGGCCTTCAAACCAAACTGCGTACCCAGCAGCATGACATTTGCGACATTTTTGAGCAGCACTTCCATTGGCGCGGGTAGCGGATTGAATGGCGCCTATTATTCTGGCCAGATTCACACCTTCACTAATCCGGCAACATTGACGCGCACGGACGCCACCATCGATTTTGATTGGCTCTCCGGCACGCCGGATCCCAGCATCGACCCCAATAATTTTACTGTAATGTGGTCGGGAATGCTTCAACCGCAGTTCAGCGAGACTTACACTTTTTATACAACCGTGGAACAAGCGGCGCGCTTGTGGGTCGATGGGCAGTTGCTGGTGGACGATTGGGTGGACGAATGGGACCCGACAGAATTCAGCGCCTCGATCGCCTTGGAAGCCGGGCGCCTTTATCCGGTAGCGATGGAGTTTTATCAAAACGGAGCTTCGCCGGCGGCGTATCTGGCCTGGAGCAGCCCCAGCACAACCAAGCGCATCATTCCGCAAAGTCAGCTCTATCCGCACTCTCCAGCGCGTTTGTCGGTGCTCGGCGTTCCGTCCGGCGGCGGCGTCCGGGTTCAGGTCGATGGCCTGCCCGGAAAAGACTACATTTTGCAGGCCTCAACAGACTTGAAGAACTGGACTGCGCTCAAAACCAACATTGCCGAGCCCGATCCGGATGTGTCCGTGCCGACCAACCTGACTTTTTTTGTCGATCTGGCGGCAGCCAATCTACCCTCGAAATTCTACCGCGTCTTGCAAGAACCCTGAGAGGCTCCGCGTCCGATAAGAACATTGATTACTCACGGCCATCGAGCGTTTTAACGATTCTGTATAGTGTCCAACCGCAGTTTGTTCCCGCTCATTTCTGTCTGGTTTGGGGAACAAAAGAGGCCGCTCTCCCCTCTAACTTAAGCCTATGATTCGAATGCGTCGGATTACCACTTTTGTCCCATTTACGTGACATACAAGGCGACTAACACTGCCTTTTTTGCAAAGTGGAAAAATAGACCGCCACAGGTTCGATGCAAAATCTCGAATCCCAATCGTTGTCCCCGAGAGCAGTCAACTTTGTTGAATGCAGTTCATGATTACGACTTGCTCTCAATGCGGAAGAATGCTCGGAGGTTCCCGAGGGGATGGAATTTGCCCGGATTGCTTGAAGCGTGTCGCGCTCATGGACTCTCGGCATGGCAGCCGCATTCACGACCAAGGGGAGGCCGACGATTTTCTGCCCGAATCGGCGCGAAGGTTTCGCGCCGGAGATCGGCCATTCCACGCGCTGACGGATACCGGCGGTGAACGTTTCGGCGAGTACGAAATAATCCAATCACTCGGCCACGGCGCGATGGGTGAAGTTTTTAAGGCCCGCCATGTTCGACTGAACCGATTGGTTGCGTTGAAAGTGATTCGCGAAGGGCGTTACTCGTCGGGAGACAATCGGCATCGTTTTTTGCGAGAAGCCGCGGCGGTGGCGCGGCTGCATCATCCGCACATTGTCGTATTGTACGAAGCCGGTGAAGTAGACCGGCAACCGTTCCTTGCAATGGAATATGTGCCCGGGAGAACTCTGGCTGAAGCTTTCGCTGAGAATACCCTGCCGCCGCGCCAGGCCGCCGAATGTTTGAAAAAGGTGGCCGAGGCCATTCACTACGCGCATGAGCAGGGCGTACTGCATCGCGATCTCAAACCCGGCAACATCGCACTCGATCCCAATTTCGAACCGCGCGTGATGGATTTTGGTCTGGCCCGGTTAATGGAAGAGGACAGCCAGGTGACGATGAGCGGCATTGCGTTTGGAACACCGAGCTACATGCCGCCGGAGCAAGCCGCCGGGCGAGTAAGAGACGTCAACCCGGCGAGCGATGTCTATGCACTGGGCGCGATTTTGTATCATGCCCTTACTGGCAGGCCGCCGTTTCGCGCGGATAGTCCGGTCGAAACGATGCGGCAGGTGGTGGAGAATGAGCCGGTTGCGCCACGCATTCTAAATGGGGCAGTCCCGCGCGATCTGGAAACGATTTGTCTCAAGTGTCTTGAGAAGGAAACGCATCGGCGTTATGTGACTGCCCGGCAACTCGCCGAAGAATTGGGCCGATTTTTGCGGGATGAACCAATTCGCGCGCGACCTGCCAGTCAGCTCGAAAAAAGTTGGCGATGGTGCCGGCGAAACCGTGCGCTGGCCTCAGCCATTGGTGTGCTGTCTTTGCTCGCAGCAATCGTGGCAATCGGCTCTCCGTTTGCCTTATACCGTATCAATCGCGAACGGCAACGCGCAGAGAACAACGCCGTATTGGAAATCAAGGAACGCCAGCGGGCCGAAAGCGTGACCCGCCTGAGTCGTCGAAGACTGTACGCGGCGCGAATCAATTTGGCCCAGCAGATTTTCGAAGAAGGCGACGTGGCGCGAGTTGAGGAATTGTTGAATGGCTTGCAACCTCAGCCCGGTGAAGAGGACTTGCGCGGGTTCGAATGGCGTTATCTGCAGCAACTCGCGCATAGCGAGCTCTTCTGCCTGACTGGCCATGTCGGTTTCGTTCGTTCGGTCGCCTATTCTCCTGATGAGCAAACGCTTGCTTCAGCCGGAGATGACGGAGTGATCAGACTTTGGGACGCGATTAGTGGAGTTGAGCGCGCACAATTGAAAGGGCATACGAATATCGTCAGTGCGATCGCCTTCGCGCCCGACGGGAAAACTCTGGCGAGCGTGGGCGAAGATGGGACCGCTCGCCTTTGGGATGCGGCGACCGGTGAGACGTTAGCTGTTCTGTGGAGGGAAACTAATTCACTTAGCACGGTGGCTTTTTCCCCCGATGGCAAAAGCATCGCTGCGGGGACGGCGAAGTTGCCAACGGGAAAACGCTTTCCCTCGACGAGATACGCTCCTCCGGCGGATGGCATGGCATCGCACATCACCGTCTTTGATCTGAAGAAAAGACAAATCGTGCAAACCTTCAATGCGCACGCCGACGGTGTTTATTCCCTTCAATTTTCACCGGACGCGACAACCCTGGTGAGCGGCGGCAGAGATGGGTGCGTCAGTTTCTGGTATGCGGCTACCGGTGAATTGCTGAACATAGTCTCCAACTCAATCGGGCCGATATATGGACTTGAATTCTCTCCGAAAGACCACGGCCTCGCGACAACGGGATGGCATCCGACTTCAGCCAATGCTGACGTGCAAATTCTGAATCCAAAAACGGCTCGGACTTTGCGTCGCTTTGAAGAGCCCGGCCAAGTCGTCTGTCTTGCCTACTCGCCGGACGGCACAACTTTGGCGACCGCGGGAACCGATCAACTAATTTCCCTGTGGGATGTCGCCAGTGGCCGCCTTCGTGCGAAGTTTACCGGGCACACCGGAGTCGTTTGGTCGCTGGCATGGTCGCCCGACGGACAGCGGCTTGCGACAGCGGGTTGGGATGGAAGCGTCCGGGTCTGGGATGCGACACGACGCCAGGATGCGGAAGGAATCCCGACCGTGGCTAATTTTTCAGTAGCATTTTCACCAGATGGGCAGGTATTGGCGGGCGGCGGCACTGGTGTACATTTGTGGGACGCGGAGTGTGGCGAGCTTTTCAAAAGGCTGCCGGAAATGGACATGCAGGATGTCCGAATTGCGTTTTCGCCCAATGGCAAATTCCTGGCGGCTTTTGGCGACGACAACGTTATCCATTTATATGCAACAAAGGACTGGATGCATTTAGGAACAATTCCCGCGCCGACGCATCCTATTACGGCAATGGTTTTCTCGCCCGACAGCAAAACTCTCGCGGTGCCGGTCCTGGATAAGACTGTGCGCCTCTACGATACGAGCACGCGCACCGAACGGCTTCGGTTGGTGGGCAATAAAGAACACATTGTGACCGTGGCATTCACGCCGGATGGAAAAACGCTAATCACCGGCGGCAAGCCGATCAAATTTTGGAATCCGGCTACTGGCAACGAACAGCCGACACGAATTGAATCGCTGACGGATTCAGATTCGGCGGTTCGACTGGCCGTTTCGCCGGATGGCAAAAAGCTTGCCGCTGCATTGGCGAACCACAGCGTCGTGCTGTTCGACCTGGAAACGATAACAGAGGAGTTTCGGTTGAAGGGACATAAGGACGAGATTTTCGGAATGACCTTCTCGCCGGACGGCAAGACGCTTGCGACCGCAAGCTGGGATAGCACGATGAAACTTTGGCACGTTGCCAGTGGTGAACCGTTGCTGACCTTTAAATCGAAATTTGGCGTGAGTTGGTCGGTCGCGTTTTCGCCGGATAATTCGATGGTGGCGTTTGGGAGTGGCCGCGCTGATGGTGGCGAAATCACTTTGTTGCGCGTGCCGATTCAAGAGAAATTGGAAATCACAAAATCAAATGGCGAAGCGAAGGCGGGCCGGGAATTTGGCTCCGCAATCCTCTCCGGCAATAACATAATAACTGAATGAATGCGGTAATGGATCAAAACAGTCTGGATTCGACAAGCGGCTCTTCACCGAAGTTTCAACCAACGCAATGGACGCTAGTGCGCCGGGCAAGTTTTAACTCGGCGCAATCGCAAGACGCGCTGGAAAAACTTTGCCTCATTTATTGGTATCCGATTTACGCCTTTGTTCGGCGCAATGGCCGGGCTACCCACGATGCGCAGGATCTAACGCAGGAATTTTTTGCCCGCTTTATCGAAACCAATTCAATTGTCCGGGCCGACCCGAATCGAGGCAAGTTCCGCACATTTCTTTTGGCCGCATTGAAAAATTTTCTGACGGATGCGCATCGAAAAGCCAGCGCATGGAAGCGCGGAGGGGGCTTCCAGATCATCTCGTTCGAAGAAACCGAGGCGGAAGAGCGTTACCGGCTTGAGCCTGTCGATAATCGCACGCCGGACCAGGTCTATGAACAGCGATGGCTGGTGGGTCTGCTCGAAACTGCAATGGCGCGTCTGCGTGACGAATTCCACGCGGCTGGCAAGGACCGGCAATTCCAGGTGCTGAAAGTTTTCCTCTCCAGAGAAGGTGATGATGAATCGTATGATGCTGCCGGAGCGGAATTGAATACGAGCGGGAAGACGATTGCGGTGGCCGTCCATCGAATTCGCCGGCGATTCCGGCAAGTGGTCCGCTCCGCGATTGCCGACACCGTTTCCTCGCCTGAAGAACTCGAGGAAGAATATCGCAGTTTGTTCGCGTAAGATTGGTGGAGCGAGACTTTTTTCGCGATTCTTAAATCGTCATTTCACTTTTCTAAAAGTGTGAGCTAGTGTTGAGCGGATGCTCACACAATCAATTCCAACACGCGGAGCCTCGAACAATCCGGCCAACCGGTTCGAGAAAATCCAAATCGAGCCGGACGCGGATTGGAATCCCGAAGAAAATCCCCTTCCCAGAACCCAATTCCTCCGAGACCGGACGAGCACTATCATCAGCTATAACGACAGTCCCGACGTCGGTTTCGAGGCGAGCGTCAATCCTTATCGCGGCTGTGAGCATGGATGCATTTATTGCTATGCGCGGCCTTTCCATGAATATCTTGGATTTTCTTCCGGACTCGAATTCGAGACAAAAATCATGGTGAAAGAAGATGCGCCGAAACTGCTTCGAGAAGAGTTGTCGTCGCGAAAGTGGACTCCAAAAGTGATCGGGATGAGCGGCGTAACCGATTGTTACCAACCAGTTGAGCGCAAGCTGAAGCTGACTCGGGGCTGTCTCGAGGTGCTCGCTGAGTTTCGCAATCCCGTTGCCATCGTGACGAAAAACAATCTTGTGACTCGCGATATCGATGTCCTTGCTCGCCTCGCAGCGGTTAATGCCGTCGCAGTTTTTGTTTCGTTGACCACACTCGATACCGAACTGCGAAAGGTCATGGAACCGCGCACTTCCCCGCCCGCAGCGAGGGTGGCCGCCATTCGCGCGCTTTCGGAAGCGGGAATTCCCGTCGGCGTGCTTCACGCGCCGATTATTCCTGGTTTGACCGACCATGAGATCCCTTCACTGGTGGCCGCCGCCGTGGAAGCAGGCGCAAAATATGCCGGTTATGTGGTGCTGCGGTTGCCCTATGCAGTCGCGCCGATGTTCGAGCAGTGGCTCAGCCAGCATTTTCCCCAGAAAAAGGAAAAAGTGTTGAACCGAATCCGTTCCATTCGCGGCGGCAAACTCAACCATTCGCAGTTCGGACTCCGAATGCGCGGGAATGGAATTTTTGCCGATCAAATCGATTCGTTGTTCGATGTCGCCGTCCGCAAGGCAGGGATCGCCGGGAATAGGCCAAATCTCTCCACCGCTGCCTTTCAACGTCCTGCAGGAAATCAACTTTCTCTTTTCGCTGAGTAACCTTTTTGCTTGCCCAGCGTCCAAAATAATGGAGACTGAACGCTGGAATTAAGGCAGTAGCAGTCAACCGAAGGAACCAAAAACGATTATGGCTAGTCTTTGCTTGCTCGACGACGTTGGGTTGATCGCCAAACGTTGGGAAATTAAAAACGAGCCGATATCAATAGGCAGGGACGATACTTCATTAGTGAGCCTCAATGACGAATCCCTGTCGCGCCGCCATTTCATGGTGTTTCGTGACAAAGACGGCTTCGCCCTTCAGGATCTCGATTCCGAAAATGGAACCTGGGTGGATGGCAAGCGAACTCACACGACCAAACTCAAACACCACGATTGCATTGTGGCCGGTCGGACAATTTTCCTTTTTGACGAGCGCCCCGTTCGCCAGCAAACGACCGCTCGAGCCGCCATACCTGCGGCTGCTTCCGGCATTTGATCGCTCTAAAAGCGCGTCAAATTTTCCAGTTCTTTAACGCGCCTATCTATATCACTGCGTTTGATTTTTGTTGTTCGAACGAGGCCAAACCCTTCGCAGCAGAACGAAGCAACGACACTGCCGTAAATCATTGCGCGCCGGATGTTGCCATCTATCGAACCCTTGGCGGTAGCGAGATAACCCATCATGCCACCCACGAAGGAATCGCCGGCACCGGTAGGATCGACGACTTTGTGCAACGGGTAAGCGGGGCAGATGAAAATGCCTTTGGGACTGGAAAGAAGCGAGCCATGGGAACCCTTTTTAATGATAACGTACTTGGGACCGAGTTTATGGATCTTCTTAAGAGCGGCGAATACGTTGTCCTCCTGGGTCAATTGATGGGCTTCGCCGTCGTTTAAGACGAAGCAATCGAGTCGTTTGATCAGCTCAATTAAATCTGCCAAAGCAATATTCAACCATAGGTCCATCGTGTCGGCGGCAACGAACTTCGGCCGTTGCATTTGATCGAGAACATGGCTTTGAAGCGAGGGTGCTATGTTGGCGAGCAGAACAAAGGGTGAACTCTGATGCGTCTTGGGAAGCGTGGGGGTAAACGTTTCAAAAACGCCCAACTCAGTCAGTAGAGTTCGGCGATTGTTCATGTTGACTTCGTATTCGCCGGACCAATGAAATGTCTTTCCAGGAAGGATTTGCAGCCCTTCGAGATCGATGCGATGGCGCTTGTAAAGCTGGATGTATGGTTTTGGAAAGTCATCGCCGACCACTCCGACGATTCTAACCGGGCTGAAAAAGCTGGCGGCAACAGCGGCGTGGCTGGCCGAACCTCCCAGCAAGCGCGGATTTTCAGCTTTCGGGGTTTTGATGGAATCAAGGGCGGTCGAGCCAACAATCAAGACACTCATGTATTCGTGAAGCGTTAAAACGTTAAAAAAGGCGGCAGACCTTAGACGAGATGGCGGTCGGCAGGCAAGATTGAATCAGGTGGCCCGTCCGGCTAGGTGGCCTGTCCGGCTAGGACCGGCACCAAATGTCCCCAAACTTTGCCCTTACCGCCCAGGCTATTCTTGTGCAATAATCTTTAGCAAAGATGCAAACGCACAAATCGACCACAAACGCTCTCGTCAACATCTGGGTAACTTACGTTACCAGCTTGGTAACCTATGGTAATCCATAGTAACCGTTAGTAACTCATAGTAACCCATAGACACCATTTTTTGTGGGCCCCAATATCCTAATCCAACTGGCTATGTTCTGCCCTCTATAGCCTACTTCATATGAATACCAGCTTAATTCACCGACTGTATGGTCGCGCCGCAATAACAGCCCTTTTGCTCTGTTTTGGCAAAAGCAAAGTCCTCGCGCATCAGGGGATGCCGCCGATCAGCCAGGGTCAAACAGCCTCGCCACTCGCAACGGTGCCGCAATTCGTTCTACCGCCGACTGACGCACAAGCGGAGTTGGCAGCTGATGCTAGCAATCCTGTTCATGTCCCGTTGCGATATGCCCTCGCACGCTCAGTCCAGGTCACGCCAGCTACTTACGGCACCTGGGAGCAGTTGCCGACCGGCCGGTTGTGGCGGTTGCGATTCATTTCCAACGGAGCAACTGACCTGAATTTCGGTTTTACGAAATATCATCTGCCCGAAGGCGCAACCTTGCACATCGTGTCAGAAAGCGACTCCTATTTTCAAGGCCCATACACCGACGCGCAAAATCAGCCGGCGGAACAGCTTTGGACACCGGTCGTGCCGGGCGAAGCGGCAGTCATAGAGTTGTTCGTTCCGAATGGCGCAACCGAGGAACCGCAACTTGAGCTAACGCAAGTTTCAACTGGCTACCGCGACCTGTTTCATCGCGCGAAAGATTTGACGAATACAAAAGCCGAGACTTGTGAAATTGATGTTGCGTGTTCTCAAGCAGCAGCATGGACGAATGAAATTCGCAGTGTCGCAAGAATCAGCATTGGCGGTGCTTTCCTTTGCAGCGGCACGCTGATTATGGATGCTCCCGCGGATTTCCGCCCGTTTTTCCTCACCGCCAATCATTGCAGTATCTCTCCAGCCAATGCCGCGACCGTCGTTGTTTATTGGAATTATCAATCGCCCACCTGCGGCCAACATGGCCTCGGCGGTTCGCTTGCACAGAATCAGACCGGATCAACATTTCGGGCCGCCAAGACCGACGTGGATTTTTCGTTGATTGAATTAAGTCAGTTCCCACCAACGAGTTATCAGGTATTTTACTCCGGCTGGGATCGCTCCGGAGCCGCGGTAAATGGTTGCGTCGGCATCCACCATCCCAACGGCGATGGCAAGTGCATTAGCTTCTCATCGAATCCGTTGACGACCATAAATAGTTGCATTGGCAGCGGCGGCAGTGCCACGCATTGGCAAGTCAGATGGACATTGGGCGTCACCGAAGGCGGCTCCTCGGGCTCGGGAATTTGGAATACCAATACACATTTGCTTCTGGGAACGCTATCGGGCGGCGGATCCGATTGCTCATCACCGACTTCGCCGGATTGCTACGGAAAATTTTCCGTCGCTTGGGCAAGCGGCACCACCGCAGCAACGCGGTTGCAAGATTGGCTCGATCCTTTAAACAGCGGAGTCACCACCGTCGCGGGCTCGAACCCCCCAAGGGTCCCGTATATAAACCCGGTTGCTGGCACGTTGGTCGAGGAAGGTTGCCCTTCCACGAACGGAGTTATCGACCCGGGTGAATATGTAACTGTCAATTTAGTGCTCCAAAACATCGGCACTGCGCCGACAACGAATCTGATTGCAACCCTCCTCGCCACCAATGGCGTTCTCGCTCCCAGCGCTCCACAGAGTTATGGCGCGCTCGCAGTCAACGGTTCGGCTGTAACCCGCGCTTTTTCATTCATGGCGTCCGGTGATTGTGGAGACATCATCGCTCCCACGCTTCAGCTTCAAGATGGAACCCAGAATCTTGGCAAAACGAATTTCAGTTTTACTCTTGGTAACCCAATCATTTCTGCCACCCAATACTTTGATGGCGTGACCGCGCCGGCATTGCCATCCGATTGGACCTCTTCACCGAGTGGCGCATGGATCACAACGAGCCTGCAAAAGGATACTCCCCCGAATGCCACGTTTGCTTCCAATCCGGACGTCATTTCTGATCAGCAGCTCATATCGCCTGTGTTTCCTGTCAACGGTACGCACGCGCAACTTCGGTTCCGACATTTCTATAAGACGGAGCCGGGATTTGACGGGGGTGTGCTCGAAATCTCGATCAACGGCGTCGGATTCAATGATATCGTCAGCGCTGGCGGGACATTTATTACTGGTAGTTACAATGACTCAATTTCCACTGACTACGATAACCCCTTGGCAGGACGCGCTGCCTGGAGCGGCGATTCCGGCGGATTCGTGCTGACGACCGTCGCGCTCCCGGCGGCGGCTACCGGCAACAACGTGCAGTTCCGCTGGCGTCTGGGAAGCGATAGCAGTGTTTCAGCGACCGGGTGGTACGTGGATACAGTTGCTCTATCGGCAGGCTTTTCTTGCTGCACTGGAATTCCACCGGTCACCCTTACCGCTCCAAAGTACAATTCGAACAAGCAATTTCAATTCAACGTCGTCGGTGGCACCGGCTATACCTATACGATTATCGCGGCGAGTAACTTAAATCTGCCCATTTGGCTGCCTTTGGTGACAAACACTGCCCCATTTAGCTTTACAGATTTGGATGCTGTTGAATTCCCAAGCCGCTTCTATCGCGCTCGCTCGCAATAATTCGTAGCCGCCGAGGTAACGAGGCGGAGGACTCGCGGAAACTGGCTGTTCATCCTGGTCAATCGTAGGTATTTTAAGTCCTGACCGAATGGCAACTGAACTGCGCAAGAATAACCATAAGTCTCCGCGAATATTGATCGTGGACGATGATGCCGGGCAGCGAAGTTTGCTCGATTCGTTTTTGCGTGGTCAGGGATTTGATACGCTCGTCGTGGATTCGGGAGAAAAAGCGTTGGAAACTCTACGTTCCCAACCGGTCAACATGATGATTTCGGATGTGCGTATGCCTGGAATGACCGGATTGGAAACATTGCGACGCGCGCGCACGGAACATACCATTTTGCCGGTGCTGTTGGTCACCGCCTACGCCGACATCCGGGATGCCGTCGGAGCCATGCGCGACGGCGCACTAAATTACCTGGCAAAACCAATCGACCTGGACGAACTGCTCGTTACGGTACGCCAGGCGACAGGTCTCTCGAAATCAGTCCCACTGAAATTCAGCGCGGATAAACAATTGCCCGCTCACGTGGTGGCGCTAAGTCCACTAATGCAGGCGGTGTTTCATGACGCGTCCCTGATCGCTCCGTCCGAAAGCCGAGTGCTTATCACCGGCGAAAGCGGCGCGGGAAAAGAAGTCCTGGCAGAAGTCATTCACTCCTGGAGCGCTAGAGCATCGGGTCAGATAGTGAAAGTGAATTGCGCCGCCATTCCCGAAACCCTTTTGGAAAGCGAGCTTTTTGGCCATGAAAAGGGCGCTTTCACAGGCGCGACAGCCCAAAGAATTGGTCGATTCGAAATGGCCAATGGTGGAACAATTTTTCTGGATGAAATCGGCGACATGTCACCGCACTTGCAGGCAAAACTGCTCCGCGTGACTCAAGATGGATTGTTCAATCGCGTCGGCTCGAACCGCGAATTACATACGAACGCGCGTATTCTCGCGGCAACCAACCGCCAACTCGAAGAAGAGGTCAAGGCAGGACGCTTTCGTGAAGATCTGTTTTATCGGCTGAATGTCGTCGAACTTCATTTGCCGCCACTTCGTGAACGCCCGGAGGATATCCTTCCGCTGGCAAGCGCGTTCATTTCCGAATTCACACAAGGCAAAGCGCGTTTCTCTTCGTCAGTAACGGATTGTCTAACGCGTTACAACTGGCCCGGCAACGTTCGTGAACTTCGCAACGCAATGGAACGCGCCGCGCTGCTATCGCGCGGAGAACTGATTCTGCCGGATCACCTTCCTGCGCGGGTCCGTTCGGTCGAACAGTCAACCCCGACTGTCGAACCTGCCGAAGCAGAACGATTAGGTGAAATCGAACGCCAGGCTATATTCCAGGCATTGCGAAAGCACGACTACAACCGAACCGAGACAGCCAAAGCCCTCGGCATCAGCCGACGCGCGCTCATTTATAAACTGCAACGATTCCGTGAACTCGGCTTCGAAGTGGATCCTGCTAAGTAAATCTCAACTATCCCTCGCCGCCAACGAACTCCGGCTTGCGTTCCCAGGCACGACGTTGTCGTTCGGGCAGGCTGGTGTCAGCCTTTGCGTAGTAAGTATCTTCGCCAAGTAGATTGTCCGCAGCTTCCTGCAGTTCTCGCGAAGGAGAGACGAAAAACTTCTCGTGAGCTTCGATGTAAACGAGACCTCCGGCTGGCTGCTGAAAACAGAGATATAGCGGACATTTTCCGGGATACGAAGCGATCAGTTCGTGGACGGCCTGTAATTTATCGGGATCTAAATGGGCCGTTTGCAAGCGCAAATGGACCTGTTTTGTGTACCGCCGAGGCGCGTCTTCGAGCGACATCATTTCCTGCGGAAAAATTTTCGGTTTATCATCGCCCGTGTTGACTTCGCCAATGACAAGAATCGGTTTTCCCTGAACGAGCAACTCGCGATATTTATCGTAATTCTCGTTCATGCAAAGGATTTGCACTGAGCCTTCCAAATCTTCGAGCGTCACCATTGAGTAAGGTTTGCCGTTCTTTTTGGAAATGCCGTTCTGGACCGCGGCGATCATCCCGCCAATGCGGGTGATGCTGCGGTTTTGCAGTTGGCCGAGCGAAGCGGTGTTATTAAGCGAATATTTTTCGAGGATAGGCACATAGGGCGTCAGCGGATGGCCGGTCACATAAAATCCGAGTAACTCCTTTTCGTGCGCGAGCATTTCGTGCTCAGACCATTCGGGTAAAGCGGCGATTGATTCGGTCTTACGCGAAGAGCTCTCTTCGAAAGTGCCAAACAATGAACTTTGGCCGCATTGACGATCTGCAATGACGCTGGCGGCGCGAGCAAGCGTGCGCTCAATCTGGGAGTAAAGGGTGGCTCGATTCTGCCCAAAACAATCGCACGCGCCGGATTTAATCAGTGCTTCAAGGACTTTACGATTTACCGAACGTCCATCGACGCGTTCACACATTTCGAAGAGGGTGTGAAAATGGCCAGTTTCGTTACGCGCCTTGAGAATAGCCTGAACCGCAACTTCGCCTATGCCTTTGATCGCAGCCAAACCAAAGCGAATGGCGGAATGAGTGTCGGGAGGGGCGTGACCGTTGCCGTTTGAAGAGGAAGCTGCGGATGTCGCCGCACCGGGAGCAAACGTGACCTGACTTTCATTGACATCGGGTGGCAGCACTTCAATTCCCATCGAATTCGCTTCTTTGATATACTCGCTAAGCTTTTCGGTGTCCGACATGTCGTTGGTCATCATCGCGCATAGGAATTCGACTGGATAATTCGCTTTGAGATAGGCGGTTTGATAAGCGACGATCGCGTACGCTGCGGCGTGAGACTTGTTGAAACCGTACCCAGCAAATTTTTCGAGCAAGTCGAAGATCTGATTCGCCTTTGCTGCCGGGATGTTGTTCACCTTCGCGCAGCCTTTGACGAAGGTATCCCGTTGTTTAGCCATTTCTTCGACTTTTTTCTTGCCCATGGCGCGACGCAACAAATCTGCGCCACCCAGCGTGTATCCGGCCAGCACCTGGGTGGCCTGCATGACCTGCTCCTGGTAAACCATGATGCCGTAAGTCTCGCGGCAAATCGCTTCGAGCAACGGATGCTCGTATTCAATTTTCACTTCACCATGTCGACGCTTGATAAATTCCGGAATGAGTTCCATCGGGCCCGGCCGATAGAGCGCGATGAGCGCTGTAATGTGCTCAACCGAGCTGATTTGGAACTTGCGGCAGAGATCGCGCATACCGCCAGATTCCAACTGGAAGATGCCTAGCGTCTTGGCGTTATTGAGGAGTTCGTAAGTTTTTGCGTTGTCCAGTGGCAGATTATCAATCGGAATGTCGATGCCGCGCGTTTGCTTCACCATCTCGCAGGTATTGCGAATGACCGTGAGCGTTTTGAGCCCAAGAAAATCCATCTTCAGCAAGCCGAGATCCCCGACCGGCCCCATCGCATATTGCGTGACGATTGCGCCGTCTTCGTCCTGCTTCAGCGGTAGCAAATTGACGAGCGGTTGGTCGCCGATAACAACCCCTGCCGCATGCACTGAAGCGTTGCGCGTCAGATCCTCGAGCACGAAAGCTGTATCAATCAATTCGCGCGTCGCTTCCTCCGAATCATAAGCCTGCTTGAGTTCAGGTGATTGTTTTAGCGCCTTTTCAAGCGTCATTTTGAGGTCGAACGGAATCATCTTGGCCAGACGATCGCATTCGCTGTAACTGAGCCCCATCACACGGCCCACATCGCGAACGACGGACTTTGCGCCCATTGTCCCGAACGTGATGATCTGTGCGACGGCATCGCGCCCGTATTTCTCGCGGACGTATTCAATAACGTCCGCTCGGCGATCGTCGGCAAAATCGATATCAATGTCGGGAGGGTTGACGCGCTCGGGATTCAGAAAACGTTCGAAGAGAAGGCCGTAACGAATCGGGTCAACGTTCGAGATTTCCAGAAGGTAAGTAACAATAGAACCTGCTGCCGAACCACGAGCAACACAGGCAACACCCTTTTCGTGGCCATAACGGACGAAGTCGCCGACAATCAAAAAGTAGCTGAGGAAGCCGGTTTTCTCGATGACCTTCAGCTCTAGCTGAAGGCGATCGATAATAGCTTTGGCAGCCGAGGCGACGGCAGGATCAGTGATTGGTGATTGGTGATTGGTGATTGGGGCCTCAGTTAGTGAAGCACTAGCAGAAAATGTTGGCAGGCGTTTTGGATCGTCCACCCCTTCAACAACAAATTCCTCGCCCTCAGCACGCGCGTGAATGCCGTACCGTTTGTGCAAACCCTCGGCGAGCAGCTTTCGCAAGTAGCCCTCTCGCGTAAAATGCTCGGGTGGGTTGAAAACCGGATAGTGGAGTTTGTTGAACTCTATATGCAGGTTGCACTTTTCGGCCACTTCGAGCGTGTTTTGAATGGCTTCCGGAGCTTCGGCAAACCGGGTTTTCATTTCTTCCGCCGAGCGCAGATAGAATTGTTGCTCGACATATTTCATCCGTTTCGTATCGGCTAATTGCGCCTGAGTGCCGATGCAGATGAGACAATCGTGAGCGTGGGAGTGGTTCTTATCGATGTAATGGACGTCATTTGTCGCGACGAGCTTTAGGCCGAATTCCTGCGCCCACGGAATAAGATGTCGATTCACCTTCGCCTGCTCGGGAATGCCGTGGTTCTGAAGCTCGAGATAGAAGTTCTCGGTGCCGAATGTCTGTTTAAACCAATCAATCGCTTCGCGAGCTTTCGGCAGTTGGTCGCGCTGAATCGATTCGGGGATTTCACTGGCGAGACAACCTGAAAGGGCAATGAGTCCTTCTTTATGAGCAGCAAGAATTTCCTTATCGACACGTGGCTTGTAATAATAGCCTTCAAGATGGGCAGCCGTGGCGAGCTTGATTAAGTTCCGGTACCCGACTTCGTCTTTAGCGAGCAAGACCAGGTGATGATAAACATCACGTCCGCCGCTGCTGGTTTTCTTTTCGAGGCGGCTGCCGGGCGCAACGTAAACTTCGCAGCCTATAATCGGTTTGATGCCTTTTTCACGAGCCGTCTTATAGAAATCAATTGCGCCGCAGAGGACGCCATGGTCAGTGATGGCGAGGGATGAGAATTTCAGTTCATGCGCCTTGTCCATCAGCCGATCGAGA
>Ga0068857_100001545_pt1 | contig 18423 bp, 14 predicted proteins | sample KBSCornC72_FD_66591 | JGI IMG/M metagenome (GOLD analysis project Ga0068857, IMG submission 66591) | Corn rhizosphere microbial communities from Kellogg Biological Station, Michigan, USA - KBS Corn C7-2 | ecosystem: Host-associated > Plants > Roots > Rhizosphere > Soil ...
CCATGATCGCGCCCAAGGCCCCGGGCCATCGCGTGCGCGAGCTGTATACCGAAGGCGTGGGCGTGCCGGCCTTGGTCGCAGTTCATCAGAACGCGTCCGGAAAGGCTCTCGAGCAAGGACTCGCCTACGCGCTGGCGCTCGGCTGCCTCAAGGCCGGTGTCATCGAGACCAGCTTCCGCGAAGAGACCGAGAGCGACCTGTTCGGCGAGCAGGCGGTGCTTTGCGGCGGCGCGAGTGAGTTGATCCGCGCCGGTTTTGAAACTCTGGTAGATGCCGGGTATGCGCCTGAAATCGCCTATTTCGAGTGCCTGCACGAATTGAAGCTGATCGTCGATCTCATTTATGAAGGCGGCCTCAGCTACATGCGCTATTCAATTTCGGATACGGCGGAGTATGGCGACTACACTCGCGGCCCGCGTGTGATCAACGAACAAACGCGCGCGGAGATGAAGAAGATTCTGTCGGAGATTCAATCCGGCGAATTCGCCCGCGCTTGGATCGCCGAGAACAAGAGCGGCCGCCACAAGTTCCTGGCCATGCGCGAAGCGGCACAGCACCAGAAGGTGGAGCAGGTGGGCGCGGAGCTGCGCAAGATGATGCCGTTCTTGAAAAAGAAGAAGGACGTTGGAGTACCGGCGGCCACGTAAAGTGCCGCCAGGCCCGTAGGAGGGCCAAGTTCATGCGCGTTTTCACTTTTGACACGACATTGCGTGACGGCACCCAGGGCGAGGCCGTCAGTCTTTCGGCTGACGACAAAGTCCTGGTGGCCCATAGGCTGGACGAGTTGGGGATCGATTACATTGAGGGCGGTTGGCCCGGATCGAACCCCAAGGACAAAGACTTTTTTGCCCGCGCCAAGTCGATTCAGTTCAAGCATGCGCGGCTGACCGCGTTCGGCGCCACGCGCATGGCGCGCAATCCTGTCGAAGAAGATTCGAGCGTCAACGCGCTGATCGAGGCCGATACGCCCGTGGTCTGCATCTTCGGCAAAACCTGGGAGCTGCACGTTCGCAAGGCGCTCGGCATCACCGAAGAAGAAAATCTGAAGCTAATCTCGGATACCATCTGCTACCTCAAAGCGCACGGCAAAGAAGTGATCTACGACGCCGAACACTTTTTCGACGGCTACAAACACAGCCGCGACTTCGCATTCCGGACTCTAGAAGCTGCCCACAAAGCTGGCGCCGACACGATTACCCTATGCGACACCAACGGCGGGACCATGACCGACCAGCTCGCCCAAATCTGCGGCGATGTGCGGAAGAGCTTCGAAGGGATTCTAGGCATCCATACTCATAACGACTGCGAACTGGCGGTGGCGAACGCCATGGCCGCCGTGGCGCAGGGATTTCAACACGTGCAAGGCTGCTTCAACGGTTATGGCGAGCGCTGCGGCAATGCCAACCTGACCACACTCATCGCCAACCTGGAATTGAAGATGGGGCACACGACCATCGGTAAAGAGCGGCTGACGCAGCTGACATCGGCGGCGCGCTTTATCGCGGAGCTGGCGAACTTGCCGCTGCGCGGGGATCAGGCCTATGTGGGTCACAGCGCTTTCGCGCATAAGGGGGGCGTGCACGTCAATGCAGTGCTCAAAGATTCGAGCACCTATGAACACATCAGCCCGAAAACCGTCGGCAACCGGCAACGCGTGTTGCTCAGCGATCTGTCGGGGAAGGGAAGCATCCTTTACAAGCTGAAGCAGCACGGCCTGGAAGACCGCTTGGACGATGCGGCCCGCCGCCACTTGCTGGATCGCATCAAGCAGATGGAGTTCCAGGGCTACGAGCTCGAAGCCGCCGAAGGCACTTTCGAATTGCTGGTTCGAGAGGCGCTCCGGCCCGGACTGAACCTGTTCGAAGTGGTGAGCTACGAAGTGATCACGAAGGCCGCGAACTCCACGGCGAACGTTACTCTGAAGGCGCAGAACAACGTGCTGACGGCGTCCGCTAGCGGCAACGGTCCGGTGAACGCGCTGGACGTCGCGCTGCGGCAATGTCTCTCGACCCTCTACCCGGCCATCGCCAGCGTCGAGCTGACGGATTATAAAGTCCGCGTCCTGGATAACAAAAAGGGCACCGCGGCGCGGGTGCGCGTGCTGATCGAGTGGTCCGATCATAAGCGCAGCTGGGCCACAGTAGGTGTTTCGGAGAACGTCGTCGAGGCCAGTTGGTTTGCACTGGTGGACGCGATGCGCCTGGAACTGATGCGCCTGCACGAGGACGATCCCAGCGTCCAGAAAGCCGTGGAGGACTATTGCTGGGGCGTATGATTTACCGGGGTTTTAGGACGAAACCCTAAGGCTTGACTAAGGTGTTCGCCGCGTAGTAATTCCATCCCTTAAGCCGTACGATTGGGCTATGGCGTGGTCCGACAACGTGCGGTGTCTTTACTGCGACGGGAAACTGCCGCTATATCGCAAAATAACCAGCGGCCAGTTCTGTTCGGCGGTTCACCGTAAGGCCTACTGGCAGGATCAGGAGCGGCTGGCGGTGGAGCGGCTGCACCAGACGCACGATTCCTTGCGTGCTTATCGTTCACCGGAAGCGCTGGAAGCAATTCTCGGGAAACCTGCCGCCAGCGAGCCCGTGAGCGTTGACAAGTATTACCTGGCCGGTCAACCAGCGGAGCTGGATCAGCCCGAGGTGGACCGGCGTGAGGTGGACCAGCGGGAGGTGGAATCGAAGCTCAATGCCGGCGAGATCGCACGATCAGCTTCGAACACCGGCAACGTCAAGTTCCCCGGATTTCTGACCGAGGAAAAGCCTGTGTTGCGAGCGTGGAACGCGCTTCTGGCGGCCTGGGATGTTGAATTCGCCCACTGGCCGATGAGCACACCATCGATTCCGTCGTCCTCTCGTGAACATCAGGAACCGACGCTCCCAACAGCCAACGGTATGGCGGTGCCGCTGTTCCAGGCTCACGGGTTGGCGGCTCAAATCCGCGCGGCCGCGGAGATAGCCATACCCGTTCCGTTCATCGCGAAACTGATCGCGCAAGTTCCGTTCGCCATCGCTCCGGAGATGGAGGAGCTGAGCCGCGCGTTCCTCGAATCGCTGAAAGCCGCCGAAATTGCGCCTGCCCTCGAAGTGGAGCCTGCGCTCGAAGCCGAGCCCGCGCCTCAAGCGGAACCACGAGTGGAAGAAGCGCCGTTCCCATTGGCGGAGCAGATGGCCGCGCTGCCCAGGATCTCAACCCAGTCCGCAACGCTGGTTCTGCGGGGCAGCGCTCCGGAGCCGCAGCACACAGTGTCGGCAACGCAAGATACGCGCTACGACGCTACCCTTGCCAGTCCCCCGGCGCAGGCAGCAACACGCCTGGCCGTCCCGCCCGTCATACGTCTGGAGCCGCTGGCGATGACCAACGAGCCGCAGGCGATGGCTGCGCGTGCAGGTGCATCTGGGGACGCGAAACCCGGCGGCCTGCCAGGATACGCCCAGCCCATGGACATGAACGCGGCAACCTGCGCGCCTTCGATGAATTTTGCGCTGACAGCCGCCGCGCCCGAGATGCAGCTGGCTCGGGGCAACGGTTACTCAGTGCTAAACCGCGCCGGAGCGACTCCGGCGAAACTGAACGCGGCGAGCGCCCCCTGGGCTCAGCCACTGGAGCTGCGAAGCGAAACCTCCAGCCTCTCCCTGCGGCTTCCGTCGCAAGCCTTAGAGTTGAGTTTGCGTCCGGCTCCCGGCTGCCGCTACGATGTCCAAAGCCAGCCAGGCCCCATCCAGCAGGCCGGTGCCGCGTGCTCCGGAACTGGCCATGAGATCGACATCGCTCCAGCACCGGTAAAGCAGCTGACTAGCAACTCGCTGGCATTAGGCCTCGGCATTGCCGCACCTTGCGAATTTTCGGTGCAGAGTGCGGCCGGAACGATTCAGCCGGCAGGCTCGTCGGAAGCGTTGGCCCCGCGCAACAATCTCCAAATCGTCACTTTGCCGGACGGACTGGTCAAGACGGCGCTGAATCCAGGAATGGCAGGGATTCGGCCCCTGGCCTTCCGGGCGACAGCATGCGCGCCATCCGCGCCGCGGCCTGACACCAGAGGAGTCGCTCACATCTACGCGTCGAATGCGCCGATGAATCCGGTGGCCAAGTGGGAGCCACTCGATGGCTCGGCCACGCCGCAGCGGCACGGATTCTTCGCAGCCTTCGGCGGCGCTCAGGATGGAAAGCATGCATGGACTCACGCCGTGGATTTCTGGCAGCACGCGCCGCGGGATCTGAAGCTGCTGGCAATTGCGATCCCCATTCTGTTGGGACTGGTGCTGCGTCCATCGCTGCCCAAGGTTCGGGTGACGGCGCCCGCCAGGACCGAAGGCATTTCCAGGAATCTGGGCGATGGCATCCGGGCGCAATTCGTGAATGTGCGCAACAGTGTGGCCCAGCGGGCCGCGGTGGCGCTGAACGAAGACTTCCGCACGGGTCTGGACGACTGGCAAACCCGCGGCGATCTCTCAACCGGCTGGTCATTCGACGAAAACGGTTTTGTGAAACCGCGAACGCTGGCCCTATACCGTCCATCCCTGGGATTGCGCGACTACGATATGGAGTTTCTGGGCCTCATCGACAAAAAGGCTCTGAGCTGGGTGGTGCGCGCGAAAGACTTCGATAACTACTACGTAGTGAAGCTGGTGGTAACCAAGACAGGCCCGCTGCCAACCATGGGAATCACGCGGTATGCAGTGATCGACGGCCAAGCCCAAGCCAGCGTGAATACGGTGGCGGCCATCAACGCCCGGCCCGACATGCTTTATCGAGTGACCATGAATGTACATGACGACACTTTCCTGCTGTCGATGCAAGGCACCGTGGTCGACAATTGGACCGAGCCGCGGCTGAAGCGGGGCGGCATTGGGTTCTTTGCAGCGCGTGGCGAAGAGAGTCGCCTGCGCTGGCTGCAGGTCACGCATCAATACGATATGCTGGGACGCCTTTGCGCGTACCTGGCGCCCTACAACATTCCAACAACTAACGGGAGCTGGTAATTATGAGTGCAGTACGCAAGACCGAGCCGAAAGCGGCAGCGCAGCCCAACGATGGCGGCAAGACAGTGTCTCCCGCGCTGGCGCGGGCGGTGTCGTTGCACCTCGAAGGCAAACACCAAGATGCGCTGAAGGAACTGAACGCAGCGCTTGAGAGCGGCGAAGAGAGCGCGGAGATTTATGCCGCCAAGGGGCATCTCCAGTACGAGGTGGAGCAGTATGAGGACGCCATCAAGAGCTATGAAAAGCTGCTGACGCTGGCGCCGCGGCACACCACCGCGAACTTCAACCTGGGCATCTGCTACGAGAAGCTGGGCCGCTGGAACGAGGCGACCGAAGCGTTCCAGAAAACGCTGGAAGCTGATCCGAATCGCAATGAAGCGCAACTCGGCCTGGGAATCTGCCTGCTGCACCAGGAAAAGCCGGAACCGGCCATCGTCTGCTTCGATCGCGTTCTGGCGCGCACGCCGGCCCACGAGACGGCGCTTTTCGGCAAAGCGGTCTCGCTCCAATTGCTGTGGAAGTTCGATGAGGCCACGACACTCTATCTGCAACTGCTGGGAAAGAACCCGCAATCCGAGGAATGTCTGGTGAACCTGGTCACCATCGGCATGGCCCGCAAGGACCACGAATCCATCCAGAAATACTCCGAGCTGCTGCTGGCGCTGCGCCCGCATTCGCAGGCGGCGCTGGAAGGCTTGGCCACCTGCGCGTTCCATTCGGGCGATTTCGAAGCCGCCGCGCAACTATGCGCCAAGCTGGTGGAGTTTACTCCGGATCACTTTGAACGCTGGTTCAATCTGGGCGTGGCCGAGCAGAAGCGCAATCATTTGCCGGAGGCCGCCAAGGCCTATAGCGAAGCGGTGCGCATTCGTCCGGATGCCAAGCAGGCCCAAGTGAATCTGGGAATCGTGAAGCAGGAGTCGGGCGATCTGACAGGCGCACGCGAAGCGTATGAACGGGCTCTGAAGATCGCGCCCGATCAGGGCGATGTGATCTATAATCTGGCGAGTGTCATTGAGCAGCAAGGCCAAAAAGAAGAGGCCGAAAGGATGTATGTGAAGCTGCTCTCGCGCAATCCGGATTGGGAGGACGCGTGGTTCCGGCTGGGCTATCTGCGCCTGGCGCGCAACGACTACCGCGGCGGCGCGGAAGCCTTCCATGCCTGTGTGAAGAAGCGCGCCGCGTGGCCCGAGGCCCAGCTCAATCTCGGACTGTGCAACTGGAATCTGGGAGACCGCGACGGCGCCGCCAAGGCGTTTGAAGCGGTGCTTGCATCCGATCCAAAGTCTATCGACGCGCTGCGCGGCTTGGCCGCTCTGGCAGTGGAACGGGAGGATCTGGATAAAGCTCTCGACTTGCAGGCGAAGCTCATCGAAGCCGGCGAGCGCACTCCGGAGTTGTTCTATAACACCGGCTTGCTGCTGCAGAAATCCGGCCAGGTGGAAGATGCAGTCCGCCTCTATCAGGAAGCTCTTTCGGACCGTCCCAACTTCCCCGAAGCGCTTCTCAACCTGGGACACGCCCTGAAGGCGCAGGGCAAGCCGGATGAAGCCCGCGAATTCTGGCGGCAGGCGTTGGAACAGAAGCCTGAACTCGCCGCAGGATACTTCGGCCAGTAATAGCCCGCCATTCCGAACGTCTTACGAGTCAGGCATTGCAACCTGTGGAGATTGCGCTGCCCGCGCGAGTATACTCAAACTAGATGGTGTATGCGAATTCTCTGCTGAATCTCGCCTGGGTGGCGTTGTGCGTCGCCGCCTTCACGTGGTTCCTGGTGTCCAATAGACGCCGCGCGGCATCCAGCGGCCGCCTGGTGATGGGGCGCGGTTTAGCTCTGGCCCTGGCCTTGGTTTCGCTCTTTCCCTGCGTCTCCGCTAGTGACGATTCCGTGCGGCTGGCGCTGCTCAACGCGCAGGCCTCGGCAGACACATCCGGACATTCTTCCTGGAGCGCTCAGCACTCCAGCACTGAAATGCTGGCGATTCTGGTCGGGCTCCTGGAGGTACTGGAGTCGGCCCAGGTCAGCGCCATACTGGCGCTGGCAATCGCTCTGTGCCTGTTCTCGCTGGCCTTGACCCTCCATCCGGACAGCCTGGACCGCTTCCTCCCTTCCTGCGCCGGCCGTGCGCCTCCGGCTTCCCTCACCGCTTCGCTCTAGTTTTTCCAAACATCCAAATAGTGATTTTAGGAGGGAAGAATGCCACGCCTTTTGGGGCGGGCGCTTGCCGGTCTTCTGTTGATCGTCTCGGCGGCGCACGCCCAGACCGTATTGACATGGGAACAGGTCCGCGAACGTTTCCGAGCCAATAACCCCAACCTGGCTGCCAGCCGGGTGGCGGTCGAGCAGTCCAAGGCCCAGGAGGTCACGGCGTATCTGCGGCCTAATCCGCAAGCCACTGCCGCGCTGGATCAGATCGATCCGTTCACCCCCGATCCGTACCGCCCTTTGGGAAACACGCTGCCGTTTCTATCCGCAAGCTACCTGCATGAGCGCGAGCATAAGCGCGAACTGCGGCGAGACAGCGCGCGCGGCGCGACGGCCATCGCCTCCTCAGCGTTAGCGGATCAGGATCGTACGCTTCTGTTTAACCTGCGGGGCGCCTTTGTCGGTATACTGCACGCCAAGGAAATTCTGCGGCTGGCGCAGGATAATCTCACGTATTACGACCGTGTACTCGAAGTAAATCGCACCCGGCAGCAGGCCGGCGACATCTCCGAAGTGGATCTCGGCCGCCTGGAACTGCAGCGAGTCCAGTATGAGTCGGATCTTCAGAATGCGGAAGTGAGCCTGCGCACTGCCAAGATTCAGCTCCTGAGCCTGCTGGACGAGCGAACGCCAATCGAACAATTCGATGTGACCGGCAAGTTCGATTTCAGCGAACAGATGATGCCGCTGGAAGAGTTTCACGCCGCGGCGCTGGACGCGCGGCCCGATCTGAAAGCCGCCGTGCAGGCGGTAGTCAAATCGCAGACCGATCACCAACTCGCCGTCGCCAACGGGTCCGCCGATCCCACGTTCAGCGTCGATTTCGGACGCAACCCGCCGATCCCGGCGTACTTCGGGGTCAGCGTCACGATTCCGTTGCGATTATTCGATCGCAATCAAGGCGAAAAACTGCGCACCGAATTGGACATCAGCCGGAATCAGGCCCTGGTGACGGCCGGCCGGGCGCAGATCTTCAGCGACGTGGATTCCGCCTACGCAACTATCGCCGGGAACATCGCGCTGTTGCGCCCTTACAAAGAAAAATATTTGCAGCAAGCTGCTACGGTACGCGACACGGTTTCCTTTGCATATCAAAACGGCGGGGCGTCGCTGCTGGATTTCCTGAGCGCACAGAACGATTACCGCAATATTCAACTGAGCTATCTGAACCTGGTGGGCTCTTACATGACTGCCGCGGGCCAGATGAATCTGGCCGTTGGCAAGGAGGTGATTCCGTGAGGCCGAATCGTTTTATGGATTTCGCCGTGGTACCGGGGCTGGCCTGCCTTTTCATGGTGTCCGGCTGCAGCAGCCAGAAGGTCGATGCAGTTTCAAACATCGCGCCCGCCGTGACAGTGGAGCAGGTTCCCGATCCTAATCTGATTGCCGTCGACAAGCCCGAACGGTTTCCATTGGTGACGGCCACTGCCCGCGCCGAAGTGAGCGAGCTGATCGCCAATGGCTCGGTGGCGCCGGATGTCAGCCGGACGGTGCCGGTGAACGCGCTATCGGCCGGCCGCGTAATCGATATTAGCGCGCGCCTGGGAGACGACGTCCAGAAAGGGCAGCTGCTGCTGACCATCAACAGTGCCGACATGGCGCAGGCGTTTTCCGATTACAAAAAATTTCAGGCCGATGAAGCGCTTGCCAAAACCCAGGCGGAGCGCGCCCAGCTCCTGTCTTCTCACGGCGCGCTGGCCCGGAAGGACCTGGAAGTCGCCCTGGAAAGCTACGAAAAGGCCAAAGTGGACACGCAAACCGCCCTGGATCGCATCCGGATACTGGGCGGCGATCCGCAGCGCCCCTCGGCTGTGATTGAGGTGCGAGCGCCTCTATCGGGAACCATTGTCGAACAAAATGTGACAGCGGCGGCGGGTGTCAAGTCTCTGGATAACTCGCCCAACCTGTTCACCATTGCCGACCTGTCTCAGGTCTGGGTCATTTGCGACGTCTACGAAAACGATCTGGCGCAAGTGCACGTTGGGGATCGGGCGCAAATCGAATTGAATGCCTATCCGAACCGCAAGTTTAGCGGGCGTATCACCAACATCGGAAAGCTGCTGGATCCCTCGACGCGCAGCGCCAAGGTGCGGATTGAGTTATCCAACGAACATGGCTTGCTGCGGCCCAACATGTTTGCGACGGTGCACTTCCAGTCACAGGGCTCGCAGATGCGAACGGTAGTGCCGGCCAGCGCGGTATTGCGATTACAGGATCGCGATTGGGTGTTCGTCAAAGGCGAGGGAAATCAGTTCCACCGCAGGGAAGTGCATGCCGGCGCAGTCAACAGTGACGGCACCGAGCAAGTGTTTAGCGGCCTGAGTGCCGGGGAGCAGGTGGCGCGCGACGCGCTCTTGTTCGATCGCGAAGCCAAGAAGGAGTAGTCAGTGATTCAGGCGTCTGCCGATTTTGCGCTGCGCAATCGCTTCCTGGTTCTTTGTGTCGGAATCGTGCTGTTGATTTGGGGCGCCTTCTCGTTTCGGGATCTGCCGGTGGAGGCCTATCCCGACGTTGCCAACAACTACGTCCAGGTGATCACGCAATGGCCCGGCCGCGCTGCGGAAGAAGTGGAGCAGCAGGTCTCCATTCCCATCGAGGCGCAGATGAACGGGCTGCCGCAGTTGACGGCGCTGCGCTCGGTTTCACTATTCGGGCTGTCCAGCGTGATGATGGTGTTCGACGATGGATCGAGCAACGATCTGAACCGGCAAAAAGTCCTGGAAAGGCTCTCGCAATTGAACCTGCCGGCGGGTCTTCAGCCCACGATCGGCCCCGACTATAGCCCCGTCGGGCAAATCTATTTCTTCACGCTCGAGAGCACGAACCCCTCCTACGACGTCATGAATCTGAAGTCGCTGCAGGATTGGGTGCTGACCAAACAGTTGAAGTCGGTGCCGGACGTGATCGATGTTGCGGTATTCGGCGGCACCACTCGCGAATATCAGGTGAATGTCGATCCCAACAAACTCATTGCCTACGGGTTAAGCATCGGCCAGGTGGAGCAGGCCCTGGCCAACAACAACACCAACGCGGGCGGCAGCTTTATCGAGCGCGGCGAACAGGCCATTAACGTTCGGGCAGTGGGCCTGGTGGAGAACTCGAGCGATATGGGCGACATTGTGCTCAAGACCCAGGGCGGAATTCCAGTGCGGGTGCGGGATGTCGGAAGAGCGGAGCAGGGGCCCAAGATCCGCTTGGGGCAAGTGGGCAAGGCGATTCATCCCGAACCAGGCAAAGTGATCGACAATCCCGACGTGGTTTCGGGAATCGTTCTACTGCGCAAGGGAGCTGACGCCGATCGCGTGCTGGACGCCCTGCATGAGAAAGTGAAATTTCTCAACAAAAGCTTCCTGCCGCCGGGAGTCAAGATCGTTCCCCATCTGGACCGCAGCGACCTGATGCATCTGACCACTCATACGGTGCTGCATAACCTGACCGAGGGCGTCATCCTGGTGTCGGTCATCCTGTTTGTGTTTCTGGGAAATCTGCGGGGCGCGTTGATCGTGACGCTCACCATTCCGTTTTCGCTGTTGTTCGCCGCCATTTGTCTGGATCTGCGCCACATTCCGGCGAACCTGTTGTCGCTGGGCGCGCTGGATTTCGGCATGATCGTCGAAGGCGCGGTAGTGATGGTGGAGAACATCGTGCGGCTGCTGAGCCACCCGGCCAATCCGGGGGAAGAGAGGGAGAGTGTCGCCCACAGGATTCGCCGGGCCGCGCGCGAAGTTCAACGCCCGGTGTTCTTTTCGATCGCCATTATCATTACCGCCTATCTCCCCATCTTTACGCTGCAGCGCGTGGAAGGCCGGCTGTTCCGGCCGATGGCCTGGACGGTGGCTTTCGCGCTTTTAGGAGCGCTGTTGTTTTCGATGTTCCTTACGCCGGTTCTGGCGAGTCTGGTATATCCCAAGGGAACCAAAGAATGGCACAATCCGCTGATGGAATTCCTGACGCGCGTTTACGCGTGGGGGCTGGATCTGGCGATTCGCTGGCACTGGCTCACGGCAGCCATGGCCCTGGCCAGTCTCGGAGGCGTGCTGTTGCTGGCGCGCGACATCGGCTCGGAGTTTCTGCCGCACCTGGATGAGGGTGCGATCTGGGCTCGCGGGTCGCTTGCACCCAGCACGGGTCCTACCGAGGGGACCCGGATCATGAACGATGCGCGCGTCATGTTCGCTAAGTTTCCGGAGGTAACGCAGGTGGTGAGCCAGGTGGGACGCCCCGACGACGGCACTGACACCACCGGCTTCTTCAACACGGAATATTTTCTCGACCTAAAGCCGAAAGACCAGTGGAGACCGCTGTTTCATCAGGACAAAGACAAGCTGGTTGAAGCGCTGTTCAAGGAAGCCGGGCAATTTCCCGGGGTCACTTGGAATTTTTCGCAGCCGATCTCCGACAACATGGAAGAAGCCGTCAGCGGCGTGAAAGGCGAGCTAGCGGTGAAGATCTATGGGACCGATCTGGCGCTGCTGGAACAAAAAGGCGACGAGATTGTTGCCGCCATGAGCAAGATTCGCGGCGTTGAAGGATTAGGCTTGTTCCGCGTGATCGGCCAGCCGAACCTGAACCTGGTGATCGATCGCGCCAAGGCCGATCGCTTCGGCATCAACGTCTCGGACATTCAGGACGCAATCGAAACCGCGGTGGGCGGCAAGGCCGTCTCGCAAGTGCTCAAAGGTGAGGAACGCTACGACCTGGTGGTGCGCTATCAGCCGCAATACCGCAGCACCATCGAGCAGATTCAGAACATACGGCTGCTGGCGGCATCCGGCGAACGTGTGTCGCTGGGCCAGCTATGCACCATCAGCATGAAAGACGGGGCTTCCGAAGTGTATCGGGAAGGGAACTCGCGCTACGTCGCCATCAAGTACGGCGTTCGCGGGCGCGACCTGGGCAGTACGGTGGAAGAAGCCATCAAGACGGTGGAAGCCAAGGTCAAGCTGCCGCCCGGTTACCGGCTGGAGTGGGCCGGCGAGTACGAATCGCAGAAGCGTTCGGCGCGGCGGCTGGCGGTGATTATCCCGCTCACGCTGCTGTTGATTTTCTTCATTCTTTACTCGATGTTTTCCAGCATGAAGTGGGCTTCGCTGGTGCTGTTGAACGTGGCCATGGCGCCGGTGGGCGGAATCCTGGCCCTGTATCTCACGCGAACCAACTTCAGCGTATCTTCAGGCGTGGGGTTCCTGGCGCTATTCGGCGTCTCCGTACAAACCGGCGTCATCCTGGTGGAGTATATGAATCAGTTGCGCGCGCGAGGATATCCGTCGCGGCAGGCGGCGCGCGATGGCGCGATTCAGCGCTTTCGTCCGATTCTAATGACCATGCTGGTCGCATCGCTGGGCCTGGTGCCCGCAGCGACTTCGCACGGGATCGGTTCGGACTCGCAGCGTCCGTTCGCGATTGTGATCGTGGGCGGTCTGATGGCGGTGTTGTTGATGAGCATTTTCCTCTTGCCATCGCTCTATGTGTGGTTTGCGCGCGATAGCGACCGGTTGCCGGACGCTGAGTTCCTTCCCTCTGCCTAGGCCTGCCGCCGTCCATGATGCGGATTTGATTGCTCTCGAGTCTGGTGCTTGATACACTGCTGCGAGCGCCGATGGACCTCTTTAAAGATCGCTCTTCAAGGTTGCCATCCTGGCAAGGACGGCGACCCATCGCAGCGCTGCTGATCGCCTTCGGCATTTACACGTTCTTCATCACCCTGGTGAGTTTGAGGTCACCGGTGCTGGGCAGAACCGAATGGTCGGCGTTCAACATGACGCTGGAAGTTCGCAAAGGGCGCTTGCCTGCGGATCGACACTGGATCGAGCTTCCGGTTCTGGAAGACACGCTGTCGTATAAGACGTCTAGCTGCTTGGTGTAGCTTCTTGGTTGCTCTTCAGTCTGGTGCTTGATACACTGCTGCGATCAGGAGAGTCCATGGCCAAATACATGTACCAAGCCAGTTATACGCTGGAAGGTGTGCGCGGGTTGCTGAAAGAAACCGCTTCGGGTCGCCGCAAGGCCATCGAATCCGCGATCGGAGCACTAGGCGGAAAAGTAGAGTCGTTTTACTACTGTTTCGGGGAAGACGATGTTGTCCTCATTATGGATCTGCCCAATAACGTTTCCGCGGCCGGCTTGGGGATGACGGTGGCGGCCAGCGGGATGGTGCAGGGGAGAATCACGCCGCTGCTCACGGTTGAGGAAGCCGACAAAGCTCTCGGCGTTAAGATCGGCTACCGGCCTCCGGGGCAACCGTAGGGCGATACCCTAGCTGCCGCCCCTAGGATCCGCGCGAGCGCGGTGCGGGCGCTTGTTCCTCGTCCTGCCGCGCGCGAATTCGGCTCGCGAGTCTTTATGGCTCCGCGGGCATTGGAGTCACCGCGTCCACCATCCAGCAGCCGGTACAAAGCCCCCGAGTCTGTTCGCTGGTCTGGCGCGATACAACAAAGCGAAACCGGACCACGCGGCCGCCTTCGACGTGAAAACGAACCGTTTGTTCGGCGTGGTCTTCCGCGACGGCCAGCAGGTCATAGCTATCCGCATGACCCGAAAGAAGGGGAGCGAAGCTAGGCAGCTTCACCAATTGCAGGAAGGTTCCGTACGGGCCGGTGTTCGCGCGATTGGCCGGGGAGGCGAACTGATAGGCCGTGAAAATTCCGGCATTGGGAGAGGGCGAGTTGCGGTTCTGCAAGGCCTCAACCACTGTCCGGATCACTTCACCGGGAGCGAGGCCGGGGTTCGGCCGAGGCTGTGCGCCCAGCGATGCCGGCAACAGCCACCAGAAAATACTCAGAGATGCCGCGCCCATTGCGGCGCTCACACGTTGAGTACTCGCAAAGTCGTATAGAGGTTCCACACTACGATCGCCGCATACCAATAGTTGATCCAGAGGATCAATCTTCTCCGGCGCAGCAACAGACAGGTGGTAGCGAGGCCGGCAGCCACAATCTTCGATAGCACCAGGCCGGTGAAAGGCCCCCAGTGAACCATCAGGCGCACGAAGGGGCTGGCTTCGCTGTTGCCCAGGCTGAAGCCGATCAGCGTAGTCAGAATGTCCAGGACTTGCAGGTATAGGAACACTTCAATGAGATGCCGGCCGGCATGATTCAGGGCGGATGTGGTCACATTACTATTCTGCCGGAAACGCCGGGGAGTCCGGAGCGGGGGAGCGGGGCCAGTTAACTCAGATGCCAGCCGCCGCGCCGGGGTATTGCGTCACCTTCTCGCGGCTCAGGATGTGGTCCAGATGATGCTGCATGTGCAGGACGTAATCCTCGATCAGGAAGCGCAAGGTGACGGAGTGGGCGGAACCGATGCGGCAGGGCACCGTGAGGCGTTCTTCGGGAATCCGTTTCACCAAACGCAATAGCAATTCGTTGTGTTGCCGCCAGCTATCGAGCAGCGGCAACCAGGGCATTTCGTGATAGCCGTGGGCTCGCACCCAGCCGTCCTGCTCGTAGGCGGGTCCGCTAAATTCGGTTTGGAGTGAGGCTGCCGCGAAGCGCACATGATTGTTGACGGCGGAGTCGATGAGGTGGCCCAACTCTTCCTTACGCGACCAGGAATCGGCGCCTGCCGGGCGCATGGCCCCCTGTTCCTCGGTCAGGACCCGCAGATTGACGTATTCATAGGCGAGCACTTGCGCCAGCGATTTCGTCAGACTTTCAGGCATGTCCCATTTTGCCATGGGCCCGGGCGGCGCACCGCTCTTTTCAAGGGCGCACCAACCGTGCGACGCGGGAGTAGCGCGCTGAACTCCAAAAAGAGACAGGCGACATTTCGCAGCTTAACCGGGAGACTGCACGCGTTCATCTGGCCGTGAAAATATCGTCTGTCGCCTTTTTACTTAACCTATAAGAATGAAACTTCGCGATTTAGCGGTGGCCTTGGGCTGCGAGATCTTCGCGCGTGGCGGCGCCGGTGCTGGCGATGACGGCGGCCTTGAAATTACGGGCGTGGCTGGAATGGAACAGGCGGCGAAGGATCAGCTCACCTTCCTCGCCAATCCCAAGTACACGCACAAGGTAAAGCAAACGCGTGCCGGGGCCATTCTTATCACCGAGCCGATGGATGGGATTTCGCCTGCGCAATTGATTTCCGCCAATCCCTATCTCGACTTCGCGCGCGCGCTGGAACTGTTCTATCGTCCCCCGCGGCCGCCGGCGGGGATTCACGCGACTGCGTCCATTGCCCCATCGGCGCGCATCGGCGAAAACGCTTCCATCGGACCCTACGCCGTGGTCGGCGCGAACGCCACGCTGGGCCGCAACGCGGTGCTGCAGCCGCACGTTGTGATTTACGACGGCGCCATCATCGGCGATGATTTTTACGCCCATTCGCATGCGGTAGTGCGCGAGTTCTGCCGCATCGGCAATCGCGTCACGCTGCAGAATGGCGTAGTGGTTGGTGGCGACGGCTTCGGTTTCGCCAAGCGCTCCGATGGCACGCATTATAAGATCGTGCAAAGCGGCATCACGGTGATCGAAGACGACGTCGAGATCCAGACATTGACATCGGTCGATCGCGCGACGGTGGGAGAAACCCGCGTGAAACGCGGCGCGAAGATCGACAGCCTGGTACAGGTGGGGCACGCTTGCGTGGTCGGCGAGGACAACATCATTTGCGCGCAGACCGGACTCGCAGGATCCAGCGTGCTCGAGAAGAACGTCTTGCTGGCAGGACAAGTGGGCATTTCGGGGCACTTGACGATACACGACAATGCAGTGGTCTACGCGCAGAGCGGTGTGGGCGGGGATGTGGCGGCGCGATCGGTCATCAGCGGCTCGCCGGCGTTTGACGCCCGCGAATGGTTGCGCGCCATTACCGCGTTTCAGAAGTTGCCGGAGATCCTGAAGGCGGTGCGACAATTAGAGCGTCGCATCCGCTCTACGGAAGAGCCTGCGAAAAACTAACATGCCCAGACACCTAGATTACGAAGGGCACTTGCCCCTGGCGTACCGTAACCCCGAATTCGTGGACGGACCGGAAGGCCGTTCGATGCGTATCCTCAGCGAGTACCTGTATCCGCTGGCGCACTTCCGCAAAGCGCGGGTTCACGATACGGTGGTTTTTTTCGGATCTGCCAGGCTCATGGAAATGGGACCCTTGGGCCGCTACTACCAGGAAGCGCGGGAGCTGGCGCGCCGTTTAACAGCCTGGTCGGATGGACTGCCTGATTCCTCCCGCCGCTTTGTGGTGTGCAGCGGCGGCGGCCCTGGCATTATGGAGGCGGCCAACCGCGGCGCCTGCGACGCCGGAGGCAAAACCGTAGGCCTAAATATAGGCCTTCCCTTTGAACAGCGCCCTAATCCGTTCGTCACGCCGGAACTCAACTTTGAATTTCACTACTTCTTCATGCGCAAGTTCTGGTTCGCCTATCTTGCCAAGGCCCTGGTGGTCTTTCCGGGCGGCTTTGGAACCCTCGACGAATTGACGGAAATCCTCACCCTGGTGCAAACCCAGAAGCTGATGAAGCGGATGGTGGTGATCCTCTACGGGACCACCTTCTGGAGAGAAGTAATCAATTTCGACGCTCTGGTGCGCCATGGAATGATCTCGGCCGATGATTTGAACTTGTTCGAGTTTGCGGATGACGTCGATTCCGCGTTTCAGAAACTGGAAGCCGGACTGACGAGGTACTATCTACAGGACGAACAGGACCTGCCAGGCATCGCCAAATCGCAGGTTTAGGGGCCGATGCTCTCCCGCCTGCCGCTGCTGCCGAAAAGTGTTTACTTCCGGTCCGGCATCCTATCGTTGTCGATGTAACAAATGGCGCCGCTGGGGCCTCATTTTGAATGGTGGCGAAGCTTGTCCCGCCTGAGTTTGGGATGGCGATGACCAGACAAAAGCCAGCCTAGGGTAGGATAACATCGTGGGACCGGAAAACCAGAATCCACTGAATGAGCTGCATCTACTCGAGCAGCAGGTCGACCAGATAACGGAGCTGGCGGGACTCAAGCCAATCTTCTTTCGAGTGGATGAATTGGCGAAAGAGTATCCAGGCGATTTCGAAGTCCAGCTTGCCGCCAGTGAAGTCAAACAGCGGGTGGTGACGCGGGGCACTGTCCTGAAGCAGCTGGGGCAGACCATGCAGGGTGCGGTTCCTGTCATGGCGGACTTGGCTCCGCCGTCACCCCCGCCGCCCCTGCCCTCGTCCACCCCTCCCGCGTTGCCGGTTCCGCCTGCTCCCGACATTCTGGCGAGTCCCTCACCCCCAGGCACGACGTCTTCAGGCTTCCAGGCGCCTCCGTTGTTAGGGGACAGACCCGTTTCGCCGCTGAAAGTTCCCGCGGCGCCTCCGCCGGGAGCGGGCAAGGCCTGGAAGAGTGCGCTGCTGCTTGGCGCGATCGCCGGCATACTGATCTTCATCGCGGTTCTGGCACTTCTGGTAAACCGGGCCCGCAAGGCCAGAGCGGCTGCGGCGGTCGCAGTTCAGGTTGTTACCACGCCTCCCGGCGCAGCGATTCGCGTGAATGGCGAAACCAAGTGCAACTCCAATTGTTCCGTGCCGCTGCCCCCCGGCGAGTATCAGGTGACGGCATTTCTGGACGGATACCAACCTTCGGCCAGCACCGTCAAAGTTAGGCCGTCGCAGACTGCATCCGTCGACATGAAGCTGGAACCGCAGCCGCAGACGCTGCGCATTCTGACGGATCTGCCGCAGGGGCAAGTGGTGTTGGACAACCAGCCGCCCGCGGAGCTGCAAGACGGACAGTTCGTCATTAATAATGTGCAGCCCGGAAAACACACGGTGAAAGTTTTATCCAAGGGCGCGGAGGCTTCGTTCCCGGTGGAGATCGCCGTCGCTCAGCGACCTGCGGTGGCCGGCCCCGTCACCGTGCGAAACCTGGTTGCCGTACTGGTATCGAGCATGGGCAGCAACGCGCGAGTGGTGACCAATAGCCCCGCGAAGATGGCGCTCAATGGCCAGCCGCAAACGGACGCGACTCCGGCAGGCGTGGACTTGTCGGGGTTCCGGCCGGGCGTAAATCAAATCGCCGTGGGTGAGGGCAAGGATCAACACGTCCTGGCGGAAAGCTTCGGTCCTGCGCCGATGTTGACTGCGTTTTTGAAGTCCGATCTCAATATCGGGACGCTCATTGTATCTACCGCCGAAGACAACGTACGCGTGTTGCTCAATGGCAAAGAGTATCCGCGGAAGACACAGCGGGGTCAATTGAGGATCTCCACGCTGGGCACCGTGAACGTGCGCGTCGCGAAGGAAGGATTCGAGGTGAC